>Ga0209300_1000161_pt1 | contig 41672 bp, 38 predicted proteins | sample Shrwel_input2_RT_FD_187535 | JGI IMG/M metagenome (GOLD analysis project Ga0209300, IMG submission 187535) | Subsurface microbial communities from deep shales in Ohio, USA - Utica-3 well 1 S input2 RT (SPAdes) (version 2) ... | reverse complement strand
CGGGAAGAGAAACAGCCTTCAGGCATAAATCAGTGGGCTCTGACGCCGGAGATACCGATCATGATGAGAGCTGCCTCTGGCCAGCAGCTTCAGACCGCCCGATCAGAGCCCTCGTGAATGAGGCGGGCTTAAGCCTGGGCTGGGAGCGCGGCAACACCGCCCAACTGGGTCTAACCCTGAGTGCCAACCTGGCCGGTCTATCACAGGCCAAGCGCGACCCGCCGCCGGTAGCGATCAATACCCCGCCGGAGACCACTACCCGGGACTGGAGCGGAATCATGAACGTGCTGCGCGGTAACGCCGGCGTGCAGGTTCAGCGGATCACCCGCCAGGACAAGGAATTGATCGTCGAGGCAGAGCCGATCAAATATCGCTCGCTGCTGGAGAGCGAGACCCGTGCCAATCGCATCCTACACAATCATTTGTCGGCGGACGTCGATACCTTCCGCTACCGCTGGCAGTCCCGCGGCCTGGGGCTGCGGGAGGATGTCCAGCCACGTCGCGCCTTTCTCGCCGCCAGCCGGTCGGCGGCCCACGATGCGATCTATCGCTACAGCCTTTACGCCACCGCCCTGACCCGGCCCGACGCCACGTCGCCTCGCGGCGAAGTGCTCCACGAATCCTCGTTGCGCGACTTTTCCTGGGCCCTGTCGCCGGGGCTGAACCAGAACCTCGGTGGTCCGGACGGCTATCTGTATCAGCTCTATGCGCGCCTGAATGCCGAATATCGCACCGACGCCAATGGCTGGTTCTCCGGCGAGGTCGGCGTCAACCTGGCCAACAATCTCGACAATTACACCTACATCGCCGACTCCGACCTGCCCCGCGTGCGCACGCACATCGGTGACTATCTGGCCGGCAGCCGTGTCGGTATCGACAACCTCCAGTACACCCGAACCACGCGCCTTGCCAGCAACTGGTACGCGATGGGCTATGGCGGCCTGCTGGAGATGATGTATGCCGGTGCCGGTGGCGAGGTGCTCTATCGTCCGTTCAACAGCCCGCTGGCCCTGGGCGCCGATCTCAACTGGGTCCGACAACGCGATTTCGACCAGCGCTTCGGCCTGCGCGATTACAGCACCTGGACCGGTCACGCCACCGCCTATGTGCAGACCGGCATCGAGGATGTGCTCGCCAAGGTCAGCGTGGGCCGCTATCTCGCCGGGGATGTCGGGAGCACGCTCGACCTGTCGCGCCGGTTCACCAACGGCGTGAACGTGGGTGCCTGGGTGACCCTGACCGATGCCGGCAACGCCTATGGCGAGGGGGATTTCGACAAGGGTGTCTACATCAGCATCCCGCTCGATGCGTTCTTCGTCGAGTCCAGCCGCGGTTACTCGACCATTGCCTGGCAGCCACTGACCCGGGACGGCGGCGCGCGTCTTGCCCGGCGTTACTCCCTCTACGGCCTGACGCAGGAGCGCGACATGGGCGGCTACTGGGAAGACGCCAGGATGATCATGGACCCATAGGCTTTGTGTGAAAACTGCCTACGCTCGGCAATACGGCGTTAAAAATCGGCTCGGGCGCGAGTCCGATCAAAATGCTCATTTACACCCCGTAAACTCCGCTTTTTCGCCGATTTTTGCCTTGTCTTGACTTCGCTCGCCAACTTTTCGCCCAAAGCCTAGCGAGACATCGCTCGTCCAGGACCGCCGGTCGGCCGCGAATCCGCAGGGCGGGGCCGACCGGCGAGCGGCTCCTCAGCGGTAACGCCGGGCCAGTTCGCGCATCGCGCCGGCGAGCAGCAGGGCATCGACCCCCACGCCGATGAAGGTGCAACCGGCGTCCCGCCAGGTGCGGGCCTGGGTGTCCTCCAGGGTGATGATCCCGGCGGCCTTGCCGGCGCCACGAATACGCCGGATGGCGTCATCGATGGCGCGGATGACGGCCGGGTGGTCCGGCTGCCCGGGATACCCCATGGCGGCGGAGAGGTCAGCCGGGCCGATGAACAGGCCATCCACGCCCTCCACGGCGGCGATGGCCTCGATGTTGTCCAGCGCCGTAGGGCTCTCGACCTGCAGGATCAGGCAGACCTCGTCATCGGCCCGGGCAAGGTAGTCCTCGATTTCCCCCCAGCGCGAGGCTCGCGCCAGCACGCTGCCGACCCCGCGAATGCCCGCGGGCGGATAGCGCGTCGCAGCGACCAGCCGCGCGGCCTGCTCGGCATCCTCGACCATGGGGATCAGGAAGTTCTGCACCCCGATGTCCAGATACTGCTTGAGCAGGACCGGGTCACCGGTCGGCGGGCGCACGACCGGGTGACTCGCATGCGCGGCCATGACCTGCAACTGCCCCAGCAGGCTCTGCAGATCGTTCGGCGCGTGCTCGCCATCGAGCAGCAGCCAGTCGAAGCCGGCCGTGGCCGCCATGTCCGCCACATAAGGGCTCGCCAGCCCCAGCCAGATCCCGTGAAGCACGTCGCCGGCGCGAAGCCGGCGCTTGAAGTCATTCTCGCCCATTTGCATCGTTCAGCTCTCCCCATCCCGGATTTCCTGACGTGACGGCGTCAATGACCGTCACGTCACACAACCTGTCATGCAAGCATACACAAGGCGTTCGGAATGGCGAGAGCGAACAGCCGATGCTTCAGGCGTTCAGGCAGAGGGCCGACGCCGCCGAACTCAGTCGGCCGGCGTTCCACAATAGGCCCTGAGCTCCTCGACCAGGGCCACGGGAAGCTCGATACCCTCGGCATGATCCGCGCGCGTGGCATAGCGACGAGCGCCCGGCAGACGCACGCCATCCTGCTCGAGCATCGCCGTCAGCAGGGTCTCGACATGGGCCGTGTAACCTTCGCCGAAATGCGCCGGATCGAAGGCCAGGATCAGGTGGCCGACCCCGGGCGGCTCCCCTTCGGCTTCGAAGAAGGAAGACGCCTGGAAGCCGAAGTGGCTGCCGGTGAGCCCGGCGGTCAGCAGCTCCACCATCAGTGCCAGCGCTGCGCCCTTGGCATCCCCCGCGGGCACCATGCTGCCGGCGATGGCGGCATCGGGGTCGGTGGTGGGCCGGCCCTCGGTATCGAGCGCCCAGCCCTCGGGAATCGACTCCCCCGCCTTCTTCGCCAACATCACCTTGCCCCGGGCGACCTTCGACAGCGAGAGATCGATCACCAGCGGGTCGGCCTCCGCCCGCGGCGTGGCGAAGGCGATCGGGTTGGTGCCATACAGCGGCCGCTTGCCGCCCCAGGGGGCCATCGCCGAGGGCGCATTGCTGAAGGCCAGCGCCACCAGCCCTTCCCGCGCCAGTTGCTCGACCGGCGCTCCGGCAACACCGAAGTGATGGGACTGGGCGATGGCCACCGCGACCATGCCCAGCTCGCGGGCCAGCGGGATCGCCCGTTCGACGCCGCGGGCGATCGCCGGGAACGCCAGGCCGTGCCGGGCATCGACCCGAATCACCGAGCCCTTGACGTCGACCCGGGCGCGGGCATCGGCGACCACCTTGCCGCTGCGCGCCTGGGCCAGGTAGAACGGCAGGCGCGACAGCCCGTGAGACGGCAGGCCGTCGCGTTCGGCGTCCAGCAGGGCGCGCGCGCAGACACCGGCCTCCCACTCGGGAACACCGACGGCCAGCAGCGCATCGTGTGCCAGAGCCTGCGCCTCGTCCAGCGTCAGTTGCGTCTTCATGCGGGGACTCCCAGCGCGCGGCGCACGTTGTCGATGGTGATCCAGCTGATGCGGGTGTTGGACTCGTGGGTGACCCCGGCGATGTGCGGCGTGGCGATCAGCCCCTCGACCCCGGCCAGCACCGAGCCTGCAGCAAGCGGCTCGTTCTCGAAGACGTCGAGCATCGCCCCGCCCAGGTGGCCTTCGCTCAGGCTGGCCGCCAGGGCCGCCTCATCGACGATGCCGCCACGGGCCGTGTTGATCAGTACGCTGCCGGCTTTCATCCTCGCCAGCGCCGCGGCGTCGATCAGGTGTCGCGTGCCTTCGGTCAGCGGTACATGCAGGCTGACGGCATCCGCCTTCTCCAGCAGCGTCTCGAGTTGCTCGACGCGCCCGACCGTCGCCCAGGCGGCATCGTCCTCGGCCACGAAGGGGTCGAAGGCCATCACCTGCAGCCCCAGATACTGGGCACGCCGCGCCAGATCCCGGGCAATGCCACCGAAGCCCACCAGCCCCAGCACGGCACCCTGGGTTTCATGTCCCATCAGCGCCTGACGCGGCCATTCACCGTCGAGAACCCGCGGTGTCGACAGATAGGCCCCGCGACGCAGCATGAAGATACCGGTCAGCACGTACTCGGCGACCGACACGGTATTGCCGCCGGTCGCCGGCAGTACCTCGATGCCCCGCTCGCGACAGCTATCGAGATCGATGTTGTCCAGCCCGACCCCCAGCCGCCCCACGGCTGTCAGGTCGGGGAACCGATCGAGCAGTTCACGATCGACACGAGTGCGATTGCGCACGATCAGCGCCTTCACACCCTGCCCCAGCCCCAGCAGACGCTCGCGTTCCTCCACCAGCGTCGGGTCGAAGGTGACCTCGCAATCCTTCGCCAGGGCCGCGACGGCCGCCTCGTCCATGAACTCACTGATCAACACATCCGTCATGCCGTTTTCCTCGTTAATCACAATTGACGCCACAGCAGGCCCACCGGCAGCGGCACGTTCAGCACCACGGCGAACAGGGTGTAGAAAGCGCCGATAATGGCCGCCAGGGCGATGGCGTAGCCCCCGACGCGTCGCGGCGTCCAGGCGTGGTAATGCGCCAGCACGGCCAGCGCCGCGGCGCTGATCAGGCTCGCCGCCAGAAAGCCCAGCCACTTGAGCGCGAAGCTCCAGACCAGCATCACCGCGATCAGCCCCAGGCGCCGGCCGACGCTGCCCGGCTCGGGCCGCGCACGCCGCGGATGGACCACGAAGCTCTTGATCAGCAACGCCGCGCTGAAGACCAGCAGCAGCGTGGCGATGGTGCGCGGGAAGACGCTGGCCATGATCGACATGTCCCGGCTGAAGACGATCGCCCCGGTAGCGATGACGATCATCACCACGGCCAGCACGCGATCCGACGGACGGGCGTCGAGCGTCGACGTTTCGTGGTCAGTGGCCATTGGCGGTCTCCTTGGGTGAACGGGTGCGCCAGGCGCGCCACAGCGGGAAGAGCACCGAGAGCAGCACCAGCGCGATGATCGCCAACGACAGCGGCCGACCGAAGAAGGCGCCCATCACCGAGCCGGAGGCATTGCCCATCAGGTAGCCCTGGACGAAGCCCTGCTCGGCGATCGGTCCCAGGATCAGCCCCAGCACGATCGGCGACGGCTTCACGCCGTAGCGCGACAGCACCCAGCCGACCACGCCCAGCACCACCATCACCACCACGTCGAAGGGATTGTTGCGGATGGCGTAGGTGCCGATGATGGTCATGAAGGCGATGCTCGGCACCAGCAGTGCCTTGGGGATGCTGACGATCGACTTGAAGGCATAACGGCCGATCAGCAGCCCGATGGGCAGCATCAGCAACGTGGCGATGAACAGCCCGCCGATGAAGGTGTAGGTGACGCCGACATTGGTGGTGAACATCTCCGGCCCGGTGCGGAATCCCTGGACCAGCAGCGCACCCAGGATCACCGCGTCGGGCGGTGTGCCCGGAATGCCCAGCACGAAGGTAGGGATGAAACCGCCGCCGACGGTGGCATTGTTGGCGGTCTCGGTGGCGATCACGCCGTCCGGCTCGCCCTTGCCGAACTGGTCACTGCGCGGCGAGGTGCGCCGGGCCTCGGAATAGGACACCAGGCTGGCAATCGAGCCGCCGGCCCCCGGCAGGATCGCCACGGCGGTGCCGATGATCGCGCTGCGCAGGGCATTGAACTTGCCCCGCCACATCAGCGAGAGCCCCTCGCCGAAGCGGATGCCGCGCCCCTCCTCGGGCGGCTCCAGGTGAGCGCTGGGTGTGGCCACCAGGTCGATCAGTACCGGGATGCAGTACAGACCGATCAGCGCCGAGATGGTCTCCACCCCGCCGAGCAGGAACTGCGAGCCGAAGGCATAGCGGATATCGGCGCCGATCACCGAGACCCCCACCGTGGACAGCAGCAGCCCCAGCCCGGCGCCGATGAAACCCTTGAGGGTCGAGCCCTCGGAGAGCGCCGAGATCAGCGTCAGGCCGAAGATCGCCAGCCAGAAGTATTCCACCGGCCCGAACTTCAGGGCGATCTGGGCCAGCAGCGGCGCCAGGGTCAGCAGCGCCACCGCGCCCACCAGCCCGCCGATCATCGATGACAGGGTCGACAGCGTGACCGCCAGATCGCCGTCGCCGCGCTTGGCCATGGGGAAGCCGTCGAAAGTCGTGGCGATCGCCGATGGCGTCCCCGGCGTGTTGACCAGGATCGCCGCGTAGGAACCGCCGTAGATGGCCCCGGTGTAGATCGCTCCCAGCATGATCAGCGCCGCCTCGGGCGGCATGCCGAAAGTCACCGGCACCAGTACCGCCACCGCCATGGTCGCCGACAACCCGGGCAGGGCCCCGATGAGGATGCCGGCGGCAACCCCCACGATGGCCAGCATCAGGTTGATCGGGGACAGGGCGGCGGCCATGAAACTCAGGGTATCCATGCACTACCTCCATACCGAACGGGCCCCGCCAAGCGGGGCCCGAGGAAGGTCGATCAACTCACTTGATGATGCCCATCTCGCGCGCGACCTTCTCGTACTCGGCGCGGCGCTTGGCCATGAAGTCATCCATCTGGTCGTACGGCACGTCGATCAGCACGAAGCCCAGATCTTCCATCTTCTGGCGGAACTCGGGATTCTGGTTGATCTTGCCGAAGATCTCGGAAAGCTTCTTCGTCACGTCCTCCGGCGTGCTCTTGGGCACCGCCATGCCGCGGTAGGCACCGCCGGTCATGTCATAACCGAGTTCCTTGAAGGTCGGCACGTCCGGGAACAACGGATGGCGCTCGTTGGCGGCCACCGCCAGCATGCGCACCTTGTCCTTGTGGTTGGCCGCGGTGGTGGTATAGCCCCACTCGGCCTGTACCTGGCCGCCGAGCAGCGCCGTGACCGCCGCCCCGGTGCCCTTGAAGGGGATGTAGGTGGTCTTGACGTCGGCCATGGACTCGAAGCGCCGATTGGCGATGTCATTGGCCGACTGGGTCCCGCTACCCGAGACGGTGACGCTGCCCGGCGCCTTCTTGGCGGCGGCGATCAGGTCATCCAGGGTCTTGTAGGGGCTGTCCTTCTTGACGATCAGCGCGTCCGGCGAATAGTGGAAGTAGAAGAAGTTCTTCAGGTCCTCGGTCTTGAAGCCCGGGTCCTTGCCCATCGGCTTGAGGATGATGTGCGGCAGGTTGGTGCCCATGATGGTGTAGCCGTCGCCATCCATCTCGTTGAGCTGCGACCAGCCGACCGCGCCCCCGCCACCGGCCATGTACTGGATGATCAGCTGCTGGCCGGTGATGTCCTGAAAGTACTTTTGTTGCAGGCGGGCGCTGATGTCCGACTCGCCGCCCGGGCCGAAGGGAATGATGTACTGGATGTTGTGATCGGGGAAGGAGCCCGTATCGGCGGCCATGGCAGGGCCGGCGATGGCGGCGGCGCTGAGCAGCCCGCCCATGAGGGCGCCCAGTTTCCAGGTCGTGAAGCGTGTCTGGCGCATGTTTCGTCTCCGATTCGGTTTGTTGCTGTTGTTGTGCTTCGGTATGGAGCGAGCCCGCGGGCCCGGCGACACATCGCCCATCGCCATGTCGCGATGCGCGGTGTTGCTCTTGTCGTTCTTGGTTTACCGGCGGGCCGAACCCAGTATTGCGCATTCCGGCCTCACCGCGTTGTCTGTCGATCCTGTTCTTTGGTCTAGAGGATCTCGGCTTTTTTCGTCAGGCGATACCGCCCTGATGCATGACCGGCTTGCCTCGCCCTCAACTCATATATATGACATAGTATATAAAACAGTCAAGGAGATGTCGGCATGCCCTTTCCCCGGTATACTTCGGCCCACGACACATCCTCATCGCCAAGGACGACCCAGGCCCCCTCCAACATGAGTGCTCCGAAAAGCCCCACGTTTCAGCCCCTCTACCGGCAGATCAAGGACCTGCTGCTCGAGCGGATCACCGCCGGCGAATGGCCGCCGGGGACCTTCATCCCCAGCGAGGCCTCGCTGGCCGCCAGCTACAACGTCAGCGTCGGCACCCTGCGCAAGGCGCTCGACGAGCTGGTCACCGACAACGTCGTGATTCGTCGCCAGGGCAAGGGCACCGCCGTGGCCACCCACGATGCCGACCGGGCCCTGTTCCGCTTCTTCAACGTGGTACGTCGGGACGGTGAGCGCAGCCTGCCGGTCTCCCGGGTGCTGGGCCGCTCGCGCCGCCGGGCGACGGACGAGGAAGCCACGGCGCTGCAGCTCCCCGCGGACGCCGAGGTGATCCATATCCGGCGCATTCGCGAGCTGGAAGGCAAGCCGACCCTGCTCGAGACCATCGTGCTGGATGCCGGCACCTTCGCCACGCTCGAGCATCAGCCCGAGGTGCTGCCCAATACCCTCTATCAGCTCTATCAACAGCAGTTCGGCGCCACCGTCGCCCACGCCGACGAGCAGCTCGTGGCGGTGCGTGCCGACGATCAGGATGTGGCCCATCTAAGCGTGGAGCCCGGCGAGCCGTTGATCGAGATTCGCCGTGTCGCCCAGGACTATCAGGACCAGCCGCTGGAACTGCGCATCTCGCGGCTGGCGACCAATGAGTACTGCTATGCCAGCCGGCTGTAACGCCCGGAATGAACGCGAACAATGACACGGCCGCCGGGGATGCCGGCGGCCGTGTATCGTTCATGGAAAGAAGATCGAACGGGATCGACGTCAGGGAGTGAGCACGATCTTAGCGGCGGCGGTACGCCCCGCGGCCAGATCGGCAAAGGCATCGGCACCGTCGGCGAGCTGACGGATCTCGACCCACTCGAGGCTGCCGAGGGCCTTGGACGCCAGCAGGTCGACCGTCGCCCGCAGGTCGTTCTGCGTGTAGGTGTAGGCGCCGAGGAAGGTGACTTCCTTGAGGGTGAGGCTGCGCACGTCCAGCGGCCCGTCGTTGTCCTGCAGGCCCAGGTGCATCACCGCCCCGCCAGGGCGCACCGCCTGGATCGCCATCGAGCGCGTCGCCGAGGCTCCCACGCAGTCGAATACCGCCTCGATGCTGTCGGCGTCGACGGCGGTGTCGCGCGGATCGATCACCGTCAACCCCGCTTTCTCGGCGGTCTCGCGGCGCAGCGGATTGGTGTCCGCCAGGGTCAGTCGGCGTACGCCGCGCTGACGCAGCATCAGGCCGACCAGCAGCCCCACCGCCCCGGCACCGATCACCAGCGCATTGGCCTCGGCCAGCGGCCGGGCCAGGCTGCGCTCCAGACGGTTGATGGCGTGCAGTGCCGTCGCCGCCGGCTCGGTGAGCGCCGCGGCGACCGGTTCCAGATCCTCGGGCAGCTCGATCAGGCAATGATCCGGCACCACCACGCTCTCGGCGAAGGTGCCGGGCCGGTTCATGCCCAGCATGGTGCGGTTGCTGCACAGGTTCTGACGCCCCTCGAGGCAGTAGTCGCAGCGACCACAGACCACCAGCGGGTTCATGGTCACCCGCTTGCCGGCCAGCGCCCCCTCGATGACCTCGCCGGCCGCTTCGTGGCCGAGGATCATCGGCGGCACGCGGCGCGGGTCGTGGCCGTGGTAGGCATGCAGGTCGGAGCCGCAGATCCCGGTCGCCAGGATGCGCACCCGCGACTCGCCGGCAGCCAGCGGCGGCACCTCGGTCTCGCGGATCTCGAGCCGATCGGGGCCCGTATAGAAAAGCGCTTGCATCATGTGTTCCTCCAGTGAGTCGCTAGCGCGCGGTAAAGCCGCCGTCGACGAACAGCGTCTGCCCGGTGACGTAGGCCGAGGCCGGCGAGGCGAAGAAGACCGTGGGCCCGGCGATATCCTCCAGGGTACCGTTGCGGCCGATCGCGGTGCGCGCCGCCAGCTCGCGGGTGCGTTCCGGGTCGTCGAACAGCGAGGCGGTCAGCTCGGTGGGAAAGAAGCCGGGAGCGATGGCGTTGGCGTTGATGCCGTCCCGCGACCAGGCCTCGGCCATCGCCCGGGTCAGCTGGACGATGCCGCCCTTGCCGGCGCCGTAGGGCGCACTGTCCGGGAAGGCGCGCTGTGACTGCAGCGACGCCAGGTTGATGATGCGCCCGTAGCCACGCTCGCGCATGCCGGGCACCAGGGCCCGGGCGAGAAAGAACGGCGTGCCCAGATGCAGCTGCAGGGTCAGGTTCCAGCTGGCCAGGTCCACCTCGTCGATGGGCTGGCGCAGGTTGACCCCCGCCGCGTTGACCAGCACCGTGACCGGGCCGAACGGCTCGGCGGCGCGCTGTGCCACGCTCTCGAGTGCGGCCGCATCGGCGAGATCGGCGACCAGGGCGGCCGCACGACCGCCCTCCTGCTCGATGGCCGCCACCGTGTCGTCGAGCGCGGCTCGCCGCCGCGCCGCGACCACCACCGCGGCCCCGGCGGCGGCCAGCGCCTGGGCCATGCCCCGGCCCAGTCCGCTGCTGCCGCCGGTGACCAGCGCCACCTGCCCCGTGAGATCGAAGGCCGGGCGCATGTCACACCTCCTCGTCGATCACCAGATCGAAGTGCTCGCCGGGATAGTACTTGGCCAGGCGCACGTCGCCGGTGCGCGCATGCCCTTCCATGCCCTCGCAGCGCGAGAGCCGCGCGGTCGTCGCCGCCACGTCGCGGGTCGCCTCGCGGGACTGGCGCTGGTAGGTGACGATCTTGAGGAACTTCTGGGCACACAGGCCGCCGGTGTAACGGGCCGCCCCCTTGGTGGGCAGGATGTGGTTGGTGCCCGAGCACTTGTCGCCGAAGGCCACGGTGGCTTCCTCGCCGACGAACAGCGAACCGTAGCTGTTGAGCCGCTGCGTCCACCAGTCGAGATCCTCGACCTGCAGCTCGAGGTGCTCGGAGGCATAACGGTCGCTGACCTCGACGACTTCCTCGCGGGTATCGCAGATCACGATCTCGCCGTAGTCGCGCCAGGCCGCATCGGCCGCCTTCGACTGGGTTTCCGGCAGCGCCTTGACCAGCGCCGGAATACGCTCGGTGACGGCGTCGGCAAGCTTGCGCGAGGTGGTGAACAGCCAGGCCGGGGAATCCGGGCCATGCTCGGCCTGACCGACCAGGTCGGCGGCGACGATATCGGGATCCGCGGCCTCGTCGGCGATGATGCCGATCTCGGTCGGGCCGGCGAACATGTCGATGCCGCAGCGGCCGAACAGCTGGCGCTTGGCCTCGGCCACGAAGCGGTTGCCCGGGCCGACCAGGATGTCGGCGGGCTTGCCGGTGAACAGGCCGAAGGCCATCGAGGCGATGCCCTGTACCCCGCCCATCTGCAGGATGGTGTCGGCGCCGGCCAGATCCATGGCATAGAGAATCGCCGGATGGATGCCGTTCTCGTCACGCGGCACCGAACAGGCGACGACATTCTTGACGCCGGCGGTCCTGGCCGTCGCCACGCTCATGATCGCCGAGGCGATGTGTGCATAGCGCCCGCCCGGCACATAGCAGCCGGCGGTCTCCATGGGGATCAGCTTCTGGCCGGCGAACAGCCCCGGCGACAGCTCGGTCTCGAACGGCTGGATGCTGTCGCGCTGGGCCGCGGCGAAGCGGCTGACCCGCTCGTAGGCGAAGTGGATGTCGGCCTTGAGCTGCTCGGGCACCCGGGCCTTGGCCGCCTCGATCTGCTCGCGGCTGACCACGACATCGCCTTCCCAGCCGTCCAGCGTCCGGCAGTATTCCTTGGCCTTGGCCTCGCCCTCGGCCTCGATCTCGGCGAGCATGCGCGAGACGGTTTCCTGGGTCTGACCGTAGCCGGTCGAGGCATTCTTCTCGGCTTTCTTGTAGTAGTCGATAGCCATGACGTCACTCTCCTTGGGTTGTTGCCGCCGCCCTTCGGCGGCCTTTCGATCAATGCGGCCCACTTGCGCCTGAGCGTTGTTTTCGGGCCATTTTTGTAAGCGCTTACAATTTTGACGATGACCGATCTCTTGCGCGATCGGTCGTCCGCCTCCTCATCACAGCGCCCACGTCGACAGCCAGGGCACGAAGGCCACCAGCAGCACCACGATCAGCATGCCGATGACGAACGGCACGGCGTGCCGCGCCACCGCCAGCACCGAACAGCGTGTCAGTCCGGACACCACGAACAGGTTGAGTCCCAGCGGTGGCGTGATGAAGCCCAGCCCCAGCGTCGTCACCATCAGGATGGCGAAGTGGAACTCGTTCATGCCCGCCTGCTGCGCCAGCGGCAGCAGCAACGGCGAGAGGATGACGATGTTGGGCGTGGTCTCCATCACGCAGCCGGCCAGCACCAGGATGCCGATCATCATCAGGATGATCAGGGTCGGCGAGTCGGTCATTGCGCTCACCCCGCCGACCAGGGTCTGCGGAATGTTGAGGCTGGAGAGCGTCTGCGCCAGGGGCAGCGAGACGGCGATGATCGGCACGATCACCCCGCAGACCCGCGCCGAGGACTCGAGCATCCGCGGGATGTCGCCCAGCACCAGCCGCTTCTGCAGCAGACCGATGATCACCACCACCACCACGGCCACCGCTGCGGCCTCGGTGGGCGTGAAGATGCCCGAGTAGATGCCGCCGAGGATCACCACCGGCACGAACAGCGCCCAGCGGGCATCCCAGACCGTGCTCAGCCAGCGCCGCCAGGAAAAGGGCGACTTTTCGGCCTCGTAGCCATAGCGGCGGTTGATCAGCATGTTGGTGAGCATCACCGACATCATCATCAGTACCCCGGGGATCGCCGCCGCCAGGAACAGCGTGGAGGCGGACATGCCCAGCACCAGCCCCATCACGATGTAGGCGATGGAGGGCGGGATCAGGATGCCGGTACAGGCCCCCGACGCCACCAGCGCACAGGCCGCCGGCAGCGGATAGCCGCGATCGACCAGGCGATGGATGGTCATGCGCCCCACCGCCGCCGCCCCCGCGGCATCCGAGCCCGAGATGCAGGCGAAGAAGCCGCAGCCGAGGGTGGTCGAGTTGCCCAGCCCGGTCCGCAACCCGCCGACCGTGGCCTCGGCCACGTCGAGCAGCTTGTCGGACAACCCCGATCGCACCAGGGCGTCACCCGTCAGGATGAACAGCGGGACCGCGATGAGCGCGAAGGCATTGATGCCGTCGAAGAGCGCCTCGCCGAATACCGACAGCGGCAACGTCTCGGTCAGCGTCAACATGCCCAGGGCGCCCAGGCCGATCGAGACCCAGACCGGCACACCGAGCGCGATCATCGCCACCAGCAACCCAAGCGGCAGATAGAAGGTCCAGTCCAGCGACGACACGGCCTGCTGTGCAGCGAGAAATTCCATGCGTCACCTCCTCAATCGAAAAGCTTGTTGCCATCGAACGGTGGCTGGCCCCGGCGCATGCGCTGGATATCCATCACCATCGACTGCACGACCCGCCCCGCGACGACCAGAAAGCCCAGCGGGATCGCGACCAGGAAGATCGCCTGCGAGACCCGCAGCCCCGGCGTCACCGAACCGAACTGCAGCGAGGTCAACACCGGCGACAGCGACAGCCACAGCGCCCACACGGCCAGCACCAGCGTGGCGATGTCCGACAGCCACCAGGCCAGCCGGCGGACCCGAGGTCCGCCGAGGTTGACCAGCACGTCGATGCGAATGTGCGCACGGTCCCTGACCGCGGCGGCCGCGGCGATCCATGCCAGGTAGATAAAGGCATAGCGCGACAGCTCCTCGCCCCAGACGGACGAATAGTCGAGCAGGAAGCGACGCAGCACCTCGACCGACACGGTGGTGATGATCAGGGCGTAGAACGTCAGCAGGATCCAGCGCTCGACCCGACGATCGAGGACCGCGAACCGGTCGCCCCATGAGCGGCGTTGCGGCTTTTTCTCAGACATTGCTGTCGACGTGATAGCCATTTGACACCCCCGTCGCCTCCAGCAACGCGTTGAAGTTGTCCATCGATCCGGCCAGCTGGACCTTGAGGTCATTCCAGGTCTCCAGCTGATGACCGCACTTGGCCTTCCACTGGGCGACCTCGTCCTCGGTCGGCGAATAGATGTCGATGCCGGCGTGACGCATCTCGTAGTAGGCGTAGGCCCGCGCCGCCGGCACCTTGGCCAGGTTCTCGCGGAAGGTCACGTCGGAAGCACGCATGATGGCGTCCTGAACGTCCTTGGGCCGAGCGTCGAACCACTGCTTGTTGCAGGTGTAGACCTGAGCATCGGGCACCGACTGGATGGTCGAGATCGAAGCCAGAACATCGGTGAAGCCGTAGACGAAGAGCGCCTGAACGCTGGGATCCAGCGCATCCGCCACGCCCTGCTTCATCGCCGAGGAGGTCTCGCCCCAGGCCACGGGCGTCGGGTTGGCGCCGGCCAGCTTGTAGACCTTCTGCAGGATCTGCGAGGACGGCACGCGGAACTTGATGCCGCGAATGTCGTCGGGAGTGCGCACCGGATGGTCGAGCAGCCCCTTGCGCACGGCCACCGTCCGCGGGTCGATGCAGACGTAGGACAGTACCTTGAAGCCGCGATCCTCGACCTTGCCGTGCACCACGTCTTTCCAGGTGTCGGAGGTGACCAGGTTGATCAGGTGCTGGTTCTCGCCGCACCAGTAGGGAATGTTGATCAGGTCGACCTCCGGTGCGAACGCCGAGAGGTTCGACATCGAGTGTTGAGCCATGGCGATGGTGCCGTTCTGCACCTTGGTGATCAGGGCGCCGCCGGCGCCCAGCTGGCCACCCGGCTGCAGACGCACGTAGAGCTTGCCGCGGCTGAAGTTCTGCAGGTTCTCCTTGAAGTTGAGCTGCATGATCGGATAGGCGCGCGAGGCCCCGAGCCGATAGCCGGTGGCCATGACCAGCACCGTGTCCGCGGCCTTTTCACGCTCGGCCTCCTCCTGGGAGATGGCGGCCATGGCCGATTCCGAGAACAGGCTGCCGCCGAGCGCCCCGATCAGCGCGGTCGTGAAGCCGTAGCGGCCGACCATGTTCAGAAAGTGACGGCGCTCGGGGCGCTGTGGCTCGGCGTTGTCGCCGGACGTGCGTGTGAAGAGTCTGGATTGGCGTAGCATGCTGAAGCTCCTGTGTTGTTATCGTGGTGCTGCATGGTGGGATTTCGACCGCCCACCTGGCCCGCTACTCGAGTCGGATGCAGGCCGTGATGAAGCAGGCGACGGCCGCAACGAGCAGCACCGCCTCCTCCGCCGGTGACAGCGAGAAAAGCGGGATTCCGGCGCTTTCCAGGGCCACTCGCGCGAGAAAGACCGCCATCAGCAGGCCCGCGATGGCCAGCAGGATGCGACCATGGCGGCGATGGGACGTGGTTTTCGTCGTCTGCATCATGCCTCTCCTGTTGTTGTTGTGCGGTCGCTTACAAGCCATTATTGTAAGCGCTTACAATTAAGCTACTCTCAAAGCTAGTCAAGGGTCCACATGCTGTCCAGTTAGACGTTCGTCAACATGACTGGGGCCTGCCGGACGCGGGTGGTACGCTCAAGCAAACGCTCAAGAGGCTCATCATGAACAGGGATGCCAAACGCACGTTGCTCCAGGACGTCGCCCGGGAAGCCGGCGTCTCCACGGCATCGGTGTCGCGGGTGCTCAACCGGGCACCGCATGTCAGCGAGCGGCTGCGCAACCGGGTGGAAGCGGCGATCGACAGCCTCGGCTATGTCCCCGACGGCACCGCCAGGGCGCTGGCCTCGCGGCGTATCGGCGCCATCGGCGCGCTGGTGCCGACGCTCGACAACCCGGTCTTCAGCGCGATGATCGATAGCCTCGAGCAGCGCCTCAAGCAGTACGACTGCCGGCTGCTGATCGCCACCTATCGCTACAGTCTCGATGAGGAAGTCGAATCGCTGCGCACCCTGATCCAGCAGGGTATCGATGGTGCGGTGCTGATCGGCCATGATCACCTCCCCGCCACGCTGGAACTGTTCCGGCGTCACGAGGTGCCCTACCTGACCTGCTGGCACAGCGAGGAAGACCCGGACTGGCCGAGCATCGGTTTCGACAACGCCGCCCCGGCCCGGCATCTGGCCGAGCACCTGATCGACCTCGGGCACCGCCGATTCGGCGTCATCTCGGCGCCCGTCGACGGCAACGACCGCGCCCGCGCTCGCCTGGCGGGCTTTCGTCAGGCACTCGAGACCGCCGGGCTCGACCTGGCCGACGATCATGTCGTCACCGTCGAGTACGGGATCGAGGAAGGGGCGGCGGCATTCGCCGAACTGATGCGGCTCATGCCCCGCCCCACGGCGATACTCTGCGGCAACGACGTGCTGGCGTTCGGGGCCATGTTCGCCGCGGCACAGGCAGGTATCGCGATTCCCGACGACCTGTCGATCACCGGATTCGACGACCTGCCGCAGTCGCGCTTCATGCACCCGGCACTGACCACCGTGGCCGCGCCTTCCGCCGAGGTGGGCCGGCTGGTGGCCGACACCCTGGTCGCGCGCATTCGCGGTGACCAGACGCCTCATCGTCAGGTGCTCGAGGCGCGAGTGGTGCTGCGGGGCACCACGGCCCCGCCGCTGCACGAGATGGAGCCGGCGTGAGGCAGCTCGTCGCTGCCCCATCCGCCGCCCGTGCCTCTGGCAACCCATCGCCTTACGCACTCTCGTAGAGGCGCGTGAACACGAACTCCCGGTGCCCCAGTGCCTCGGCGCTGGTATTCCGGCCGTTGGCCGTGCGCAGCAGCATTTCCAGCAGCTGATCCCCTGCCTCCGGCATGTTGATCTCGCGGCGCAGCAGGCCCGAGACATCGACGTCGATGTGCTCGCCCATCGTGCGCACCGTGCGCGGATTGGCGCAGATCTTGATCACCGGCAGGATCGGGTTGCCGATCACGTTGCCCTGGCCGGTCGGGAAGAAGTGCGCCACGTAGCCGGATGCCGCGCACAGCGTCACCATCTCTGCCGCCGCCGACGAGGAATCCATGAACCACAGCCCCGGCCCGGTGGGTGTCTCGGCCTTGTCGAGCACGCCGTCGACCCGGCATTCCTTGCCGATCTTCTGGATGTTGCCCAGCGCCTTTTCCTCGATGGTGGTCAACCCGCCCTCGATGTTGCCCTTGGTGGGCTGCGACTCGGACAGGTCGCTGGTCTTGTGGCGATCGATCATCGCGCTGTAGCGGTCGAACATCGCCTGGAATTCCTCGCGCACCTTGTCGTTGGCGCAGCGCGCGGCCACCAGATGCTCGCCGCCGGTGAGCTCGGAGGTCTCGCCGAACACCAGGGTACAGCCCTCGGCGTAGAGCTTGTCGAAGGCATCGCCGACGGTGGGGTTGGCACCGCACCCGGAGGTGGTGTCGGATTCGCCGCACTTGGTGGAAACCCACAGCTCACCGATGTCGCACGGTTCGCGCTGCAGCTCGGTGGCGTACTGCACGAATTCGCGGGCCTTGCGCGAGGCCGCGGCGATAGTGTTGTGGTCGCCGTTCTGCTCGATCCAGAAGCCTTCCACCGGCTTGCCGGTGGCACGGATACCGTCGACCACCTTGCCGGTCCAGCCGGGCTCGATGCCGATCACGATCACCGCGGCAACATTGGGGTTGGAGCCGGTGCCGATCAGGGTGCGGAAGTGCAGATCCAGGTCGGCGCCGAACTGCAGCCGGCCATAGGGGTGCGGCAGCGCCAGCGTGCCCTTGATGTTGTTGGCCACCGCTTCCGCCGCGGCATTCGAGATGTCGTCCACCGGCAGCACGATCACGTGGTTGCGGATGCCGACCCGGCCGTTGTCCCGACGATAGCCCAGGAAGGTACGTCCCTTGAGTTCCATGCTTACCACCTCTTGGTCTTGACGTTGTGAACGTGGACGTGCTCGCCCTGGCGAACCGGTTTCACCACCCGCCCGATATCGACGCTGTACTTGATTACCGTCTCGCCCTCGGCGAGATCGCGGATCGCCAGCTTGTGGCCGATCGGGATCGCGTCCTTGACCTCGAACTGCAGGGTCTTGTCCTGATCCATGACCCAGCCGGTCAGCGTCTGACCCGCCTGGACCCCTTCCACCACCACCACGCCGACCGCGTCGTCGGCATCGTGGACCACGAAATCGATGCTCATGCTCCTCTCCTTGTTGTTGCCCGAGCGACGCCTTGGTGTCGCCTCAACTCATGTATATGACATAGTATATAGGACAGTCAAGCAATCTCGACAAGATTATCAATGCGGCCGACGGACGCACACACGCCTGCCACGGCCCTGAAAGGCGCCGCAGTGTGGAACACGAAACAACGGAGGGAACGAAGCGAGAGGGCCGGAGCGCCGGAACGGACGCCGGCGCCGGTGATCAGCGGGACTCGAGCAGGAAGACCTTGAAGGCCTGCCAGAGGGGACTGCGATAGCGTTCGGGGTGCCAGACCAGCGAGAAGGCCCGGGTCAGGTGCAGGGGCGACGGCAGGGCCACCAGCTCGCCGCGTTCGAGCTCGCCGGCCACGCTCAGCCGGGACAGGCAGCCCAGGCCGAAGCCGGCGCGCACGGCCTGCTTGATCGCCTCGTGCTGATCGAGCTCCATGCGCACACGGATGCGCTCGACGTGGGCATGAATCGCCGCCTCGAAGATCGAGCGCGTCCCCGACCCGGATTCCCGCAGGATCCACTGCGCCGACTGCAGTGCCTCGGCATCCAGCGCCTCGCGTTGCGCGAACGGGTGCTGCGGACTGGCGACCACCACCATCTCGTCCTGACGCCATACCTCGCTGACCAGCCGCGACTCGGTGCACTGCCCTTCGATCAGCCCCAGGTCGGCGTCGAAACGCAGGATGTCGCGCATCACGTCCTCGGTGTTGCGCAGGCGCAGCTGGAGATCCACCTCGGGATGCTGCTCGATGAAGCGGCCCGCGAGGGTCGGCAGCAGGTAGGTGCCGATCGTCGCGCTGGCCGCGACATGCAGGGTGCCCTGCAACGCCCCCTCGGGCTCGCGGGCGGCAACCACCAGGTCGTCGAGCCCGTTGAGCACCTTTTCGGCGTGGGGGAGCAGACGCCGCGCCGCGTCGTTGAGCTCGAGGCGTCGCCCCAGCCGCTCGAAGAGCACCACCCCGAGCTGGCGCTCCAGGTCGGCCAGCGCCTGACTGGTCGCCGAGGGTGACAGGCTGAGATGGCGCGACGCGGCGCTGACGGTGCCGAATCGCACCACGGCGACGAAAACCTGCAATTGGCGAAAGGTGACATGGGGTAGCATACGGTTTTACTTAACAGTCATTTCGTTATTATCCAATAACACATAACGCTATTCCCGATTAGCCTATTGAGCAATACAACGACGACATCGTCAGACACGGGAGAGCGTTACCATGTGGCAAGGACTGATACTTTGCGCCGGCCTGACCCTCGGCGGGTTCCTGCTGGCCCATGCCCCCGGCATCGCCGACAGCGGGATCAGCCCGCTGGTGTTCTCGCTGCTGCTCGGCCTGGTGATCGGCAACCTGCCCTTCATCGGCCGCCTGCCCCAGGCGCGTCCGGGGCTGCAGTTCGCCACCCGCTGGCTGCTGCGCAGCGGCATCGTGCTGTTCGGCCTGTCGCTGACCCTTCAGCAGGTGCTGGGCCTGGGCCCCAAGGTCATCCTGCTCGATACCCTGGTCATCACCACGGTGCTCCTGGTCGGCTACTGGGTGGGCACGCGCCTGCTGGGCCTCGATCGCGAGACCGCCCTGCTGACCAGTGCCGGCAGCGCGATCTGCGGCGCCGCCGCCGTGCTGGCGACCGAGACCACGATCCGCTCGAAGCCGGCGGCCACGTCGATGGCGGTGGCCACCGTGGTGCTGTTCGGTTCGCTGGCAATGCTGGTCTATCCGCTGCTCTACCCGCTCACCGGCATGGATGAAGGGCTGTTCGGCATCTACATCGGTGCCACCGTGCATGAGGTGGCCCAGGTGGTCGCCGCCGGCGACGCGGTCGGCCCGCAGGCGCTGGCCAATGCCGTCATCGTCAAGCTGGTGCGGGTCATGCTGCTGGTGCCCTTCCTGCTGGTGGTCGGCCAGTGGTGGATCCGCAGCCGGGCCGCCGACGACACGACCGAAGTGGTCCGCGGCGGGCTGGTGATTCCGTGGTTCGCCTTCGGCTTTCTGGCGGTGGTGGTCTTCAACAGCTTCATCGTGCTGCCCGCGCCGCTGCACGAAGGGCTGGTGGTGATCGGCCAGATCGCCCTGGCCATGGCGATGGCGGCCCTGGGCTTCGAGACGCGCCTGGAAAGGCTCAAGGCGCTGGGCATCAAGCCGTTTCTGCTGGCGCTGTGCCTGTTCGCCATGCTGATCGGCGGCGGCATGCTGGTCACCCCGCTGTTGATGAGCTGAGCCCGTCCCCGCGGCCGACATGAAAAGGCCCCTACTCGTCGAGTCGGGGCCTTTTCTTTGTGGGGGATGCCGGTTCGTGTCAGTCGCCGGCCAGCGAGGCACCCCGCCCCACGGCATAGTAGAGCAGGCCGGCCTGACGCGCCGCCTGCGGGTCGTAGAGATTGCGCCCGTCGACCACCACGGGCATCGTCAGGGTCCGGCGCAACCAGGCGAAGTCGACGCTGCGGAAGGCCTTCCACTCGGTACAGATCACCAGGGCATCGGCACCGGTCACCGCGGCCTCGCGGCCCTCGACCAGCGCCAGGTCGTCGCGCTCGCCGTACAGCCGGCGACACTCGGCCATCGCCTCGGGATCGTAGGCCCGAACCCGGGCGCCGGCGGCCCAGAGCGCCTCCATCAGCACCCGGCTCGGCGCCTCGCGCATGTCGTCGGTGTTGGGCTTGAAGGCCAGCCCCCACAGCGCCACCGTCTTGCCGTTCAGATCACCGTCGAAGGCCTGGGCCAGCTTGGCGAACAGCGTCGCCTTCTGGCGGTGATTGACCGCCTCCACCGCCTCGAGCAGCTCGGCGCGGTACGCCACCTCGCCCGCCGTGCGCGCCAGCGCCTGGACGTCCTTGGGAAAGCAGGAACCGCCGTAGCCGCACCCCGGGTAGATGAAGTGATAGCCGATACGCGGGTCGGAACCGATACCGCGGCGGACTTCCTCCACGTCCGCCCCCAGCCGCTCGGAGAGGTTGGCGATCTCGTTCATGAAGCTGATCTTGGTGGCGAGCATGGCATTGGCCGCGTACTTGGTCAGCTCGGCGCTCCTCACGTCCATGAACATCAGCTTTTCATGGTGGCGATTGTAGGGGGCATAGCACTCGCGCATCAGCGCCTCGACGCGCGGCGAGTCGGTACCCACGATGATCCGCGCCCCGTGGGTGAAGTCCTCGATCGCCGCGCCTTCCTTGAGGAATTCGGGATTGGAACAGACGTCGAACTCGAGCTCGCTGCCGCGTGCCGTCAGCGCCCCGCTCACCACCTCGCGGACCCGGCCGGCGGTACCCACCGGCACGGTGGACTTGTCGACGATGACCCGGTAGCCGTCCATGTGATCGCCGATGGTGCGCGCCACCGCCAGCACGTACTGCAGGTCGGCACTCCCGTCCTCGTCGGGCGGCGTGCCCACGGCGATGAACTGCAGGGTGCCGAAGGCCACGGCCGCCGCCGGGTCGGTGGTGAAGCGCAGCCGCCCCTCGGCGACGTTGTGGCTGACCAGCGCCTCGAGCCCCGGTTCGTAGATGGGGATCTCGCCGGCCTCGAGGCGGGCGATCTTCTCGGCATCGACGTCCATGCACAGGACCTCGTGGCCGACATCCGCCAGACAGGCGCCGGTGACCAGGCCCACATAGCCCGTGCCGAAGATGGTGATCTGCATGAAGCGTTCCTTGAGTCGACAATCAACACTGATAGAAGTCGCGATACCAGTCGACGAAGCGAGCCACCCCCTCGTCGACGCTCATCTGCGGCCGGTAACCGGTCACCTCGAACAACGCCTCGGTATCGGCCCAGGTCTGTACCACGTCGCCGGCCTGCATGGGCTGGAAGTCGCACAGCGCGGTCTTGCCGGTGGCACGCTCGATGGCACGAATGAAATCCATCAGCGCCACCGGGCTGCCGTGACCGATGTTGTAGAGCGTGAACGGCGCCCGGGCGGTATCCGGCGTGGTGGCTTCCTGCGGCCACTCGGCATGCCCGCCGGGCACCACATCGAGCACCCGTACCACGCCCTCGACGATATCGTCGATGTAGGTGAAGTCCCGCGACAGTTCGCCGTGGTTGTAGACCGGCAAGGGCTGCCCCTCGAGGATCGCCCGGGTGAACTTGAACAGCGCCATGTCGGGGCGCCCCCAGGGGCCGTAGACGGTGAAGAAGCGCAGCCCGGTCATGGGGATGCCGTACAGATGGGCATAGGTATGCCCCATCAGCTCGTTCGACTTCTTGGTCGCGGCATACAGGCTGATGGGATGATCGACCGGGTCCCGGGTGTCGAACGGCACCTTGGGATTCATGCCGTAGACCGAGCTCGACGAGGCATAGACCAGGTGGCCGACCTGCTGATGGCGGCACCCCTCGAGCACGTTGAGGTGCCCCACCAGGTTGGACTGGACGTAGGCGTGCGGATTGTCGAGGGAGTAGCGCACCCCGGCCTGGGCGGCCAGGTGCACGACGCGATCGAAGCGCTCGCCGGCGAACAGCCGCTGCATGGCCTCGCCGTCGGCCAGGTCGATGCACTCGAAACGCACGTTGTCGAAGGCCTTCAGATCCGCGAGACGCGCCTGCTTGAGCGCGACGTCGTAATAGTCGTTGAGGTTGTCGATGCCGACGATGGCGTGTCCTTCACGAGCCAGCCGTCTGGCAACCGCATGACCGATGAAGCCGGCCATGCCGGTGATCAGAATGTTCATGAGCGCAATGCACCAGGCAACGCGGGACACACGACATCGCGTGCCCCGCAGGGCGGAAACGGGTGAATGAGGGCCATGCCGGGCATCAGGTCGCCCGCCGTGCCGAGAACCGCCCCAGCAATCCCAGCACGATCAGCAGCAGCGCACCCAGCGAGATCGCCGCGAGCGCATTGTCCAGCGAGACCAGCCGCGGGTCGTTCAGCGCGCCCTGCGCCTGACGCAGGCCATAGAGAGACAGCTGACCGGCCCCGGCGATCAGTCCCAGCAGCAGCCCCAGCGGCAGGCAGGCCGCCATACCACGCGGAAAGGGAACACGCAGGCTCGGCATGGCGGGAAGCCGCCAGCCACGCCGGGAGCGGGAAGCGGAAGCGGCCTTGCCGGCGGAACGACCGGCGGAGCGCTTGCCACTGTCGGTGGAGGATCGCCGGCGGCGGGCACCGGAGGCCTTGGACGACGTGCCGGACCGGCGCCGCTTGCGGGATCCGGTGGCGGGGGCACTGCGCGCCGCGATACGGCGTCTCGTGAAGCGCACCAGGGAAACGGCCAGGATACCGCTCAGTGCCAGCAACGAAATGAAGAAGATCAACGCGGGCATGCTCGGCTCTCGTCCACGGCAAAGCCATACAGGGTAGCGCGATCCCTTGCTGACGTCAGGCGGGTCCGTCCGCTGGCCCGCCGCTTTCTCGGACGTACCTCGATTAATACAGGCCGGCGTTCTTCAGTTCGGAAGCGAACTGATGGGCGACCCGGTTCATCTGCGTGGGGTCGACGCCCGGCAGCATCTTTCGGAGTTCGGCAAACAGGCTTTCCGCATCGCTGTGACGCCCCGAATAGATCAGCAGGAACAGGTACTGTTCGATCTGCTTGTCCGTATAGATGCTGCCGGACTGATGCTGACGTGCCTTCCAGGTATTAACGCGCTTGTTCGACATGACCTGCCACAATCTCGTGGATTGCCCGATAACGGGACGATGATTCACTGGTTTTATTCATGATACCGCATTCAATGCGCTTCCGGGGCATGAATGATGACCTCGACCCGGCGATTGGCCGCTCGTCCTGCGGCGCTGCGGTTGCTCTGCAGCGGCCGGGTGTCCGCATAGCCGACGGCACGCAGGCGCTCGGGGTCGATACCGGCCTGAACCAGATAGCGCAGAATGGCAGTGGCCCGCGCGCTCGACAGCTCCCAGTTCGAGGGGAACCGCGGCGTGTCGATGGGCACGCTGTCGGTATGGCCCTCGACCGAAATCTCGCCGTCGTAGCGCTGGAGAATCGCCACCAGCTGATTGATCATCTCGCGCCCGCCCCCGGTGAGCGCGGCATCGCCGGAACCGAACAGCAGGTGATCCTGGATGCGCAGGTTGATGCCGCCCTTGACCCGCGACACCTCGACACCATTGATGACGGGCAGCGGGCGCGATGCCGCCTCGGCGACACGCAGCGCGGCGTCTCTGGCCGCCGGATCGAGCCGGACAGGCGATGCAGCCGACAGCCGTTCGGCGGCGGTGATGGCGGCATGTGACAGCCTGGGAGGTGGCGTGCCGACCGGCGACAGCATGGGGCCGGCAACCAGCCGGGCGCTGGCCAGTGCCGTCGGCGTCAAGCGTGGCGGCGCCAGCAGCGCCGATACGCGGATCCCGGTCACCCGGTTCGTCTCGAGCGGAAAGCGTGGCGAGGCAGCCGCCGGCGCAGCCTGAACGGCAACAGCCACCCGGGCCGCCGTTTCGCTCACCGGCACAGCCGGCGCTCCATCGGCCACCCCACCGCCGGCCACCGCGGCCAGTACACCGAACTTGCCACTGAGCGTCAGCAGCAGCACGAACAGCGTGACCAGCAGGGTCATGATGTCGATGTAGCTGATCATCCACCCCTCGCCGTCGCGCCCCTCGTGACGCACCGACAGCAGGCGCTCCCGGCGACTGCGGTGCCTCGGCACGTCAAGCATTGACGGCAGCGCCCCGTTTCTCGCGAGCGGACCTCGGCAGGGTCTCGCGAATCTCGTCCGGCGGAGTGGCCACGAACGACTTGAGGGTTTCCTCGATGAAGGACGGTACACGCCGCCGGGCGATCAGCGACACGCCTTCCATGACCATGTTCATGGCGATCAGCCGCTGCTCGGTACGACGCTCCAGCTTGACGGCGATCGGCTTGCAGACCAGGTTGGCCAGCAGGATCCCGTAGAGGGTGGATAGCAGCGCCACCGCCATGCGCGAGCCGATGGTGGCGATATCACCGACCTGCATCACGTCGAGCATGTCGACCAGCCCCACCAGGGTGCCGATCATGCCGAAGGCCGGCGCGTAGGCGGCCATGGTGCGGAAGATCTGCGCCTCGGCCAGCTCGCGCGCCTTGAGGCGCGCGATCCGCCAGTGGAGCAGATCGACGATCTCCTCCTCGCGGGTATTGTCGATGACCAGTTGCACGCCGGTGCGCAGAAAGGGATTGCGAGTCTCCGCCAGCGCGTTTTCCACCGCGCGGATGTCCCCCTTGAACCACAGGCGTGCCATGGCCACCAGCTCCTGAATGTCCTCCTCGGCGTAATCATCCTCGCGACGAAAGACCACCAGCACCAGCCGCACGACCCGCACGACCTCGCGCAGGGGATAGCTGATGAAGGTGGCGGCCAGGGTACCGGCCAGCACGATGATCAACCCCGGCAGGTTGACGAAGCTCATGGCCGAATCGGCACTCAGCAGAATCACGCAGACCAGGAGCAGGACGCTGGCGATAATGCCGATGAAGGTGGAGGCGTTCATGGGAGACCGGCTGTCGATGGATTCGGTGAAGCTGCCATCCTAACGTCGCCCCCGTATGGCAAAGCCTTGAAAAGCGACGCCCGGGCGCCACTCTTCAAGGCTTGTTGCTTCTGACACGAAACGGCAAGGACCCGCGACTCGCCACGGGGCGAAGCGACAGCCCCGAACACGCGACAGGATCAGCCGGCTTCGTTGTTCAGCATGAGCGACAGCATGTTTCGCACGCTGTCTTCGGACTGGTGAAAGTCCGCCATGAGGGTACGCAGGCGCTGCTCGAAATCCTCCGGCGGACTTTCCCCCTGCCGAGAGCCGGGGGCATCCAGTTCGCGCAATGCCCTGGCGAAGGCGTCATCGAGTTCACTGAACTTGCGCAACTTCTCGCGCTCGCTGAGTTGGGCGGGCTTTTTCGAACCGTAGTTTTTCATAGGTTGACTGTTGCAGGGCCATCGGAACAGGCCGGTCTTCGATGCTCCTTGTCGCGACATGCCACGAAGATAAAGAAAGTCACCCGTCACATGACCCACGGGCGTTCAGGCATGACAAGGAGGGAAAGGCATGGTAGCCCAAGTCGAACGGAATGAAAACACGGCACTGCGACATCACCACGAGTCACTGCGGCGCCGGCCCGCGCCGAAGGCAACGGGCCAACGCCACGAGAATCGGACGTATCAGTCCTCGGTACGCACCAGCCAGGACTCCACGGTACTGGTACCATGCTCGTCCTTCCAGGCTTTCAGTGTCTTCTGGTTGCCGCCGCGAGTCTCGACGACTTCACCGGTATGCGGGTTCTTGTAGATCTTCAGCTTGCGCTTGCGGCGACCGCCACTGCTCTTGGGCTGCGCAACACTCGCCGGTGCCTGCGGCTTCGGATCCAGCATGTCGATCACGTCACGCGGTGACTTGTCGAACTCCGCCATCAGGGCCTCGAGGCGCTCCTTGAACTGCAACTCGCTCTTGAGGCGGTCATCGCCTTCCAGCTGCTTCAACTCCTCGGAGATTTGCTTGAGCAGCTGTTCCTTTTTCATGTATTCGCTTAACAGGGACATTATCTTGCACCTCGGGATTTCGGGATAGGGGATGCGGTGCGCATTATCCGTTGTTTTATTCATTATGCCAAGTCTATATACGAAATGGCCCCGCAAATACCGATGAACGCTAATCCAATTTAAGCAAGAGTTAATCCCTTGTTCACTACGGCCGATTCCTGCAATAAACGCGACGACGATCACCCTGAAATTTCGGCCCACCCTCGCCTTGCCCGTCACCGCCTTGGACAAGCCGGCCTTCGTCGACCTACCATGGTAAACCTTTACATTATTTCAGGTTAACAGGATGCAGTCGACCTCACCTTCCCGTACCCTCTGGCATCCGTATGCCCAGATGCAGACCCAGCCTCCGGCCCCGCAGGTGGTCGGGGGCGAAGGCGCGCGCTTTCACCTGGCCGACGGCGAGTCGCTCATCGACGCCACCTGCTCCTGGTGGTGCATGATCCATGGCTACGGTCACCCGCGCCTGACCCGCGCGCTCAAGGAACAGGCCGATCAACTGTGCCACGTCATGCTCGGCGGATTGACCCATGAACCGGCGCAGGCGCTGGCGGACGCTCTGGTGCGCGTCACCCCGCCGGGGCTCGAGCATGTCTTCTTTTCCGACAGCGGCTCGGTGGGCATGGAAGTCGCCATGAAGATGGCCGTGCAATATCAGGTCCAGCGAGGCCGCCCCAGCAAGCACCGCATGTTGTCCCTGATGCGCGCCTATCACGGCGACACCAGCGGCTGCATGGCCGTCTGCGATCCCGAGGAAGGCATGCACTCGCTGTTTGCCGGCTTCCTGCCCACCCACCACTTCGCTCCGGCGCCGACGGCCCCGTTCGACGCCGCGCCCGAGGCCGTCGACGGGGATATCGCGGCACTGCGCGACGTGCTCGAGCAGCATCACCAGGAGATCGCCGCCCTGCTGATGGAGCCGCTGCTGCAGGCGGCGGGCGGGCTGAACATGACGTCTCCCGAGTACGTCAGAGCGGCCCGCGCGCTGTGCGATGAATTCGGCGTGCTGCTGATCTTCGACGAGGTCGCCACCGGCTTCGGCCGCACCGGCAAGCTGTTCGCCGCCGAGCACGCCGGGGTGACTCCCGACATCATGGTGCTCTCCAAGGGGCTGACCGGCGGCTATCTGGGCCACGCCGCCACCCTGGCCACCGGGGAGGTCTTCGCCGCCTTCCTGAGCGACGACCCTGCTCACGCCTTCATGCACGGACCCACCTTCATGGGCAACCCGCTGGCCTGCCGGGTCGCCCTGGAAAGTCTCGCCGTGTTCGAGGAGGAGGATTACTTGGGCAGGATCGCCGCCCTCAATGCGCTGCTGCGGGAGGAACTCATGCAGGACGACGCCCTGCGCCGGGATCCGCGCGTCGTCGATGTGCGCGTGCTGGGCGCCACGGCCGTCATCGAGGTCGCCGATGCCGCCGACCTCGACGGCGTCCAGGCCTTCGCCCGGCGACGCGGCATCTGGCTGCGCCCCTTCGGCCGCTGGCTCTACACCATGCCCGCCTATGTCACGCGCGACGACGAGCTGCGAGCGATCACCGCCACGATGAAGGCCTGGTTCCTGGAGACTCGAGACGCCACGAGGTCATGAGGCGGCGCCTGTCACGGCATTGTCCGTCAGCCGTCATGCGCCTGACATTGCCGTCCGTGACAATCGAGGACGAGGTGGCCCGGGCCATCTCGCGACGGCAAGGGACACTGCCCGACGCCAGCCAGGGATGCAGCGGCGCAGGACGCGCCCGAGGAAGGCCCGAGGGGCCGTGCGGCAGGGACCTGCCGCGCAGGGAGGCTCATCTTCGTGCCACGGTGGCTGCCGTGGCCTTTTTGTGTCGCGTCAATGCATGAAGCGCCCCGGTGCGAAGGCATCGAGCGCGAGGGCGGGATTCTCGCCATCGACCACCGGCGCGACGCCAGCTCAGCAGTTGCCCTTCTTGGCCTGGCCGGGCGGACAGAAATCGCCGCCACGGTCATGATCGTGATGCCCGTCGCCGATCTCGACGATCGGTTCGGGGTCGATACGGGCCGGCGTGTAACTGCATCCCGCCAGCACCAATCCCACCAGCAGCAGCCCCAGGGCACGGATCATCATGGGTGTCTCCTTCGTTATCAGGGTTCGTTTCATGCCTGAAGCTTAGCGAAAATCGTTTCTCACCATAAGTCGCGTGGCAGCGACAGCGCAAAGGACACAGGAAAGGGTTGACAAGGCCATGCCATGTGGACAATTTTGGTATACAACAATAGTACACAAAACATCTCCGGCATCGGACAGGCACCTGAACCACCCTCGCGTGGGTAACCCTTGAGCGATCGAGGGGGTGTGGCGTCCCTGGCCGAGGAGACCGACATGACCGAGACACAGCCCACTCTCTGGATTCGCCATCCACTGGCCTGCAGCGACGATGCCGCCGCCGGTGGCGTGGTCGTCCAGGGCCAGCGAATCATCGAAGCCCTGCCTGCCGGGCGCCGGCCCGCCGGTCGCGTCGACGAGGTCTTCGATGCCTCGGCTCATGTGCTGTTGCCCGGGCTGGTCAATACCCACCACCACTTCTATCAGACCCTGACCCGCGCCTACTCGCCGGCACTCGACAAGCCGCTGTTCCCCTGGCTGACCACGCTGTACGACGTCTGGGCGAATCTCGACGAAGCGCAGCTGGCACTGGCCAGTGAGCTGGCCATGGTCGAGCTGCTGATGTCCGGTTGCACCACGGTGGCCGACCATCACTATGTCTTCTCGGGCGCACTGACCCACGCCATCGATATCCAGGTCGAGACCGCCCGGCGACTCGGGGTACGCGCCACGCTGACCCGGGGCTCCATGAGCCTCGGCCGCGATGACGGCGGCCTGCCGCCGCAGTCCGTGGTACAAGACGACACCACCATCCTCGACGACAGCCAGCGCCTGATCGACCGTTATCACGAGTGCGGCGAGGGAGCGATGATCCGCCTCGCCCTGGCGCCCTGCTCGCCCTTTTCGGTAAGCCGCGAGCTGATGGAAGCCACGGCCCGCCTGGCCGAGGCCAACGATGTGCGCCTGCACACCCACCTCGCCGAGACCGAGGACGAGACCGCCTTCTGCCGGCGTCAGTTCGGCATGCGCCCGCTCGACTACCTGGAGACCTGCGGCTGGCTGAGCGATCGCACCTGGCTCGCCCACGGCATCCATTTCGACGACGACGAGATCGCCCGGCTGGGTAGCGCCGGCACCGGCATCGCCCACTGCCCTTCCTCGAACATGGTGCTCGGCTCGGGGCTGTGCCGCACCCTGGAGCTGGAGGCGGCCGGTGCCCCGGTGGGCCTGGCCGTGGACGGCTCCGCCTCCAACGATCACTCCAATCTCGCCGAGGAGATGCGCCAGGCCCTGCTGCTGGGCCGGCTGCGCTACTCGCCCGAGACGGTGTCGCATCGGACGGTGATCCGCTGGGCGACCCAGGGCTCGGCCCGCTGCCTGGGGCGCGCCGACATCGGCGGCCTGGCACCGGGTCAGCAGGCCGACCTGGCCCTGTTCCGGCTCGACGAAGCGCGCTTCTCGGGCGCCGAGAACCCGCTGGCCGCGTTGCTGCTGTGCGGCGCGCACCGTGCCGACCGGGTGATGGTCGCCGGACGCTGGCGAGTCACCGAGGGCATGCCCTGCGATGTCGACCTGGAGGCGCTGATGGCCCGGCACGATGCGGCCGCCAGGCGACTGCGAAACGCCCTGTAACCCCGATGCCGACGGGCATGGCATCGCTCATCCCCCTAAACAACAACAAGCAAGGCAAGGAGAGACACACCATGACCACCGCTTCCGAGCAGCCCATGCAGGAGGCTCCGCCGAAAGTGCGCAGCACCCATGACGTCAACGCCATGCCGCCCCTGGGGCGGGCCATACCACTGGGCATTCAGCACGTGCTGGCGATGTTCGTCAGCAACGTCACGGTGCCGATCATCATCGCCGGTGCCGCCGACCTGTCCGAGGCACAGACCACGCTGATGATCCAGGCGGCGATGTTCGTCGCCGGGGTCGCCACCCTCGTCCAGTCACTGGGGCTCGGCCCCATCGGGGCGCGACTGCCGATCGTCATGGGCACCAGCTTCGGCTTCGTGCCGGTGCTCATCCCCATCGCCGTGGGCATGGGCGTGCCCACGGCGCTTGGCGCCGCCCTGTGCGGGGGCGTGGCCATGGCGCTGGTGGGGCTGTTCCTGCCCTATGTGCGCTTCCTGTTCCCGCCGGTCGTCACCGGGACCTTCGTGATCATGATCGGCACCCTGCTGATGCCGGTGGGCTTCGCCTATATCGGCGGCGGCTTCGGCGCCGCGGACTTCGGGGCGCTGCACCACTGGCTGCTGGCCGCCCTGGTACTGGTCGTGACCATCGGCTTTCACCAGTTCGGCCGCGGCATCTGGTCGGAAATGTCGCCACTGCTCGGCCTGGTCACCGGTTTCGTGGCGGCGCTGGCGTTCGGCTACGTGGACTTTTCCGGCCTGCAGTCCGCCGCCTGGTTCTCGCTGCCGGTCCCCTTCGCGATCGGCGTGGAGTTCCATCTGTCCGCCATCCTGCCGGTAGTCCTGCTGGCGGTGGTCACCTGCGCCGAATCGATCGGCGACATCGTCGGCACCACGGTCGGCGGCGCCAACCGCGAGCCCACCCACAAGGAACTCTCCGGCGGCGTGATGGCCGACGGGCTGTCGAGTGTCTTCGCGGCGATCTTCAACGCCTACCCGCAGATCAGCTTCAGCCAGAATGTGGGCATCGTCGCCCTGACCGGGGTAATCAGCCGCTTCGTGGTCGCCATCGGCGGGCTCTTCCTGGTCATCGCCGGGCTGCTGCCCAAGCTGGGCGCGATCATCTCGGGCATTCCCAACTCGGTCCTCGGCGGGGCCGTGGTGATCATGTTCGGCATGATTGCCAGTGCCGGCATCAAGATGCTCAGCGGCATCGAGTTCAACAAGCGCAACATGCTGATCATGGCCATGGCGCTGGCCACGGCGCTGGGCCTGCCCGCCCAGGAGGGCCTGTATTCGGGGCTGTCGGACAACCTGGCGGCGATCATCGATTCCGGACTGATTCCCGGCGCCCTGGTGGCCATCGTGCTCAACCTCATCCTCCCCCACGGCGAGCGGCCGATGCGCCAGAACGTCTGACCTCGCTCCCTCGCCTCCCCCTCTACCCCCTGCGCCCCGGCACACTCGTGCCGGGGTTTCTCGTATTTCGGGCATCTGCGACCAAAGCTCTACTTTACGTTAACGTAAACCCTTTCTATGCTGCCCAGCATGACGGATAGCCCGTGGCCAACTCGCGCCACACCGGTCCGCGAAGCCACCCGGTTCAGGAGACACATCGCCATGCACGCCCCCTATACCCCGCTCGACTTCGGCCTTCCCGATGAACTGAACATGCTGCGCGATCACGTCAACGCCTTCGCCCGTGACGAGATCGCCCCGCGGGCCGCGCAGATCGACCACGACAACGTCTTCCCCAGCGATCTGTGGCGGAAGTTCGGCGACATGGGGCTGCTCGGCATCACCGTGCCCGAGGAGGACGGCGGCAGCGGCATGGGCTATCTCGCCCACTGCATCGCCATGGAGGAGATCTCGCGGGCCAGCGCCTCGGTGGGCCTCTCCTATGGCGCGCACTCCAACCTCTGCGTCAACCAGATCAAGCTCAACGGCAACGCCGAACAGAAAGCCAAGTACCTGCCCCGACTGATCAGCGGCGAGCATGTCGGCGCGCTGGCGATGTCCGAGCCCGGTGCCGGCTCCGATGTGGTGTCGATGAAGCTGCGCGCCGAGAAACGCGGCGACCATTACGTGCTCAACGGCAACAAGATGTGGATCACCAACGGCCCCGACGCCGACGTGCTGGTGGTCTATGCCAAGACCGATCCCGACGCCGGCTCCAGGGGCATCACGGCGTTCATCATCGAGAAGGACTTTGCCGGTTTCTCCACCGCCCAGAAGCTCGACAAGCTGGGCATGCGCGGCTCCAACACCTGCGAGCTGGTGTTCGCGGACTGCGAGGTCCCGGCGGAGAACGTGCTGGGCGAGGAAAACCGCGGCGCCAGGGTGCTGATGAGCGGCCTGGACTACGAGCGCACCGTGCTCGCCGCCGGCCCCATCGGCATCATGCAGGCGGCCATGGACGTGGTGGTGCCCTACCTTCACGAGCGCAAGCAGTTCGGCCAGTCGATCGGCGAGTTCCAGCTGGTCCAGGGCAAGGTCGCCGACATGCTCACCACCCTGAATGCCTGCCGTGCCTACCTCTATGCTGTCGCCGGCGCCTGCGACCGCGGTCGTAGCTCGCGCAAGGACGCCGCCGGCGTGATCCTCTACTGCGCCGAGAAGGCCACCCAGGTGGCGCTGGATGCCATCCAGCTGCTCGGCGGCAACGGCTACATCAACGAATACCCCACCGGCCGCCTGCTGCGCGACGCCAAGCTCTACGAGATCGGCGCCGGGACCAGCGAGATTCGCCGCATGCTGATCGGCCGCGAACTCTTCAACGAGTCGGCGTAACCCCAGCCACGGGCCGCGGACTTCGGGCCACGAGCGGCTCGAAGCTCGAAGCTCGAAGCTCGAAGCTCGAAGCTCGAAGCTCGAAGCTCGTCAGAGGATATTCCATGGCAGTGCTAACTACCCAGATCAACCCGCGCACCGAGGCCTTCCAGGCCAACGACGCGGCAATGCGCGCCGAGGTCGGCAAGCTGCACGCGCTGACCGCGTCGATCGCCCGGGGCGGCGGCGACAAGGCCCGCGAGCGGCATGAATCGCGCGGCAAGCTGTTCGTGCGCGATCGCATCGATCACCTGCTCGACGAGGGCGCGCCGTTTCTCGAGATCGGCGCCCTGGCCGCCCACGAGGTCTACGGCACCGAGGTGCCGGCGGCGGGGGTCGTCGCCGGCATCGGTCGCGTAAGCGGCGTCGAGTGCGTGATCGTCGCCAACGATGCCACGGTCAAGGGCGGCACCTATTTCCCGCTGACCGTGAAGAAGCACCTGCGTGCCCAGGAGATCGCCCGCAAGCACCGCCTGCCGTGCATCTACCTGGTCGATTCCGGCGGCGCCCACCTGCCCCACCAGGACGAGGTGTTCCCCGACCGCGATCACTTCGGGCGCATCTTCTACAACCAGGCCACGCTCTCCGCCGAAGGCATCCCGCAGATCGCCGTGGTGATGGGCTCGTGCACCGCCGGTGGCGCCTACGTGCCGGCAATGGCCGACGAGTCGATCATCGTGCGCAACCAGGGGACGATCTTCCTCGGCGGCCCGCCGCTGGTGAAGGCCGCCACCGGCGAAACGATCAGCGCCGAGGACCTGGGCGGTGCCGACGTCCACGCCAGGGTCAGCGGCGTGGCCGACCACTATGCCGACAATGACGCCCACGCCCTGCAGCTTGCCCGCCGTGCCGTGTCGCGGCTGAACTGGCAGAAGCGCGGCGAACTGGCGATGCGCGAATCGCGCCCGCCGCGGCTCGACCCCGACGAGCTCTACGGCATCGTCGGCACCGACCTCAAGAAACCCTACGACGTGCGCGAAGTGATCGCGCGGCTGGTCGACGACTCCGACTTCGACGAGTTCAAGCGCTACTACGGCGACACCCTGGTCACCGGCTTCGCCCACTGGTGCGGCCACCCGGTGGGCATCGTCGCCAACAACGGCGTGCTGTTCTCGGAGTCCGCCGTGAAGGGCGCGCACTTCATCGAGCTCTGCGCCCAGCGCGGCATTCCGCTGATCTTCCTGCAGAACATCACCGGCTTCATGGTCGGCTCCAAGTACGAGCAGGAAGGCATCGCCAAGCACGGCGCCAAGCTGGTCACCGCGGTGGCCTGCGCGAAAGTCCCCAAGTTCACGGTGCTGATCGGCGGCAGCTTCGGCGCCGGCAACTACGGCATGTGCGGGCGCGCCTACGACCCCAACCTGCTGTTCATGTGGCCCAATGCGCGCATCTCGGTGATGGGCGGCGAACAGGCCGCCAACGTGCTGGCCCAGGTCAAGCGCGACCAGTTCGAACGCAGCGGCGAAACCTGGAGCGAGGACGACGAGAGCGCCTTCAAGACGCCGATCCGCGACCAGTACGAGCGCCAGGGGCACCCGTTTTATGCCAGCGCGCGGCTGTGGGACGACGGCGTGATCGACCCGCTGCAGACCCGCGACGTGATCGGGCTGGCGCTGGCCGCGGCGATGAATGCCGAGGTTGAGGACACCAAGTTCGGCGTGTTCCGGATGTGAGCCCACGCTTCGCGCTGCTCCGAGCCGCGAGCTACGGGCCACGAGCCGCTCGAAGCCCGAAGCCCGAAGCCCGAAGCCCGAAGCCCAGCAGGGTACCCATATGACTGATGCAACTTACACAAGCCTGTCGATCGATTCCCGCGGCGTCGCCCGGCTGACGCTCGCCAAGTCCGACGTCCACAACGCCTTCGACGATGCGCTGATCGGCGAACTCAACCGTCATCTCGAGCGCCTGCACGACTCGGCCGAGCGCGGCGAGGTACGCGTGGTGGTGCTCGGTTCCGAGGGCAAGCACTTCTCCGCCGGCGCCGATCTCAACTGGATGAAGCGCATGGTCGACTACAGTGTCGACGACAATCTGGCCGACTCCCGCGAGCTGGCGCGCCTGATGCAACGCATCGACAGCCTGCCCTGCCCCACGCTGTGCCGCGTCCAGGGCGCGGCCTACGGCGGCGCGGTGGGGCTCGCGGCGTGCTGCGACATCGTCGTCGCCTCGGAGGCCGCGCGCTTCTGTCTCTCCGAAGTCAGGATCGGCCTCTCGCCGGCGGTGATCAGCCCCTACGTGCAGCGCGCCATCGGCAGCCGCCAGATGCGCCGCTTCGCGCTGACCGCCGAGGTCATGGACGTCACCACCGCGCAGACGCTGGGCCTGGTCCACGAGGTCGCCGGCAGCCACGAACTCGACGAACGCGTCGAACACTACGTCGCCCAGCTCCTCGAAGCCTCGCCCCGGGCGCAGCGCGCCACCAAGGCGCTGCTCGCCGAGGTCGCCCGCGAGCCCGACAGCGACGCCACCCGCGAGACCACCTGCCGGGTGATCAGCGAGCTGCGCGTCAGCGACGAAGGGCAGGAAGGCCTGGCCGCCTTCTTCGACAAACGCACTCCCGCCTGGCAACCGGCCGGCGACGACGACAAGGAATCCCGCTCATGAGTCTCGCCAATGCGCCCCGCCCGCTGGGCTCGGTATTGATCGCCAACCGCGGGGAGATCGCCTGCCGGGTGATCCGCACCGCCCGTCGCCTGGGGCTGAGAAGCATCGCCGTCTATTCCGATGCCGACGCCAACGCCCGTCACGTCCGCGAGGCCGACGAGGCCGTGCGGCTGGGCCCCGCCCCGGCCCGCGAGAGCTATCTCGACATCGATGCCGTGATCGACGCCGCCCGGCGCACCGGCGCCGACGCCATCCACCCGGGCTATGGCTTTCTCTCCGAGAACGCCGAATTCGTCGCCGCCTGCGAGCGCGCCGACATCGCCTTCGTCGGCCCGCCGGCCTCGGCGATCGCCGCCATGGGCGACAAGTCCGCCGCCAAGGCGCGCATGGAGACCGCCGGCGTGCCGCTGGTCCCCGGCTACCACGGCGACGACCAGCACGACGATCACCTCAAGGCCGAGGCCGAGCGCATCGGCTACCCGGTACTGCTCAAGGCCAGCGCCGGCGGCGGCGGCAAGGGCATGCGCGTGGTCGAGTCAGGCGAGGCCTTCCAGGCCGCGCTCGATGGGTGCCGCCGCGAGTCCCGCGCCGCCTTTGGCGACGACCGCATGCTGATCGAGAAGTACCTGACCCAGCCGCGCCACGTCGAGGTCCAGGTGTTCTGCGATAGCCAGGGCGACGGCGTCTACCTGTTCGAGCGCGACTGCTCCGTGCAGCGCCGCCACCAGAAGGTGCTGGAAGAAGCCCCCGCCCCGGGCATGACCGAGGCGCTGCGCCGCGAGATGGGCGAGGCCGCCGTGCGCGCCGCCCGCGAGATCGGCTATGTCGGCGCCGGCACCGTCGAGTTCCTGCTGGATGCGGACGGACGTTTCTACTTCATGGAGATGAACACCCGCCTGCAGGTCGAGCACCCGGTCACCGAGATGATCACCGGCGAGGACCTGGTCGAATGGCAGCTCGCCGTGGCCGCCGGCCTGCCGCTGCCCAGGGCCCAGAATGAACTGGCCATCACCGGTCATGCCTTCGAGGCGCGTCTCTACGCCGAGGACCCGGCGCAGGATTTCCTGCCGGCGACGGGCACCCTCGAGCGTTTCGGCCTGGACCTGACCGGCGCCGCGCTGGATGCCGAGCGGGTACGGCTCGACAGCGGCGTCGCAACCGGCGACGCGGTCTCGATGCACTACGACCCGATGCTCGCCAAGCTGATCGTCCACGGCGACGACCGCGACCAGGCGCTGGCCACTCTCAACCGTGCCCTGGCGGCGCTCGACGTGGTCGGCGTGACCACCAACCGCGCCTTCCTGCAGCGCCTGGCCGGCCACCCCGCCTTCCAGCGCGCCGAGCTCGACACCCGCTTCATCGAGCATCACCACGACGAGCTCTTCGCGGACCGCGCGCCCGACGCCGCCACCTACGCGCGGGTCGCCTTGCAGGCGCTCGATCACCTGCAGGGCCAGGCCAGCGACGCCCCGTGGGCTCGTCGCGACGGCTGGCGTCTCAACGCCCCCCGGCAGGTGCGCATCGCCCTGACCGACCCGGCCCACGCCGCGGAGGCCAGCGACAGCGACGCCATCGTCACCGTTCGTGCCGAACGGCCAAGCGCCAGCGGCGACTGGCAACTGAGCGTCAACGGCGAGCGTTTTCAGGGCCAATTGCAGCGGCTCGACGGCGATGCCGTGGCGATCACCCTCGATGACCACCGCCGCCGCTACCTGGCACGCCACGAACGCGCCGCCGACGGCGACCGGTTGATTCTCGGCGATGCCCATGGCGAAGTGCGCCTCGCCTGGCGGCGACTCGATGCCGTCGACCACGGCCATCACGAGGTGGATGCCACCCTCACCGCGCCCATGCACGGCACCGTGGTGGCACTGCTCGTCGAGCCGGGCCAGCGCGTCGACAAGGGCACGCCGCTGATGGTGATGGAAGCCATGAAGATGGAGCACACCCTGAGCGCCCCCGCCGACGGCCACGTCGAGAGCTTCCACTTCCAGGGCGGCGATACGGTGGGACAGGGGGATGTGCTGCTGGAATTTCAGGCAGGAGACAGCTGATGGCACTTCCCACACAGGTTCGCATCGTCGACGTCGGCCCCCGCGACGGCCTGCAGAACGAACCCGACGCGATCGGCACCGCCACCAAGCTGGAGCTGATCGATCGCCTGGGCGCGGCGGGCCTCACCCACATCGAGGCGGCGAGCTTCGTCTCGCCCAGGTGGGTGCCGCAGATGGCCGATCACCGCGAGGTGATGACCGGCCTCGTCCGCCGCCCCGGCGTGACCTACTCCGCCCTCACCCCCAACCTCAAGGGGCTGGAAGCCGCGCTGGAATGCGGCGTCGAGGAAGTCGCGGTGTTCGCCGCCGCCAGCGAGTCTTTCTCGCAGAAGAACATCAACTGCTCGATCGCCGAATCACTGGCACGCTTCGAGCCGGTACTCGAGCGTGCCAAACAGGCCAAGGTGCGTGTGCGCGGCTACGTCTCCTGCGTGCTCGGCTGCCCCTACGAGGGCGAGATCGCCCCGAGCAGGGTCGCCGAGGTGTCGAGGGCGCTCTATGAGATGGGCTGCTACGAGGTCTCGCTCGGCGACACCATCGGCACCGGCACCCCGCTCAAGGCCAGGCGCATGATCGAAGCGGTCAGCCGCGACATCCCCATGGAGAGGCTCGCCGCCCACTTCCACGACACCTACGGTCAGGCGCTCGCCAACCTCTACGCCGTGCTGGAAGAAGGCATCAGCGTAGTGGACAGCTCGGTCGCCGGCCTCGGCGGCTGCCCCTATGCCAGGGGGGCCTCCGGCAACGTGGCCAGCGAGGACGTAGTGTATCTGCTCGAGGGGCTGGGCATCGAGACGGGTATCGACCTGGACGCGCTCGCCGCGACCGGCAACTGGATCACCCGGGCCATCGGGCGGCCGAACCGCTCGAAGGCGGGGGTGGCGCTGGCCGCCAGGAACTGACCCGGCGCCTCGGCCCCCGACTCGGCCGGAGGACGCCATCGGGGGCTTGCCAGCAGAGAGCAGGCCCGGGGCTGCGGCTCAGCGGCTCTCTTCGTCCAGCATGCCGGCCTCTTCCAGCAACCATTCCCGGAACTGTCCAGCGATGGGGCGCTCCAGGCTCTCGCCCGTGCTCACCACGTAGTAGGCCTGGTCGGTGTTCAGCGGACGATCGGCCAGCACGACCAGCTTGCCGGCGGACAGCTCCGCCTGGTGGAGATCCCGGCTGCCGAGCAGGGCGCCCTGGCCGGCGATGGCCGCCTCCAGCGCCAGCAGCCCGTTGCCGAACCGCAGTTCGCGAAGCGCGCCGGTGTCGAATCCCTGCTGCTGGAACCACTCCTTCCAGCCATAGGGCTCGTTCAAGCGGGTCAGGGTGCTGTCACACAGCAATGGCAACCCCTTCAGTGCCTCGATACCTGCTCTGGTGGAAGCCAGTTCCGGCGCACAGAGCGGCACCAGATCCAGGCTCAACAACCGCCGAGGCGCCAGGTCAGGGTAGTTGCCATAGCCAAGACGCACGGAGACATCGATGCCGGCACGCTTGAGGTCGGCGACGCCCAGGACACTTGCTCGATCGCGGTCCACCGTATGCAGGCTCGCCTGCAGCCTCACTTCAGCGTCGGGACAGCGCGCATAGAACCGGTGCAGACGCGGCACGATCCACTTGGTGGCGAACAGCGGTTCGGCGCACACGGTGACGACCAGACGCTCCTCGCCGTAGGAGCGGATCTTCTCGACCGCACGCCCCAGGGTCTGGAATCCCTCATGCAACTCCGGCAGGGCCCCACGCGCGGCCGGCGTGAGGCTGACCCGCCGATGGTGGCGAACGAACAGATCGACACCGAGATACGCCTCGAGCGCCTTGACCTGATGGCTGATCGCCGCCGGCGTGACATTGAGCTCCTTGGCCGCCGCGGCGAAGCTCCTGGTTCGCGCGGCGACCTCGAAATAGGAGAGCGCAATCAGGGGAGGGAATCGTGACATGACCCGTACTCGCTTGAGTGATGGTGGCCACCGGCTCGATCGAGCGACCCGGTGAAGGGCCACTATAATCGTTGCCGGATGCACACCCTACCGTCCACTTCAAGGCCGTCACCTCCTGCCCCGACCTTTCAGGCCGGCTGACTGCTCTCGAGCTGCCGACGCAACTGGAACTTCTGGATCTTGCCGGTCGAGGTGGTCGGGAGCCGGGTGAATATCACCTTTTTGGGGACCTTGAAACGACTGATGTTTTCCCTGCAGAAATGGATCAACGCCGCCTCGTTCAACTCGCTTCCGGGGCGCAGCTGGACGAAGGCCGCAGGCACCTCGCCCCACTTGTCGTCCGCCATCGCCACCACCGCTGCCAGTTCGACGTCATCGTGCCGCTGGATGACTTCCTCGACCTCCAGGGAGGAGATGTTCTCCCCGCCCGAGATGATCACGTCCTTGAGGCGGTCGCGGATCTTGACGTAACCATCCGATTCCACCACGGCGAGATCACCGGAGTGAAACCAGCCGCCGGCAAAGGCTTCCCGGGTCGCGGCCTCGTTCCGCAGGTAGCCCTTCATGACGATGTTGCCACGGAACATGATCTCGCCCACCGTCTCGCCATCGGCGGGGACGGGTTCCAGCGTGACAGGGTCCAGCACCGCCATGCCTTCCTGCAGTGGGTAGGCCACTCCCTGACGGCCGTTGAGCCGGACCCGCTCCTCCAGGGGGCGTCGATCCCAGCCCTCCTGCTTGGCGCACACCGATGCCGGGCCGTAGGTCTCGGTCAGTCCATAGACATGGGTGAGCTCGATGCCGATGGTCTCCATCCGTTCCAGTACCGACGCCGGAGGCGCCGCTCCGGCGATCAGGCCGGACACGGGGTGATCGATGGGTTGCTGCGCCGCCACGGCGGCATCGGCGATCATCGAGTGGACGACGGGCGCACCACAGTAGTGAGTGACCCCATGCCGCCGGATCAAGTCCAGGATCAGCTCCGGATCGACTCGGCGCAGGCAGACGCTGGTCCCGCCGAGCGCCGCCAGGGTCCACGGGAAACACCAGCCGTTGCAGTGAAACATCGGCAGCGTCCAGAGATAGACCACGTCGGCGGGCATCGACCAGGACAGCACGTTGCTGACCGCATTCAGGTAAGCGCCACGATGGTGGGTGACGACCCCCTTCGGATTGCCGGTGGTGCCGGAGGTGTACCCCAGCGCAATCGCATCCCACTCGTCGACCGGCAACTGCCAGTCCTCCTGCTCCGGCTGTTCGGCCAACAGCGCCTCGTACTCCAGGTCGCCGAGGAAACGCTCCGCGTCCTGGCTCGGATCGGAGACGTTGATCACCCGGGGCACCGGTCCTGTCAGCCGGGTCAGGGCCTTGTCGACCACGTCCGCGTACTCGGGATCGACCAGCAACAGTCGTGAGCGGCTGTGATCGAGGATGAAGGCCACCGCTTCCGGGTCCAGGCGAATGTTGATCGCGTTCAACACCGCCCCCGCCATGGGCACCCCGAAGTGCGCCTCGTACATGGCCGGAACATTCGGCAGCATGGCCGCGACCGTATCGCCCCGACCAATGCCGAAGTGTTTCAACAGGGCGGCCAATCGGCAGCAGCGGCCATAGGTCTGCCGCCAAGTGTACCGTGTCTCGTTGTAGATCAGCGCCGTCCGGTCCGGGTAAACGGAAGCAGCCCGCTTGATGAAGCTCAAGGGAGACAGCGCCACATGATTCGCCGCCGTTTTCTCGAGAGCCTCATTGAATTGGCAAATATCGCTCATGGATCAACCCCTGTTATTCTAGGGAAGGGTTCATAATTCGGGCTTTCAACCGCCATAACGAGTCGACGAGCGCAGGCAGGGTCCGACATTGCCTGAATCAGCGCTTTCCTAGCCTGAATATTGCACCATTGGCGCGAGTTCGGCCTGCTGAGTGATCAGGCCAGCTCTTCATGCTGGATTCAGCAAGAATCGGTCACGTTTTGATCAATTACCCAGCGTCGAGACACACTGCCCCCTAC
>Ga0209300_1000160_pt1 | contig 41925 bp, 48 predicted proteins | sample Shrwel_input2_RT_FD_187535 | JGI IMG/M metagenome (GOLD analysis project Ga0209300, IMG submission 187535) | Subsurface microbial communities from deep shales in Ohio, USA - Utica-3 well 1 S input2 RT (SPAdes) (version 2) ... | reverse complement strand
TTTTCCCGCCAGTCGTTGAGCTCGCTGATGCTGTCGCCGCCTTCCCAGCGCTGGTAGGTGTGCAGGGGCTCGGCCATGAACGTCACCTGCCCGCTGGCGTAGTCGATCGAGCCGTCCCACTCGCCGAAGCCGCCCGCGGCGTCATCGCCGATCGCGTAGTTGATCACGTTCTCGCTGCCGCTGGCCTGCTGCGATTGGATGGCCGGCCCGCCCCACTGGTAATCGACATGCTCCGTGTGGGTGGTGCGGGTCACCTTCCACGACACGGTGACCGATCCCGGCTTGATCGGCGGGTTGGGCAGCTGCAGGGTGATGAAGCCGGCGCTGTCGGCGGTGGGGTTGAACAGGGACCGCTCCTGCCCGGCATAGCTGTAATCCACCTGCACAGTGCTGTTGGCGTCGGGGAAGTTGGCGCCATTGAACTTCACGTAGAGGCTGCCGTACTCGTCATTGCCATCGGCATCCACATAGCCGTAGACCACGCGCCCGGTGGCGTCGCCGCTCAGGTTGCCGGTCCCGTCATCGGTGGCGGTGCGGGTCTGGCCCCCGGTCAGCCAGGAGACGGTCACGGTGCCCGGCACCACGCCGTAGTCCTCGAAGTCGAAATTCATCGTCGGGGTGTCCAGGGTCTGGATACCGGCGCGGTCGACATAGTGAACCGGCGTGCCCCAGGAATACAGAATCGCGGTGCCTACATCGGGCAGGCCTTTCAGGGTCACGCTGACCGAGCCGGTGGTGTAGTCGACACGCCCGGCGCCCTGCCCGGTGATGTCGCCGGTGCCATCCTCGTCGCGCAGCGTGTACCACTTGCCCTGGCTGCGGTAGCTGATCGCCAAGCTGCCCGGGGCCGGCAAAGGGCTCAGGCTGGCGACGTAGTTGTAACCGCGGTTGTTGAGCTCGATCTGCGTCAGGTGGGTGCTGGCCACCTGGGCCACCTCATAGGTGTAGCCGCCCGACTGCAGGGAGATCGTCACGCCGCCGCCGGCCTGCACGTCGAGCACCGGGTCTTCGACCGTGGTGCTGGGGACGATGGGGCTGAAGGTGTCTTCCACCTGGATCTCGCGGTCGCCCAGGCTGGCCGGGTTGGCCAGGCGGGTCACGCCGTAGTAGCGCGAGGCATCGGCATACTGGCCCTCGCGGATCACGGTGTCAGGCTGGCTGGTGGTGACCGCCGGCTGCATCCCATACATGCGGTGGCGCAGGGTGGTGGACAGGCCCAGGGTAATCACGCGCCGGTCGAAGGTGGCGATGCTGCTGCCGACCAGGTACTCGAACGCACGGATTTCGTGGTCGATCTCGTTGACGCGCACGAATTGCAGCTGTCCGGCGGCGTCGCCGCTTTCGGTCGACAGCGCGAATACGTCACCGACCTCGGGCAGCGGGGCCTCGGGGCGTTGCCATACCTGGATCGATCGCTGCCCTTCCATCTGATCGCCCAGCAGGCGCATGCGCGATAGCGGCCCCATGGTGACGTAGGACTCCACACGCTCGCGGGCTACATCGCGGGTCGCCGCCGGGCCGCCGGCCTGGAAGGCCAGCACGCTGACGTTGGGGTCGCTGGGGATCTGGTCGATGATGACGTGGCTGCCGAAATACTGGTCTGTCGTGTCGGTCAGCACGGCCGGGAACACGCGGCGCAGGCTGGTCCGGCCATAGGCGCGGTCGAGGTCGCTCACATCGTCGAAGATGCCGTTGCTTTTGCCGTCCTCGACCTCGTTGCCGGTGATTCGGCCGCCGCCATCCTCGTTGTCGGTCATGCGCTGGCTTTGCATCAGCTTGATGTCGCCCTGGCGAATCGTCATGTCGTTACCCTGCGGTGATGAGTCGGATGGTGATCAGGTAGGGGTGCTCGCCGTCCTGGGCCCCGGCGGCCAGGCGGGAGACCTCCTCGGCCTCGATCGGCTTGCCGCCGCTGCGGTCGAAGACCACGGCGAAGGTGCGCCCGTCGCCCCACTCCAGGGTCAGCGTCTGGCCGTCCTCGAGCGGGGTGGCGGCCAGGGCCTCCAGCTGCTCGACGGTGGCGCGCGTTACCCAGGCGGCCTGGTTGCTGGCCAGGGTAATCGGCCGGCCAAAGGCCTGGCGCGTCTCCTCGATCAGCAGAGCCCCGGTGAGCGTCGGACTGATTTGCTGGCCGACACCGTGGCCTGCGAATTCATCGATCCACTGGATGTCGTCGGGGAGCTGGATATCCTCGAGCAGAACGGTCATGCATTACCTCGCGGCGGTGAACTGGCCCCGCTCGATACTCTCGAGCAGGGCGTTGGCCTGGTCTTCGTTGACGCCGCTCAACGAGCCGAGCCGCTCGCCGAAGGCGTCCAGGTTGATGGTCACGGTGCGCTCGTTGATGCTCTGGGCGGCCCGGGTGGTGGCCCGGTTGATCGACGCCGTTTGCGTGCGCTGGAAGGCTTGCTGGTCGCGCTGCTCGCTCTCAGCCGACGCGGCCTGGGCGGCATCGCGGGCGTCCTGTTGGGCCTGCTGACGGGCCTCCTGCTCACTCTGGACGCGGATCTCTTTCAGCTTCTCGGCGTTGATCTGTTGGGCGAGGTCGAGCGCTTCGCGGGCGCTGGCGATCGCCTCCTGGTCGCCGAGCTCGCGGGCCTTGTTCAGCTGCTTTTGCAGCTCGGCTTGCTGCTCCTGGTAGCGCAGGCGCTGGGCGGCCTCACGGTCGCCGCGTAGGCTGGCCAGCTGTTGCTCCAGGCGCGACACGGTATCGCCCAGGGAATCGTTCAGGGAGTCGATCTCGCCACGCAGCTGGGCGGCCTGGTCGCGGATCTGGCTCAGGTCGGCGGCGTTCATGTCGAGCAGGTTCTGCACGCTTCGCCCCGACACCTCGGCCATCCACTTCAGCTCCTGGTTTACCTGGTAGGCCTGTTCGCGGGTCAGCTGCATCTCGCCGTTGTAGTCGCGGGTGACCGCATAGAGATCCTCGAGGCCATACCGGGCGCGCTCCTGGGCTTGCTGGTTGCGCTGCCAGGCGCGGGCTTGCTCGAGCAGACGGTCGCGGAATTGCGCGCTGTACCGCATCGCCTGGGCGCTGTTGCGCTTCAAATCGGCCATGCCGTTGCCGGCGCTCTCGAGCACTTTCTGGTAGCTGATCCAGCCGCCCTTGCTCTGCTCTGCCTGGGCGCCGGCTTGCTGGGCGGCATCACCGGCGTCCTTGGCCGCCTGGGCGGTGTCCTCGAGGGAGGACTTGGCCTTGCCGGCCGCCGCCTCGGCGCTGGCAGCCACCTCGCGGTGCTTGTCTTGCAGATCGGCCAGGGCCTGGCGGTATTCGTCGACGCCGATCTTGCCGTCCCGCCAGGCCTTGAGCAGCCGGTCGGTCAGCGTCGACAGGGTCTCCTCGTCGCCGGCCTGGGCGATCGCGTCGCGGATCTCTTTGCCGGTGGCTTCGCTCGTGCCCTTCACGCCCTCGGCCATGGCCGTGAAGGCCTTGCGCACCTTGTCGCTGACCTCGATGCCGCGCTCCTCGAGGCCGTCGAGCAACGCCTCGACTTCGCGTACCGCCTCGGGGCTTTTGATGTCGTCGGTCAGCTGGGCGAAGGCGTCGCCCAGGTTCTTGCTGGTCAGCACGCCGGCATCTTCCAGGGCGCGGAACGAATCGATGGCCGATCGCTCGGCGTCGCTGATGCCGGTCTCGAACTCCCGCAGGCTGCCGCCCAGGTTGCGGAAGGCGGCGTCGGCCGCGGCGCGGGCGGTCTCGGCGAACTGGCCGGCAAACTCGCCGCCCTGGGCAAAGGCGGCGTTCAGGGTGACCACGAACGTCTGCAGCTGCTCGCCGGTGAAGTCCTGTAGCGCCTTGCCCAGCTGGTCGGTGATCGCGTCGCGGGCGTCGCGGCTTTCGTCCTGGATCTGGCTTAGGGCCTGGATCACCGCCTGCACCTGGCCGAAGTCGCCGGGTGCCTCGAGGCTGCTGAATACCGACTTGATCGCTTTGGCGGCGTCGTCGCCGTCCGCGCGCATCTGGCGGAACTGCTCGACGATCGCGGTGGCGGCCTGGCTGAGCCCCTGGTTGGCGCCCTGGGCGACCGCCTCGGCGGCGGTGGCCACGTCGTCGAGCGCCTGGCGGGTGTCCTTCAGCGCCGCGGCGAGCTCCTGCTGCCGCTCGGTCGTATCCTGGCCGGTCTGCTCGCGTAGCATCGCCAGCCGGTACTCGAGCACCTGGAGATCCTTCAGGCCCTGCAGCTGCTGCTGGTAGGCGGCGCGCTGCTCGTCGCTCATCTTGATCACGGCGTCGCGGCTCTGCGCCTGGACGTCGCGGTACCGCTCGGCCTGGCGGATCTCCTCCTCGGTCGAGGCGATCTGGCTCTGCGCCTGCTCGCGGAGGCGCTGGCGGGTCTCCTCGAGGTGGCGGGCGGCGCTGCTGTACTGGCCGGCCCAGTTGCCGATGGCGGTACCGGCCTGCTCGAGCAGACCGGGCAGCTCGCTGATGGCCACGGCCAGCAGGGCGAACTTGGCGGGGCCGGGAATCGCCCCGATCGCGGCGCTCAGGCCCTTGGTGCGCTTGCCGCTGGTCTCGACCGCCTCGGCGTAGGCGGTGACGGCCGGGATCGTCTTGGTGCGCAGGTTGGCGGCCATCTTCAGCAGGCCGGCGGCGGCCTGGGCGCCCTTGTAGGCCACCCATGCCTTGGCCACCAGGGCGATGGCGTCGCGGTATTCGATCAGGGCGGTAGCGACGCCCTTGACGGTGCGGCCCAGGCCCACCAGGGCGTCGCTGATGCGCTGGGCCCATTCCTTCAACTCGCCCGACTTGCGGGCCTCGTTGAACCGCTCCTGCAGGGCGCTCAGCTCGCCCTTCAGGTAGTCCAGAAAGCCTTGGCGGTTCACCTCCTGGATGAACTGGCGGAACGAATCGCGCAGGTTCGAGACGATACCGCCCAGCTTGTCCATCTGGTCGGCGGCGGCGCCCGCGGCGCGGCCCCCGATCGCTTGGATCAGCAGGTCGATCTCGCGGCGCCCGAGCTCGCCGGCGGTGCTCAGGGCCTGCAACTCACGGACGTTCTTGCCGGTGGCCTCGCTCAACAGATCCCAGGCCGGCACGCCCCGCTCGACCAGCTGCAGGATCTCCTCGGCTTGCAGCTTCTGCTTGGCGTAGGCCTGGCCCAGCGCGGTGGTGATGCCGGTCAGCGCCTCCATGCCGCCGCCGGTCTGCGCGGCCTGGTCGGCGATCGCCTGCAGCGTGCCGTTCATGGGGTCCATGCCAAACGCCTTGGCGCGGATGAAGGCGTCGGTCACTTCGTTCAGGGCGAACGGGGTGTTACGGGTGAAGTCCTGAATCCAGGCGGTGGCCTCTTTGCCGCCCTCGATGCTGCCCATGATCGACGCCAGGCGCGTCTCGAGGCTCTCCATGTTGGCGCCCACGTCGGCAATCTTGACGATGCCCTCGATCGCATCGCGGATGCCGAAAAACGCCGCCACGCTGCCGGCAGCGGTGGCCGCGGCCGTCTTGATGCGGCCGGTCAGGGCGTCCAGCTGGTGGCCGGCGTCGGCCGCGCCGTCGTGCAGCCGCTTGGTGGGGTCGTCGAACGATCGGCTGGCCTGGCCGCGGGCCTCGCGGATGCTGCCGGTCAGGTCGTCGAACGCCTGACGGGTGTCGTCGACGCGCTGCTCGAGGCGGTCCTGGTTGCTGGCCAGGTCGCGGGAATCCATGCCCATCTGCTCGAGGCGGCGGCCGGCGGCCTGGCTCTGCTCGGCCAGATCGGCCTGGGCCCGCTCGAGGCGTTGCACCTCCTCGCGGGCCTGGGCGTACTCGCGGCGCATGTCCTGGGTCGGCTCGGCCACCTGGTCGATGGCGGTGGCCAGCTGGGCCGATCGGGTGCGGGCGCGCTCGAGCTCGTCGCCGGTGTCGGCGATCGCCCCCTGCAGGGCCTCGAACCGGCCAATTGCGCTGGTGGTCGCGCGCAGGTCGTCCAGCTGATTGGTCAGGTCCGCCGCCTGGCTGGCCGTGGCGTCGCTCACGTTGCCGACGTCGTGGATCTCGTCGGCCATGCGGCCGATTTCCTTGAGGCCCTCGACGACCGCTTTCAGGCGGATGCTCAGGTCGAAATTGCGCGCCACGTCAGGCTCCTCTGGTCACTCGGAATACGGGGGCGGCCGCGGGGGCCGCCCGGGGTCATGCCTTGGTGTTGGTGGTGCGCTTGCCGATCTTGTGCTGCTCGAGGTAGTCGGCGACATGCGGGCGGACGTGGATCTTCTCGCCGGCGTCGTAGGCGGTGCGCTGGTGGGTGTGCGCCTGCTCCAGCGTCACTTCTACGGTTTTCGGGGCGGTCTGCTCGGTCATGGGTCTGGCTCCTGGTCAGAGTCGGGTACCGGGCGGCCGCGTGGGCCGCCCGCCGGGGTGGGTTTAGGCGGTGGCCATCGCTACGCGGAAGAACTTAGAGAGGCCCGCGGCGGTGATCGTGGTGTCGATCAGCACGTCGCCCTCGATGGTCATCTCGGCGAACTCGTCGCCGATCGCCGGGAAGCCGCTCGAGGTCGGGGAGAACTTGACGCGGTGGGCGGTGATCACGGTGGCCTGGCCGGATTGCGCTTCGTTCAGGCCATCGAAGACCAGCTTGTACTCGGCGCCGGTCTCGGTCAGGGCCTCCATGATGGTCTGCGCCGACTTCGGGTAGTCGACGCCGATCGCGTCCTCGTCGGCCACGCTGCCGCCGGCGAGGATCTCGATGCCGGCGTTGGTCAGGGTGTAGTCGGTGCCTTCCACCAGGGCGGTGGCGGTGCCATCCGGATCCTGGGTCACGGTGATCGCCGTGCCGTCGCTGATGTCGGGCATCTCGTCGAACGCCACCAGGGCGCCGATGAAGGCGACATGGCGCTCGTCGGTCACGCTGGTCCCGCCGGCGATCTCGTTGACGGTCCCGCGGTAGGCCAGGGCCAGGTTGCGCGGGCTCAGGTCGTGGGCGGTCATCGACATGCCCACGCGGCTGATGCGCGACAGGCTGTTGCGGGTACCGCCGCCGGCGGTGGTGTAGTCGGAGAGCTCCTGCTTGGTCTCCTCGGCGGTGAAGGTCAGCGCCGAGCAGTTGCCAACGGGGCGCAGGCCCTCGCCGCCGCTGCGCAGGCCGGCGAAGATGCGGCCCTTGCCGATATAGCTGTAATCCACTTGTGCCATGGGGTCAGTCTCCTGTCCTGGTGATTACGGAGGTGTCGAACGCGACGGGCAGATAGGCGACGCCGGGCCCGTAGCTGGGGGGGATGGGGGAATTGGTCAGGCTCAGCGCGGTACGCGCCGCGCTCGGCTTCCAGCCGTGCAGGGCGGCGATCAGCCGGGCGGATAGATGGCCGCGGTGCTCGTCGGGGTGGCGGCGCACGGTGCGGGTCACCAGCACCACGGTCCAGGTCTGGCCGATCTGCACCACGTCGTCGCGCTGGACGTTGATCGGGGTGTAGCCGGTGAACAGCACATGGGCCGCCGGGGCGTGCTGGGCGTTCTGCTGGACGGTGGCCAGCTCATCGGCGCGCATGACCGCCTTCAGGTCGGGCAGGCGCTCGCGGATCCGCTCGATTAGCTGCCCCTCCAGGGCCAGGAAATCGGCCGGCTCAGACATTGGTCGCCTCCTCGATCTGGCGGTTGATGATGCCCAGCACGCTCTCCTGCCAATCGCTCGGTAGATCGATCTCGCCGTCGCGGATGGGGAAGAACGGCCGCGCCTGGATATGCACGGTCCTGGTGTGCGCTCTCACCTGGACCTCGGTCGGCGGGATGGGCTTGCCGAAGGCCTGGGTAATGGTCCGCTCGTGGGCGGGGATGAACAGCGAGGCGGCCAGGCCGAACTGGTGGACCGGCGCGTAATCGGTGTTCGTGCCCACGGTGGCGAAATCGTCGCCGTAGTCGCTGCTGATGCTCCGCTGCAGCTGGCCGGTGTCGCGTAGCGGCTGGCCGATGCGGTAGCTGATCGGCGCCCAGGGCTCGCCGTAGGGGCTTTGGCTGTTGCGAAACGTCAGGCCCACGCGGGTCTCCAGGGCCCGCGCGATCTTGCCCATGGTGGGGCGCAACTCGCCGCCCACCTGGGCCAGGTTGTGCAACGCCTCGAGGACCGAGGCGTCGCTGCTGTGGTCGATCGATAGGGTGCTCATACGTAGCCGCTCAGGCCCTGGTCATCGAAGACGCGCTTGGGGGCGCTGACGGTGATGCCGCCGCCGGTGACGCTCGAGGTGCGCTCCGGTACCGGGGTGCCGTCGTCGCCCAGCAGCACGCCCTGGCCGCGGCCGATCTCGCGGGCGCGGGCGATCACCTCTTTGCGTCGCTCCATCACGGCGTCGGGCGCCTTCTCGTCGTACAGCCGGGCGCGGGCCAGGTCCGCGACCGCCGATTTCAGCCATTGGGTGGCCGGCAGCGGGATCGGGTAGCGGCCGCCTAGCATCGTGTCGAGCTCGGCGGAAGCGTCAGCGATCGCCGCGTCGGCGGTGCCGTTGTCGGGCAGGCCGTTGGCGTCCCGGTCCAGCAGCAGCTCGATCTCGTCGGCGCCGAATCGCGCCTTGAGCTCGTCGACGGTCACGTAGGCCATGGCTTACTCCTTGGCGCCCTGCTCGCCGCTGGCGGCCTTGTCGCCGTCACCCTGGCCGGTGGCCTGGGTCTGGCCGGTTTCGCCGCCCTGGGTGGCGTTCTGGTCGGTCTGGCTGGGGGCCTTGGCGGGGCTGGCCTTGGCGGCGGCCTTGGGCTTGGCCAGGCCGGCATCGACGAGCGGGTCGCCGTCTGCCTGCTCGATGGTGAACTCGGCGCCGGGCTTGACGACTTTCTGCAGGCCGATGGCTTGCAGTGCGATGTAGGTTTTCTTCGCCATGTCGGGTGTCCTCGGGGTTAGGGATCAGGGGATGCGGCCCGGGCTGGGCCGCGATCCGCGGGCTTAGGCGCCGGAGCCGGCGCCGCCGGTGATCAGATAGCCGACATCGCGGGCGGCGATAATCTCGCCGACCGACTCGCCGACGCGCACGCGCTTGCCGCCGCGCAGGCCGATGTTCTTGTCCTCCCAATCGCCGGCGACGCGATCGCCGAACTCGGCGGTGTAGCCGAAGGTCAGGCCGCGCTCGTTGTTGGCCAGGCGGTTGCGGTAGAACGCCAGGGTGCCGTCCCACACGCGCGCGAACTGCGGCGCCTGGCCCTTGCGCGCGGTGTTCACGCGGCCCTGGCCGACGATCACTTCCTCGAGCTCGAACAGCTCGGCCACCTGGGCGCGGGTCACGATGCCGCTGTCGCCGCTGTTGCCGTGTACCGCCTTGACCACGTAGGGGTTGCGGCGGAACGCGCGCCAATCTTCGTGGCCGAAGGCGACCACGTTGCTGCGCATGAACGTGCCCTCGATCGCCTCGAGCAGGTGCTCGATGGCGTCCACGCTGGCATCGGTCCAGGGGGTGGCCACGGTCATCTTGTGGTCGGCGTCATAGCCGGTGGCGTCCATGACCATGTTCGAGACGCGGATCTCGCGGTCGAGCAGGATCAGGTCGGTCATCGCTTCGGTGGCGTGCTCGACGGGGTCGTATTGGCTGGTCGCCTCGCTGGCGGCGTCGATGTCCTTCTGCGGGATGGCGTCCTCGAGGCCGTAGTCGCTGGTCGAGCCGGTGCGCTCGGTAGCGCCGAACTCGACTTCGTTGGTGCGCGACTTGCGGCCCACGCGGGTCTCGGGGACGGTGAAGCGCTCCTCTTTGGCGTATTCCATCCACTTGAACTGCTCGCTGGTCACGGTGGTCCGCGGCAGGATCAGGTCGGCGATCATCGCGCTGTTGCGGTAGGCGATGGCGATGCCGGTCAGCGTCGGGTTGACCGGAAACGGGAACTTCTGAGCCATGGGTCGGTTACTCCTGGGTAGTTACGGGGGCGGCCGGGGCTTAGCCCTGGATCCGGGTGCGGGCGATGTGGACCGAGCCGATATCGCCGGACACGCCAGCCACCTCGGCCCAGCCGATGATCTCGGCGTTCGCGCCGGCGGCGGGGGCCGCGGCCACGGCGCGGCCCTCGGCGTCAGCGGTCAGCGGTTCGCCGCGGCTGACGTTGCCGCCGAACTCGACCTCGGCGATGCCCGAGCGCAGGACGTCGACCGGGTCGCCGTCGGCGGCGGCGCCGATCGAATCCGATACGCCGATGAACAGCTCGCCCGATGCCGTGGCTTGCACGACCGCGCGGTTATTGCTGCCTACCTTGACGATCCGGTAGGGGGCCACGGCGCCCTCGGCGCTGTGGTTGGTGATGAGGCCTTCGATCTTCATGGGGTGCTCTCCTGGTTTGTGATCGGGATCCGGCGGGCCGGCTTACTTGTCCTTGCCGGCCTTCACATCGCGCACGGCTTGCGCGGTGCTGATGTGCTTACCGAGGCCCTTCTGCTTGTCCTTCCAGGCATTGGCCCGGTCGGAGAGCTCGGCGAAATCCACTTCCTGGCCGTCGTTGCCGCGCTTGCTGTGCTCGGCGAAGTCCACCTGGGTCGGCTGGTTGGCCAGCATCTCGAGGTATTGGCCCAGCTGGGTCCGCTTGACTTTCTTGTCCTCGCCCTCGCTGAACTCGATCTCGCGGGTGTCGTCGAGGGTTTCGGCGTAGTCGATCGTCTGCTGGCGTTGGGCGGGCAGCAGCTTGCCGTCGTCGATCAGGCCGTCGATCGACCGCTCGAGCTCCTGGCGGCGCAGCTTCTTCTCGCGCTCGGCGAAATTGGTTTCCTGGGCCTTGTACTTGGCGAGCTCGGTCTCGGCGGTCTCGGCGCGGTTCTTCAGGGCCTGGGCTTCTTCAGGGGTCATCTCGTCACCTGTCGGCTGGTTGGGGTCGGTGCCGGTGTTGCCGGCGCCTGCGGGGGGATCCTGGGGCGAGCCTTCGCCGCCCTCGCTGCCGCCTTCGTTGAAGTCGGAGGGGCTGGTCTGGTTGTCGCGGGCCTCGGCCTCGAGATCTTCGATCAGGTAGCTGGGCAGCACCTTGTCGGTGTCCTCGGCGCCGAATCGCTCGATGAAAAACTCCCGCATCCGCCGAAATAGCGTTGAAACCACCATGGCGTCGGCGAACTCCACGACGTCGTCGGCGTTGTCGTTGAACTCGGGATCCGCGAGGCCCTTCACGGCCGGGGGCTGGGCGCCCAAAAAGCCAACGTGGCGCAGGTAGTACACGCCCGGTACCGGGTTCGCCGGGCTGTCGGGGCGGTAGAACGATGCGCTGCGCTTCTTAAAGCGCCCGGCCTTCACCATCTCCTCGAATTGCGGCTCTAGCTGGCTCACGTCGGCCTGCAGGTGGCCGTCCTCGGCGAACTCCAGGCCCGCCACCCAGCCGTAGGCGGGGGCGTTGTCCTTGGGGTGGCCGACGACGATCGGCGCCTCGTGCAGCTTCGGGTCGTAGGCCTGGACGGTCTCCCGTAGCTGCGCTTCGCCGAAATCCAGCGTCGCGCCGTTGCTGGCGGTCTGCGTTCCGGCCTTGAAGATCTGCATGCGTTTCATGGGTGGCCCTTGGTCACTGTGGGTTGTGCTAAAGGGTCGCTGTTGCGCCCTCTGGTTTCGAGGGGGGTATATCTCCGCCCAAACATAAACCGGCGCGTTCTGGCGGCCGCGCGATTATTGAACTCTGCGGTTTACTTTGGCGCCGGTCAGAGCTACCTTTCCTGAACGCTCCGGTTTACCCGCGGGGCCTGACTTGGGAGGGGTACCGATGAAACGTCTTTTCGTGCTGATCGCCATCGTCGCCGTCGCCGTCTATGTGGCCGCCTCCATGTGGAGCGCGCGGCTGTCGGTCGACGTCTCCGCGCGCTCGACCTATTGCCAGATGGTCGATATCTGGCTGCAGGGCGAACGCCAGGGTCTGCCGGCCGACGAACGCTACGGGTGGCCGCCGCGGGGCGTGCCGGGGCGCAACTATTCACGCGATTGCCAGGGGGATTCCTGATGTCATCTCTGCCGTATCCAGCGCCGACGCGCGCCCAGCGCGACACCTGGGCGGTGTCGTCGCCCAACTTCCTCGAGGCCCAGGCACGCCTGCTCGAGCTCGATCACCAGGCACTGGCCGCCACGGTGCTGCGCCAGGCGGCGCTCTACGTGGCCGAGCTCGAGCGCCTGATCGATGCCCGGGTCGATGAAAACAACGGGCTGCATCGGGATGTGGCCAACTACCGCTCGCGGATCGAGGCCTACGACGCCACGCTCTCCGAGGTGCGTTGCGTGGTGGCCACCTGCATCTCGCCGGGGCAACGCCAGCCGTTCGACGAAGCGCTCAGCCGGCGCGCTGAAGCCATGCGTGGGGAGCCCGAAAATGTGCCGTTCTGATCAGTCCCTGCCGCTGTCGGCCGATGAGGCCTACGTCATCGATCTGGAAGGCCGCCTGGCCGAATGCCGGCGCGAGATCGCCCGGCAGGCCGAGGCGCTGGACCGGGCCCGGCAGGCCCAGCAAGATGCCCTGCTGGCCAAGGAGGGGTTGGCGGTGCGTCATGAGCGGATGATGCGCCGCCTGGCGAACCTCGCCGATATCGGCCGCCATATCGTGGCCGAGGCCGATACCGGCGCGGTCGGTCACACGTTCATACCGGCTCGGCTGCTGGTCGAGCTCCGCGATGCCCTGGGGGATTCCGATGCCTAGATCCGAAAGCGCCTTCCTGCTGATGCACTACCACTGTGGGGCCTGCCGAATGCAGGCCCGGGTCTGGAACTCCCGCGACGGGGCCGTGCCGGCGGCCTTCGCCTGCCCCGCGCCGGGTTGCCAGGGAATGCTCGAGCATCAGTTGCTCGAGCCGGAACGCGCTTACCACTGGCTCCCGGCCGATGCCGACATGGCGGTAGTGGGGCCCGATGGCGCGCCGGCGCGCTGTGCCGCGAGGCCCTGGCACAAGGGGGTGTGTGATGTGGGTATTCCTGAAGGACGCGTTCTTCTCGATCGTCGAGGACCGCAACGATCGGGGCGGCCGGCTCATGGTGCGGGCCCGGTTCCCGGGCGATATCGAGCGCCACTTCCCGGGCGTCGAGGTCATCGATCACGCCCCTGGCGAGGCCGATTATCGGTTCCGCGCGTTCATCGATCGCCAGCGGGTGGTGGGGGTCATCGCCGACCAGGTGGCGGGCATCGGGTACGTCGATTTTAAATCCCAGGTTTCGCCTGATGAAAACCTCCGCTACCAGTCATACCTGGGGTGCTGGTCTCAACTGAACCGTGCGCAGCACAATTGCCGTGAATACGGTATGAAAGATTTACTTGACGGCTCAGATTCGCACGGCTAGGTTTACTGACGAGTGTCTTGCTACCAGCTCCCTCGACTCTCAAGCCCGGAAACGCCCCGCCACCTCGGCGGGGCTTTTCTTTGCCTGCCTCCTGGCCTCACGGCCGCACATCGATCCCAATCTCTCGCCGTGCGTACTCGGCCCCGGCTGTCCGGTCGGTCGCCAGGCCATACTCCTCGGCCTGCCGGCGGTTCTCCTCCCAGCGCTGCCACTCCTGGGTCTCGTCGGGGTCGTCCTGGTCGAGCTCGCGGATCCGCCAGTCGCCCACCTTCCAGGGGCCGTCGCCCTCGATCGGGCCGGCCATGTAATGCGCCCGGGGCGGGGCCAGGGGCTCTGGCCATCCGAGGTCGAGAAATACGATGCCGGTCTGCACCACGTACACCTGGGCGGCTAGGCGCTCCACGCCATAGTCGATCGCCACCACCAGGCGGCGTCCTTCCTTGATCGCTTGCTGTAGGGTCATCGGGTCACCACCACTTCCGTGAGCTCGCGGCCGTCAGGCCATCGGGCGTAGCCGTGCTTCTTCAGCACCTGGATTATGGCCTCTCGCTCCGCGGCGCTGGCCGCGACGATCGAGTCTAGCTGGTCGAATAGCGACAGGCCGCCTTTGAATATGACCTCGTTCGATACCCTGCTCGCGTTATCCTGCCATTGGTCGATCGTGCCCTTGCGGTGCTCGAGCACGTAGTCGCCGGAGGTGCGCCCGAAGGCGTCGTGGTTGTATGCGATCGCGTCCAGGCGGCCCAGCTGGTCGGCCTTCCAGACGAATCCGGCAGTCTTTGCTGCCTGCGTGCGCTTGCGGATGCGCGTGAAGAAATACGAGGCCCCGCCGGTGCGCAGGTCGGCCTCGGGGGACATGCCGCCCAGCGGGATCCCGCGGCGCAGCTTGTCGATCGTGGGGGCCATCTTCCCGCCGCTGCCCAGGATCAGGTCCAGCACCTCGGCCGTCGATTGCCCGCCGGTGTTCTCGTGGATCAGCCGATAGTCGCGCTTGAACGTCTCCCAGGCCTGGCCGTGCAGGTCGGGGCGGTACCGGCGCCGGTGGCCATGGCCGAACGCCTCGTGGCGGCCCTCGGGGCGGTAGGTGGGCAGGCCGGCGACGTCCTGGCCGGTGATCGTCTTGATGTGGGCGCGCAGCGCGCGGATCCGCTCGCCCTGGTCGGTGATGTCGGCCAGCTGGGTCTCCAGCTGCCGGTAGCCTTGCACCAGGGCATAGGCGGTTTGGCGCAGGTAGAGCTCCTCGCTGTCGTGGGCGCCGGGGCGCTGGGTATCGATGCCCATGCGCTCCAGGGCGGCGTAGACGCGCGAGGCGGCCGCGGCGTCGCCCCCTGGGCTCTCGATCAGCAGGCGCCCGGCCATGGCGTGCTGCTGGCTGTCCCGGGGCCAGTAGCGCACGCGCGCGCCCTCGATGGTCCCCTCGTAGAACCGGGAGGTGGGCATGCGGGTCTGCATCGCGCTGGTGTGCTCGGCGCGGCCGTTCTCGATGCGCTTGATGGTGAACGGGTTATCTTCCTTGGCCACCAGGCCCAGGGCGCTGGCGTTGCGCTTCATCTCGGGGGCCCGGGCGGCGGCGAACGTCTTATTCGGCGATTTCAGGGGGTTTTTCGTGCCGATCGGCAGGCCGACCACCTGCTCGAGCGCGTCGATCCACTTCTGGTAGCGGATCTTGAACGGGATCACCTGGCTCTGCTTGATCACGCCGTCCGCCTCCAGCTGCTTGAGGCGTTGCACCACGCCGTGCCAGGCGGCGATCGCGGCCTTCGCCCGGGCCACGTCCTTGTCGCGCAGGCCCTCGCTCTCGCCAAACGCCTTCATGCCCTTGACCGCGGTGCGGATCCGGTCGTCAAGGTCGCCCTTGATGTCGAACTCGCCGCCGGCGCCCAGCTGGGTCTCGATGGCGTCTAGCCCGCGCCCCCGTAGCTTGAGGTCGGCGCCGGTCAGCGCCTTGCCGGCCTGGTCGTATTCGTGCCACAGCAGCACCTCCTGGTCCTCGACCATGTCGCGGTCGGTGGCGATCGCGTAGCCGTTGGCCCGCGATTCGGCGATGGTCCGGGCCTCGCCTGGGGTGACGCGCTCGCCGCTGCCGGCCGGTTGCGGTACCGGCTCGGGGGTGTCGTCAGCCTCGGGGAAGCGGCGGCGGATATCGGCCTGCCGGGCGCGTAGCGTGGCCACCAGGGCGTCGCGCTCGGCGGCGCTGGGCGGGCCATAGGCGTCGACCAGGCGGCGGATCTGGTCCTCGTCGATGGCCAGCACCTTGCGCGCGCCGGCGACCAGGTCGTCACGGCTCACCTGGCCGAAGACGGCCGCGGCCTGGGGGTTGGTACCAGGATCGCGCAGGCTGTCGATCTCGCTGACGGTGTCGCCCCAGGCGGCGCCCTTGCTGCCGCCCTGGGCCCGGTACCGCAACGCCCCGCCGGTGTCGACGCGCACCGCCCGACCGCCCTTGATCAGCAGGTTGTCGTAGCCCAGGCCTACCACGTCCCAATTGGCCAACCAGGCGTCGACCAGGAACGCCTCGCGGGTACCGGCCGCGCTGGCCAGCTGGGCCGGTTTGCCGTGCTCCAGGTCGTCGATGATGCGGCTGGCGATCGACGGCTGGCCCTGAAAGTCGATCATCTCCATCTCGGGTACCTCGACACCGGCGGCCTGGTACAGCTTGCCGGCGAGCACCTCGTTGCGGGCGATGTCGGCGCTGGCCGGTTGCTTGACGTACCACTTGGCGCCGGTTTCCTCGTCGACGAACAGGCCGCCGGGGTTGCTGCCGGCCTGCGGGCCGATGCGGACCAGGGCCCCGGGGTGGATGGTCGCCGTGTCGGCCCCCTGGGCGGCCTCCTGGGGCGATGGCGGCGCGGGGGTGTCCTGGCCTGGGGTCGTGGCCGCGGCGGCCTTGGCGGCCTTGGCTTGGGCCACCTCGTCGTCGATCGCCGCTTTCGCCTCGTCGTCGAGCGCCTTGTAGGCCTGCAGCTGGGCGTCCTTGGGGGTTTTCCCGGCGATGACCGCTTTCTTGTAGTTGGCCAGGTTCACGCCCTGGGCGATCTTCGCCTTGGCGGCGTCGCCGGCGTCGGTCACCGCCTTCCACAGCGCGACCGGGCTCATGCCGTCCGCCTCGCCGCTGGCCTTCAGCTTGGCCAGGGCCTGGGCGTAGACGCCGCTGCCGTCCTCGAGCTCGGCGAGCGCCTCCTCGGCCGCCTTTTTCGCCTGTAGGGCGGCGATCTGGTCGTTGACGGTGGCCTTCTCCTCGGCGCTCAGGGTGTCGTAGACCGCCGAGGCCTTCGCCGGCGGCGTCTTGCCCTTGGCGATGTACTGCTTATAGGTGGTCAGGCTGGCCGATTTCTCGGCCGCCGCGGCCTTCTCGTTGGCCTTGGCGAGCAGCTGGACCGGGCTCAGGTTGCCGGCGCCCTTGGTGCCCTGCACCTGCTTGATGGCTTTGGCCAGGTAGGGCGTGCCGTTGGCCAGGGCGTCGTCGATCTTCCACTGCGCGGTGCGCTGCTGGATCTTCGCCTGGCTCTGCTCGAGGTGGCGGGCCGCCTCGGCCTTGGCGAGCGCCTGCTGGGTGCCCTGGACGGCGGCCTTCGTCTCGCTGGCCTTCATGCCCTGGTTGAACGCCTGCTGCGCGCGCGGGGGTAGGGTGGCCACCTTCTCGCCGAGCAGCTCCTGCAGGTGGGCCAGGCGCCGCTTGCCGGGGTTGTGGGCCCAGCCGGGGTCAACGCCGGCAGGCACCTTGTGCGTCTTGCCGGTGCGCGGGTTCGTCCACTGGCGCCACTGGATCGGCGGGCGCTTGGTGATGCGGATGTCCATGGCGTCGAGCTCGTCGGCGCTGGCCTGGATCACGCCGCAACGGCAGTTGTAGCCGTTGGGCGGCATGTGGGTATCCCACCAGGGGTCGTCGATCGGCAGCGCGGTGTTGTCCCAGGCGGCGTGCTCCTCGCGGGTGCGCTGGTCGTCGACGGCGTCGTATATCAGGTAAGGCGCCTCATCGGCCTGGTCGATGATCCGCTCCCACTGGCCGACGCTGTAGGCGCTCTGCAGGTTGCTGCGGTAAATCGTGTTCAGCCGGTGGGCGCTGCCCAGCTGGGCGCGCTTGTCGGTGCCGGTCAGGGGATCCTCGAGGTCGCCCTTGCCCCACCAGCCGGCCGCCTGCAGCTTGGGGCCCAGCTCCTTGGCGAAGCGCTCCTTGCTCCATCCTTCGCGGATGCCCTTGTCGACCAGGCCCTGGGTCGTGCGTAGCAGGTCCACGTCCATCATCTTGGCGACGGTGAACGCCACGTCATGCTCCTGCTGGATCATGTCGCGGTAGTCGAAGGTCGGCTTCAGGCCCTTGGCCTTGAAGAAGGCGATGGCCGTCTCGGGGGCCAGGCTGAACATCGCCGTGCTCGGCGCGTCGCTGAACTCGAGGATGTAGCCCATGGTTAACGGCTCCTGCGCAGCTGGCCCATCAGGCGGGCGACGAAGTTGCCGCGCTGGACGGTCTCGATCGCCCGGGGCTCGGGGGGTTGCTCGAGCATCCGGTCCAGCTTCTCGCGGAAGGTGGCCAGATCCTCGCTATCCTCGAGCTCGGCCAGCAGGCTGCGGATCCGCGTGCCCATCACGCCACGGTATTGGCGGGCCATCTCCTCGGCGAACTGCACCAGGGCCTGCTCGTCGGCGCGGTGGGCGTTGCGGGTAGCGGTCAGGCCGGCCGCCTCGGCGAATGCCGGGTCGCCCTGGCTGCCCGGGGTGCGCTGCTGGTTGGGGGCCTGGCGCACCCAGCCCTCGCCGTAGGTGGCTCGGATGTAGTCGTCGGTCGGCTCGAGGCCCATCTCGACCAGGCGCTTGTCGCGCTCGCTCAGGGCGTTCAAGTCCTCGGCGGGATCGGTGTTGCGGTAGACGCGCGGCGGCCTGGCGTTGGGGAAATTCATTGCCGTCAGCCAGGCGCCCACGGTGCGGTTGAAGCTCTCGCACACCAGGTCGGCGTCGGCCTTCACCACCTCGTCGCGCACGTCCTTGTGGGTCTCGCTCTGGCTTTTGCTCGAGCCGTTGTCGGTGGTCATGGTCTGGCTCAGGACCACCTTGGAAATCGCCGCGTCCATCTGGCTGGCCATGCTCTGGTAGTCGGCGCTGCCCGAATAGGTCGACTCGAGGAACTCGACGGATGCGCCCTCGGGTACCACGGCCACGGCGTCGACGGCGATCTGCTCGAGGTTCTTCAGCACCTCCTCGCGTAGCTTCTCGTCTTTGTACTGGCCGGCGGGTAGGCGCCCCACGGTGGTCGGGGCCGAATACTTCTCGAGGAAATTCAGCCAGAACTTGATGCCGTGGCGTTTGAAGAACGTTGGCCAGTACAGCGAATGGGCCAGGCCCAGGCCATAGGGCTGATCGCTGTTGTCGCCGCCGGTGCGGAAGGTCCAGAACTTGCGCTCCGGCATGGCATGCAGCCGGCCCCGTTCGTCCTTCAGGTACAGCTGCCCGCTCTGGCCGTAGGCGAACCGGCCGCGGTCGCGCACCTTGATCGCCGCGATGACGACTCGCCCCTCGCGGATGCCCCACATGACCTCGGCCACGGCATGGCCGTAGAACACGCCATAGAGCATCTGGTCGGTGATGTCGTCCCAATCCAGGCCGGCCAGCTGGTCGCGCACGAAGTCGGCGGCCTCCTGGTCGGCGGCCTCATCGCTGGCGGCGTCGACCGCCCACTCGCAGCTGGTCACCGCCAGGCGGCGCTGCTGGAAGGTCGAGCGCACCTGGTCGTCGCGTAGCAGGTCGGCGTAGATCGCCAGGTCGCCGCCCTTCTGCTCGAGCACGCGGTCGCTGGGGATCACTAGCTTGTCGTCGTAGCCGGCGATCTTCGTCTTGCCGAGCGTCGCCTTGGCGAACTCGCCGCGCGGGGCGGCCTGGGCTTTCGGGGTGTTGTCGGGCATGGGGTTAGCCTCCATCGAGGTTGGTGCGGCGTCCGCTGGTGGTGATGCTCAGGATCCCGGGGCCGCTGCTGTTGTGGATGTGACGCAGCGCCTGGCTCGTGCTGTCGGTCTGGTCGTCATGCGTGGTCAGGGGGAAGCCGAAGAGCTCGCTTTCGTAGTCGTGCAGCCAGGCCGGGGCGTGCTCGGGGCTGTCGCTCGGCAGGTAGACCAGGCCCGCTTCGAACAGGCCGGATACCGCGTTCAGGCGGGTCACTTTGTCGCCTTCGGGCTCGATGGCGATGATCGGTAGCAGGGTGTCGGTGCGCAGATCCTGGATCACGCTCGAACCGCTGGCCTTGTCCTCGATGAGAATGGCGTCGGCCGGCCAGGCGTCGTGCATCTCGCCGATCTTGCGCTTGAGGGTCGGGTAGTCGATCCACGCCCGGTAGACGCTGACCAGGTAGTAGCCCAGCCGGGAGACCGCCCATACCGTGCAAACGCTGGGGTCGTTGGTGATCTGGTTGGGCTTGACCGCGGTATCCCACGAATGCACCAGGTAGGCGTCGGGGGGCAGCTCGCCCGGAATGTAGCGGCGCGGCCAGGCGCGCTTGATGATCGCGCCCTCGGCGGGCTTGGGCCGCTGCTGGTAGAGCGCCGACCAGTTGCGCTCGCCTTGGGTGATGCGCTCCTGGGCCCAATGCTCGGGGGTGAACCACTCGGTCCATAGCCACTCGCCCCGGGCCCGGCCCAGGGGGTCGTCGTCGCGCTCGGCCTGGGCCTGCAGGCTGATCACATACCACCACTCGCCGTCGCGGGCCTGTACCCAGCCGCTCTGGCCGTCGTAGGTATCCGGCAGAATGCGCCCGCTCAGGTCGTCCTCGTGCCAGCGGGTCTGGATAATCACGATCCAGCCGTTGGGCTTCAGGCGCGTGCGCAGGTCGGTCAGGTAGGCTTCCCAGGTTTTTGCGCGAATCGTCGGGCTGTCGGCGTCCTCGCGGCCTTTGACCGGGTCGTCGATCACCAGGCCGTCCGCGCGGTTGCCGGTGATGCCGGCCAGGATCCCGCCCGACATGAACGTCGAGCCGTTGGTCAGGCTCCAGTCGTCGGCGGCTCGGTTGTCGGCGTTGAGCATGGCGTCGAACAGCTCCGCATAGCTGCCCGATCGGGTGATCGCCCGGCACTTGCGCCCGAAGCGCTGGGCCAGGGTGCTGCCGTAGCTGGTGGTGATGATGTTCTTGCCGGCGTGGCGGCCCATGAACCAGGTCGGGAAAACCACGCTGGCGTAGGTCGATTTCGCGCTGCCGGGGGGCATGAAGAGCATCACGCGCCGCTTCTCGCCGCGGTCCACCTCCATCAGCGTGCGGTTGATCAGCCGGTGGTGCTCGGCCGGCGTGACGGTGTCGGGGTAGAACTCCTCGCAGTCGGGGTCGTCGTTGACCGGCACGCCGGGAATCTCGATGTACCGGCAATAGGCGTTCAGGTCGTCGACCGCCTGCCGCCGGCGCCGCTCCTCGAGCAGCTGCAGAAGCTCGATCTTCGCCGCGGCGGTCACTGGCTGCCCTCCGGTGCGCCCTGGGCGTCGGTGATGCCCAGCTTGTCCTGCAACTCGGCGATGCGCTTGTCGAGCTCCTCGCTAGGCAGGTCGCGCAAGGCCTCGTTGCCCTCGGGGTCGGTGGCCGCCACCTTGGTCGGCTTGTCCAGGCCGATCAGCTTGGCGCGGCGCTCCATGATCTTCAGCACCTTCTCGACGCTGCCCAGGTGGCCGGCGGTGGCCTTCGTCCATAGGCCCAGCAGCATCCGGTCCAGGCGCTCGAGCTCGAGCACGCGCACGAGCTCGGCTTCGTCGCGCGCCTCGCTCGCCAACTCCTCCAGGGCCTTGGTCACCAGCCGGTAGGCCTGGGTTTTCGAGATCTGCAGCTGCTCGCCGATCTTGTCGTAACTCAGGCCGGCCCGGCGGAACTCCAGGGCCTTTTTCTTACGCTCGGCGCTGATGGCTTTGCGGGTGCTCGTCTTGCTGGCCATCGTTCCCCTCCGGTGCGTTACTCAAGCCGGGGGTCGATGAACGCCGCCCCGTCGCTCTCGCGGATGGCCTGGCCGCCGGTGAATTCCTGCCAACGGCGGATGATGACGTCGCAATAGTTGGGCCCGAGCTCGATCAGTCGGGCCTGCCGCCCCAGGCGCTCGCAGGCGATCAGGGTGCTTCCGGATCCGCCAAACGGATCGATGACGGTGTCGCCGATCAGGGTGCTGTTCTTGAGGTGGTGAACGATCAGCCGCACGGGCTTCATCGTCGGGCGGTCGGCGTTTCGGCTGGGCTTGTCGAAGCGCTGGGCGCTGCTGTTCAACGCCTCGCGTAGCGTCTTGACCAGCTCCACCAGGTCGCGCTTGCCCAGGTCGTCTAGGCTGCGCTCCTGGTCGAAGACGGTGGTCTTGTTGCGCTCGCCATACCAGCGGTGGGCGGCCCCGGGCTTCCAGCCGTACAGGATCGGCTCGTGCTGCCACTGGTAGTCCTGGCGGCCCAGCACCATGGTGTTCTTTACCCATACCAGGCATTGCTTGAGCAGCAGGCCGGCCTCGCGGGTGGCGGCGCGGAAATTCTCGCCTTCGCTGTCGGCGTGGGCGATGTAGTACGGGGCCCCGGGCTCCAGGGTGTCGTGAACCAGGGTGAAGGCGTTGCGCAGGAATTCGCGGAAACCGGCGTCGTCCATCTCGTCGTTCTGGATCTTCAGCGCCTGTTTCGTCTTGCCCTCGTAATTGACGTTATAGGGCGGGTCCATCCAGCAGGCCTGGGCCGGTGCGCCCTGCATCAAGGCGTCCCAGGCGGCCCGGGATAGCGAGTCGCCGCACACCAGGCGGTGGTCGCCCAGGATCCATACGTCGCCGGGCTGCGTGAACGGGATCTCCGGCGGGACCGGCACGTCGTCCTCGTCGGTCAGGCCCTCGCTCTCGGCCAGGTTGGGATCCTCGCCGGCCAGGTCGGCCAGGAAGTCGGCGATGGTCGGATCGTCCATGTCGATCTCGGCGATCGTCTCTTTCAGGCGCGCGTCATCGATGCCGGCCAATTCCGTGATGGCGTCGAACGTGGCGAGGACCGTCATCTCCTCCTGCTCGGTCATGTCCACGTAGTCGACCGGCACCTGCTCGCCGCGGCGCTGGGCCAACTCCACGCGCAGGTGGCCATCCACGATGTTGCCGGTGGTGCGGTTCACGATGACCTTGGCCACCCAGCCGATGCGGTTTAGCACCGCCTCGAGCGTCTCCTGCTGAATCGCCGGGTGGATGCGGTGGTTGCGCGGGTTGGCCAGCAGCTGGTCGGGATCCTCATAGCCGCTGGCGACGATGCGGTCCTGCCAGGCCTGCTCGGGGGCGTCGCTCATTGGGCGCCTCCATTCAGCCGGCGATCGATGTTGTCGATCTGCTTGACCATCTGGCTGAACTCCTCGCGGCTGACCGATCGGTCGCGCAGGCTCTCGAGCATCTCGTTGCGCTGCTTTAGCAGGGCCAGCTCCTGGTTGTGCAGCTGCTGGCTGTGGCCCTGGATCTTCTCCTCCTGCTGGTCGAGGCGCTCGCCCAGGCCGCTGATCTGGCTGTCGATGTGCTCGCGTAGGCGGTCAACGCGGCCGCCCACGGCGGTTCCGTGGGTGTTCAGCATGAACTTGACGGCCGCCAGCATGATCCCGCTGGAAATGCCCAGCAGGCTGGCAAGCTGGCCGATCGCCGGCCATTGGGTGGGGTCGGTCATCGGTCGGTGTCCTTCGGCTGGGTGCGGGTTTGGATGCGCTCGAGGAGGGTGGGCTGGGGGATGCCCATGGCGGCGCGCTTATCGCCGCTGCGGCGGTAGGCCTGCACGCCCAGCACGCTCAGGGCCACGCCCCAGATGGTGGTCTGCGCGGCGGCCAGGTCGGCCACGGCGCCCAGGATCTTCCCGGCTTCGGCGGGGTGGACGAAGGCGGCGGCCACCACGGCGGCCACGTTGGCGATTACCTGCAGGCCGAAGCTGCCCGCCATCACATAGCCGAAGGTCGGCCGCCAGCGCCCGCGATAGCTGTCCTCGGCGGCGAGCTCGGCGCGCATCGTCTTGTTCACTTCGGCCTGGCGAGCGGTCTCGGCCTCGAGGTGCAGCCGGGTCAGGGTGGCGCGGTTGTCGGCCTCGATCTGGCGCAGCTTGATCGCGGCTTGCGGATCCTGGGCGATCGCCTGCGAGATCTCGCCGGGGTCGCTGCTCGAGCCGAAGGCCTGGGCGACGATGCTACCCACGGCTTTGCCGGCCCCGCCGGCGAGCGCCGCCCCCAACAGCGGGGCGTAGTCGGCCACCTGGTGGCCCAGCTGCTCGAGGTTCATGCGTAGGCCCTCCGCTCCCAGCCGTTGGCGTACTTGCCCAGGCGGGGCTTCTGCGCGATCAGGGTCCGGTAGAAGCCGGCCTGTTCGCTGCGGATGCCGACGATCAGCCGGCCGCTGTCGACGCTATTGATCGCCCGGCGGGTGTTGGGCCCGATCGCGCCGTCGATCGTGACCGGGCGGGCGCAGGCCTTCAGCGCGCGCTGCACGATCAGGCCGGCCTGGTAGGGGCCGGTGTTCACGGTGATGTCGAAGGCCTTATTGGCGATCACCTGGCTGCCCAGCTCGCCGAAGCCGTAGGGCGTCCAGAAGTGGGCCTGGTAGAGCTCGGTCGCCTGGCCCTGGCTCAACAGGCGCACGTCGTCGGCGTCCAGGTCGCCGTCGTCGTCGAGGTCTAGGTCGGGGTGGGTGCGTCTCAGGAAGCGGAGCGAAATGCCCCAGCGGGTCGCCCCGCCGGGGTCGGTGCTGTCGTCGGTGAATTGGCCGAAGCCTTCGCGCTCCAGCGTGTCGCCAATCGCATCTTCGAATCGTGCCATGGTGGTCCCCTGCGTAGTGATGCCCCTCGTTTAGCAAATCTGAGGGTTCAATTGCAGGGGGTTATATCTCCGCGGTTTGGTTTTCGCGGATTTTCTAAACCATGGCGTTTATTCTGCGGCGTGCTGGGCCTCGGCCTGGGCCTTGATGTAACGAACGTGGCGGGCGGTCAGGCCGTAGCGTCTGGCCACGGCGCGCGTCGATTCGGTCTCGCACTCGCTGACGATCTGGCGGTTGCGCATCTCCAGCAAGGCGTTGCGCTCGGCGGGCAGCTCGAGCTCGGTCCCGCCATAGAACGCCGCCAGGCGCTCGGCGGGCTCGAGGCCGATGGCCAGGGCGATCGGGTGGCGTTCGTCGACGTTGGCGGGTACGCGCAGCCGGCGGCCGCCCCAGCCGCGCACCAGGATGATCGCCGGCTGGTAGCCGATGAACTGGGTCAGGTCGTTCAAGAGCTCGCTTTGTCGTGGCATCGGTCGATGGTCCCCCTGCCGTTATTGGATGATCCGCTCGCCCTGCAGGCCGGTGGCCGGCAGGCCCAGGTACCAGGCAATGATCCCGGCCGCCTCGTGCATGGTGTAGGCGACGGCGTAGTAATGGCCGGCGCGCTGCATGCGCTGCCCCCAGGCGATCTGGTCGTCGCTCTCGCCGGTGGCGGCGCCGGGCTTCTTCGGTCGGCGGCTGGGCGCCTTCATCTCGAGCCACAGGCCGATGTAGCCACGGCGGGCGATCGGCAGCTGCAGGTCGCTGACGCCGCCCTTCACGCCCTGGGCCTTGAGGCGTCCGGCGGTGGCGTGGTGGCGCAGCTCGCCGTTGGGGATGGCGTGCAGGTAGTCGGCGATCTTCGCGCCGGGCTCGATGTCGTCGGCCTCGGGGATCTTCAGCCAGGCCGCCCACTCGATCAGCTTGGCCTGCTCGCGGCCCTCGGGATCGTCGCGGCGCTTGCGCTCGCTCGGCGGCTTGCGGGCCTTCATGGGGCCCTGGTAGGTGCGCCGGCGGGTGGTGGCGTTGCTGCGGGTGCGAGTCGTCATGCGGCGATCGCCTCCTGCCAGCCGGCGAAGTCGTCGGGGTAGTCGTCCTCGAGCAGCAGGCACAGGCTCCAGATCGCCTTGCGCATCGCGGCCTCGATCATGCTGGTGGGGGCCGCCTCGGCCCCCAGGTTGATGTGGTAGGCGGGGCTGTAGTCGCCCCACGCGAGCTCGGCTTCGATCCACTGCTCGCCGCGCTCATCGGTGCGCGCGCTCCAGGCGATATGGCGGATCGGTTCAGGCGTGGCCATGGCGGTGGATCTCCCGGGTGTGGTGGATGACGCCGCGGGCCATGTCGCGCAGTTGCATGAGCTCGCCGGCAACGGCCGGGGGCAGCCGGTCCTGGTCGCGGTGCTGGTCGCGGATCTCGGCGATGCGCATGGCCACCAGGCCGCCCAGGTCGAGCAGCAGGTCGCCGACCGTGCCCGGGGCGAAGGCCGTGTTAATTTCTGCGCCCTCCTGGTAGGTCGTGGCGGCGTCGATCGGCTCGCCGGGGTGGCTGTCGTCGGGGCGCTCCTCGAGGCGGCCGGGGATCTCCTCGCTCCTGGCTTGCATGGCGCCGGCGCCGGCGGATTGATCCACCCTGGCCGCGGGGTCGTCGACGATCACGCTGTCGGCCGTCATGCCGCGGAAACCGCCCGGCGGGTTATGCGGGCGGGCTGTTGCGCGCAGGCGTTGCATGCGCTGTTGCCGGCGTTGCACAGGGTGGCACGAACGCCGCTGCCGCGGGGCCTGGGGCGCATCCTGGGGTGTTGCAACGGGGGCGTTGCATGGCGTTGCATCCGGCTGCGGCTGGGCCTCCTCGGCGGCCAGGGCGGCGGCGATCTCGCCGTCCAGGGTGAGCTCGACATGGCGGCGGCCGTGGCGCTTGACCAGGTCGGCCTGCTCGAGCTCGACCAGCTGGCGGTCGATGTGGTCCCGCTCGGCCTGGTCGCGGGCGTTCATGGCGATGGCCACCAGCGCGGTGGCGATGCGGGCGCCGTCCTCGTAGGCCTCGGGGTCGTCGGGCTGCTCGGCGGCGATCGTGGTCAGGATCCGGCGTTGGTAGGGGGTCACGAGGCGGCCTCCTCGCCCTGGGCGCGGTGCTGGTCGGCGCGCTTGGCCAGGAACGCCAGGGCCTCGGGGGTGAGGCCCAGGGCGTCGTAAAGGTCGTTCGCGGCCTGCTCGATCGCCTGGGCCTGGGCTTCGCCTCGCGTGATGGTTGCGGTGGGTTCCTGGTCGTCGCTGGCGGCCTCCAGGGCGGCCAGGTAGCGGCCGGTCGGCTCGGTACCGCGGAGCATGACGATCGCGCCCAGGCGCTCGCCCTGCTCGCTCTCGACGGTCATGGTCGTCCGGTCGCCGCCGATGTCGCTCATGGCGGCCAGGGCTTCGCCCAGGGTCATGGTCGGATCACCGCTCAGCAGGCGATGCATCGGGTTGATTGGCTCTGACATATCCTTCCCCCGCTTGTGTGGGTGCCGATTCTCGGCCCTGGGAGGCCTCTCTCGGCGTTTTTGTGCCCCGGGGTGGTGCCTACCCCTTACCCCGGGCGAGAAATTGAACTGTGGGGGTTAAAATCCGGGCTTCTCGTGGGGCGCCCACTCGCAGGCCAGGACCGGGCCGCCGCCCTCCTGCACGCGCCGCTCGACACGCTCGCCCAGGTACCCGCGCAACTCCTCGCGGGTCAGGTTGCCGATCAGGATCGTCGGGCGGACGCTTTCGTACCGGGCATTGAACACGTCGAACATCGTTGCCTGCTGCTTGTCGCGGCTGCCGATCGCCATGCCGATCTCGTCGATGATCAGCAGGTCCGGCTCGACCAGCTGGCCCAGGATCTCGATTTCGTTGATGCTCGCGTCGCGCTGGTAGCTGGACCGGAAGTCGCGCAGGATCGCGCTCATGCTGCGGAAGGCGCAGGCATAGCCCTGGTCGATCACCGCCTGGCCGATCGCCGACGCCAGGTGCGTCTTGCCGGTGCCCGGGTGGCCGATCAGGGTCAGGCAGGTGCCGTGGCGTAGCACCTCGGCGAACGAGCCGGCGTAGCGTTGGCAGGTCTGGAAGGCCAGGCGCTGCTGGTCGTTGTTGGCCTCGACTTGGTAATTCTCGAAGCGCTTACTTTGGAAACGGGGCGGGATGCCGGCGTGGCCGTAGGCCCGGGCGATGTAATCCTGGCGGGCGCGCTTGCGGTTCTCGGCGAGGATCTGCTGGGCCTCCTGGGCGCCGTCGGCGCGCAGCCGCTGGTATTCGGCGAGGCGCTCCTCCTGGGTCATTCCCTCGCCGGCGTCGCTCCCTGGGCCCTTGGCGGTCGAGCACAGCGCCGCCAGGCGCTGGCCGTCGTTCAGGCCCGGGGCGTCAGTCGCCGCGGAGGAACTCGGGTAATTCGTCATGCTTCGTGGCGCCGTTGCTGTAGTCCTTCGCGCGGAGGTTGTCATACCGTACACTCCCGGGTTGCTGGTTTGATTTTTCAGAATGCTTCGTGCCCGCCTGCCGCTTGGTAGGCGGGTTTTTTGTTGTCGGCTCTCTGGCCGCTTCCTGGTCTGCCTGGATCACGTTCTTCACCGCCCAGCCGTAGTACGCGGGGCTTTTGGGGCGGACGCCGTGGTTTTGCTCGTGGGCAACGGCGATCGCCGTCTCCAGCTGCTCGCGGGTGGTTTTCCATGACCGCCACTGCTGGATCATCTGGATCGTCGATGGCGAGGTCAGGTGCCCCAGGGTGAATCCCAGCTTGGCGAGGCGATCGGTGGTTTCGCCTACGGTGATCACCTCGGGATCCTGGGTCGCTTCGCGTTGCGAAACGCTGGGTGGGGTGTCGCCCTGGTTGTCGTCGGCGGTGTCGCGCGCGTTATTACTCACAACACCTCTACTCATATCATTAGAAACTAGAGTGGCTGGTTTTTTGGGGCCGGCTTCGGTCCCAATTTCCATTTTGGGGCCGGTATCGGTCCCAATTTTTGGGGCCGGCTCCGGTCCCAATTCTGTTTTGGGGCCGGTATCGGTCCCAATTTTTGGGGCCGGTATCGGTCCCAATTTCCCGGCGGCGGGGGTGTCGTCTGCTGTTTTTGGGGCCGGTGCCGGTCCCAATTCCTCGCCATCGATGGCGAAGGTCAGCGGTTCCTTGTAGCCGTCGCGGGGGGTCAATAGGCCGGGGGCTTGCTGCTCGAGCTCTCGCACCGCCCGGGCGGCGTTGTGGCGGGTCCATCCGATTTGCTCGGCGAGGTCGGTGGTGCGCAGGATCCGCCCGTCCAGCTGGGCGCTTAGGATCACCATCGCGGCACGGCTCGCCCTGGTCGTCAGGCCGATTTGTGCCAGGCGCAGCGCGACGTCGGCGATGCTGGTCATGGCTGGCGGTTGGCCTCGACCGGCGGCAGGAATTCGTCGGGGCGGATGACATGCGGCGGCAGGCCGGTCAGGTTGCTGACGATGCCGACCTCGCTGCGCGGGATACCAACGCGCAGCCATTTGGCGGCGGCGGCGATGGACACGCCACGGATCCGAGCTAACGTAGTCGCCGAGCCATGCCCGCCGAGCCGCTCGCGGATCTCTTGCAACAATTGTTCACGGTTCATGATGGGGTGCGTCATGGCGTTTCCTCCTCGGTTGTGGGTCAATGTAAACCGGCGGGTTCACTCAAGCAAGGTAAACTAAACCTGCGGGTAGCTTATTTTATTGAATATTAAGCTATCCTCTGCTTAGGGCTTTGTAGTAGAGGGTTGATATGGTGCTCCAGGATAATCTTAGCGATCGTCTCGATTTCGCATTTAAAAACTTCCCGGGTCAACGCCGGGGTTTAACTCGACGCATTGCCATTCGAGAAGGCGTTACCGATCAAGCGGTTGGCCGCTGGCGTCGCACTGGCAAAATCCAGCGCGACCATCTGGCGGGCCTGGCCGAAGAGCTCGGGGTGTCGCTCGAATGGCTGCTGACCGGCAAGGGTGAGATCCGCCCGTCACGCTCCAGTAAGGAGCTCGAGGTGCCGATCATTGGCGATACGACCAACGGCGTCGATCCCGAAATCATCGGCCGCCATGCGGGCCGGGATGACGATGTCGTCATGGTGCCGGCGTCCTTCGGCGCCTGCTTTGCCGTGCGCGTGGCCGGCTCGCCGGATCTCTGGCCGCGCTTCAACGAGGGCGAGGTGGTGATCATCTCGGCCGAACATGAGCCGACCGTGGGCTTCGATGTCTATGTCCAGCGCTTCGCGCCTGACGGCTTCGAGGCGTCGTTCTATCGCCTGGCCTGGTCGATGAACGACGAGTATGCCCTGGATCCGGTGGCGTCTCGCCAGCCGGAACGCCGGGTCGTGCTGCACAAGGATGACGCCCTGCTGTGCCGGCCGGTGGTGTCGATCGTCCCGCCCACCCTGGTGCGTCGCCACGGCCGCGGCCTGATGCTGGCCAACGGCTGAACGAAAAAGGCCCCGCCAATGGCGAGGCCGGATCCCTTCCCTCTCCCCTAATGGATCGAGTCGCTCATCGGCACCTTGGTGACGGTGGGCGGCTCGGCCGTTTTCATGGCCTCGATCTGCTCCTGGTACCAGGCATCGCCGTAGGCATGGCGCAGGTAGCCCGCCAGGGCGTTGGCCTCCATCGTCTTATCGAGCCGCTCGACCATCCGGATCAGCTGCTCCATGCCCTGGCTGTAGCCGTGCATAATCACCACGCCGGTGTCCGCTCCCTCGCCCTCGCCCGGGTTCCGGCCGGTCATGACCGTCAGGCCGCCGGGGGGCTGGCCCTCGCTGGGCAGCACCTTGTTGATCACGCGCAGCGTGGCTTCGACGAGCTCCCGCATCATCGTTTCCTGGTCGTGCTTCATGGCTCTCTCCTTTCCATTCCTGGGGTTGTGGTTTCCATTGGGCCATCTCGGGTTTCCACATGGCCTGGTCGGCGGCCAGCTCGGCGCTGTAGCTGCTGGCGTGCCAGTCCTCGATGCCGTCGTCGTCGAGCACCAGGGCGATGGTGTCGCCCCGGTGATCGGCGAACTGTAGCGCCCGGGCGTTGACGATCGCGTAGGCGCGGCACTCGATCGATCGGTGGTTGACGTCGTCGTCCCACTCGTCGCCGTCGTGGGCGGCCGCCAGGCGGAAGCCGAATCTGGCCAGGCGGCGCTCGACATGCTCGAGCTCCTGGTTGCGGGTCATGCGTGGATCCTCGCAGGCTGCGGGTTGCTGGGCCCCTTGCGGCGTCGCGCGTCGCGGGCGATCACCGAGGGCAGGGTGGCGTAACAGGCCTTGCAGGGATTGCGGGTCTGGCCGTGGGCCAGGTAGTAGAACTCGCTGTCGTTGGGCCACCACTCCTCGCAGCGGGTGCAGAGCATCTCCTCGCCCAGGCCCGGGGTGTGTCGAATGTGCCGTTTCGTCATCGTCCCTCCCTTGCTCCCTTGCGTTGCATCGTGTTGCAGGCCCCGTCGTGCGGGGCCTGGCGCTGTTTCAGGCTGTTGCGTGGCGGATGTCGGCGGCGTCCTCGATCGCTACCTCGCGGATCGCCTGGCCGGCCTCCTCGGCGGCCAGGTGCTTGAGGTTCTGTGCCAGCTGCACCGCGGCCTGCTGGCTGCCGTCGCGGGTGAACATCGCCAGGTTGTCGTTGGGCAGGTGGCGGTAGCCCTGGATCTTGTGAACGCGCACCGCCTGGGCGTCGCGGGCGCGTATCTCCTGAATCGCGGCGCCCAGGTCGTCGGGGCCGACGCCTTCGTGGGTCTGCAGCTCGCCGAGCATCTCGGCCAGGGCGAGGCGGTAGTCGTGCGCGCCCAGCTGCTCGGCGATGTCGATGGCGGCGCTGATCTTGGCGGCGGCGGTGGCGGCGGGTGTGGTGGTCATGGTGTCGGCTCCCTCTGATTTGGTCGTTTCTAAACCCTACGGTTCAAAAATAGGCGCGTTACGCTCCATAGGCAATAGGAATCGAACCTCTAGGTTTAAATTGAACTCAGGGGTTTACGTTGCGGGGATGCGATGCTTTACTTCGTGGTGTGTTTGAACACTGCGGTTTACCAGCGAGGAGCCATCTCATGCCAAACATCGCCCCTATCGAGGAGCACGTCGCCGCGGTTGCCGCGGTGTACGACGAACACGAAGAACGCCGCGCCCGCTATGCCGGTCGCGTCCTGCTTCCGTCCGAGCGACGGGATCTCGCTCTGGCCGGTCTGGCCGAGGTGCTGCGCGATACCGGCGGCACGGTGACCGATCTCGAGAATGCCATGGCCGTCTGCGAGGTCATGCTCGGCTTTCGCACGCCGGTCGGCCAGGCGATCGCCTCGACCATCCGCACCATGAACGAAACCGCCGAGGAGGCCTGAACCGTGATCGCCCATAGCGATGAAATCGACCAGCTGTTCGCCGCGGTCTCCGAGGCCCAGGGCAAGATCGCCAACGCCGCCAAGGACGCCAAAAATCCGCACTTCCGCTCGACCTATGCGGATCTCGCCAGCGTCCGTGACGCGATCCGTGAGCCGCTCGCCGCGGCCGGCCTGGCGGTCATGCAATTCCCGTCGACCGAGATCCGCGAGCTCGCCAACGGCGGGCTCTGGATGGCGGTGCGTATCGTCACGCGGATGTGCCATTCCTCCGGACAATGGATCGAGGACGAGCTCCTGGTCCCGGTCAGCCGCCAAGACGCCCAATCGATCGGCTCGGCCATCACCTACGGCCGGCGCTATTCCCTCATGGCCATCACTGGAGTCGCTCCCGATGACGATGACGACGGCAACGCCGCGGCCGATGTCGCCCCGTCCCAGCAGCAACACGCCCAGCCGGCCCAACGCGGCCCGTCCCGCGCATCGCGTCCGCCGGCCCAGCACGCCGGTCAGCGGCCACCGGCGCCGGCTGCCGCTGCCCCCGCGCCCGCGCCCGCGCCTGCCCAGCCAGTGAACGGCGACGACATCGCCTCCTGCCTGGCCTATCACGAAAGCCGCATGGATCAGGCCGAAACCCTGGCCGCCCTGCGCGCGGTGTTCTCCTCGGCTCAGCGCGATCTGCGCGCCCGCGGCGCCGATCCCGACACGCTGGGCGCCCTGGAATCGGCCAAGGACGCGCGCAAAATCCGCCTCGAGCAGCAGGTCGCCGAGGCCGGTCCCGAATCCCAGCCGGCCGATGCCGGCGCTCAATCCACGGCCGCCCCCGCGGCCCACTGACGGAGATCTCTCATGTCCGCTCTGCACGAACTCGCCGGCGACTTCCTCAAGGCCGAATCCGCCTTGCGTGAAATGGACGATCTGCCGCCGGAAGCGATCGTCGATACCCTGGCCGGCTTCGAGGCGCCGCTCGAGGAGAAGATCGTCGCCGTCGCCAAGATGGTCGAAAACCTCAACCAGGAGGCCGAGGCGATCGACGCCCTGGCCAAACGCCAGGCGGAACGCGCCAAGTCGCGCCGGAAGAAGGCGGCCGGGCTCGAGGAGTATCTGCTGGGCCAGATGGCCCGGCTGGATCGCGCCAAGGTCGAAACGCCCGAGCTCTGCGTCAAGCGCCGGAAAAACCCCGCGTCGGTCAAGGTCGACGACCAGGATGCGGTGCCGGAGATGTACTTCATTCAGCCGCCGCCCCCGCCGGCACCGGCGCCGCGCCTGGACAAGAAGGCGGTTCTCGAGGTGCTGAAAGAAGGCGAGGCGGTGCCGGGCTGTCGCCTCGAATCGAAATACCGCCTGGTCATCGAATGAATCCATCCACGCCCCGCTACGGCGGGGCTTATCGCAGGAGGCGCCCATGGCGCGTGGTGTGAACAAGGTCATCCTGATCGGCAACCTGGGCCAAGATCCGGAGGTGCGCTTTACGCCCTCCGGCACGGCCGTGGCCACCCTGAACGTGGCCACCACGGATGCCTGGAAGGATCGGCAGTCGGGGCAGCTCCAGGAGCGCACGGAATGGCACCGCGTGGTGCTGTTCAATCGCCTGGCGGAAATCGCCCAGCAGTATCTCGGCAAGGGGGCCAAGGTCTACGTCGAGGGGCGGCTGCAAACCCGCAAATGGCAGGACCAAAACGGCCAGGATCGTTTCTCGACCGAGGTGGTGGCCGGCGATCTGCAGATGCTCGACTCCCGCGGTACCGGCGGCGGGGGTGGCGGTACCGGCCGGCCGACGCCGCCGCCCAGCAACCAGGGCCACGGCGGGCAACGCTCGAACGCCTACCAGGCGGCACGCGACGGCAATGCCCCGCCCCCGTCCAACGCCGGCGGGCCGCCGCCGGGGTCGTTCGATGACTTCGACGATCAAATACCGTACTGACAGGAGGTCGCTATGCGCGCAGGCGTGAAGCAATACGTGGTGGTCACCAGCGAAGATATCCCGGCCGGGCATCGCATGCTCGATGAGGGGTATCTCCCGAAGGGGCCGCTGGTCCTCGAGCAATACCTGGGGGCGCCGGCCAAGGCGCAACGGATCGCCCAGCGGGCCGAGCAGATGCGGGCCTCGGGCTATTCCGGCGTCGAGATCTGGCGGGTGATGCGTCAGGGCGAGGTGCGGGGCCTGGCGAGGCGGGCCCTGCTGGGCGGGGTGCTGATCGGCGCCCTCCTCAGCTGGGTGGTCGCCTCAGTCGTGCCGCAGGTCATGGCCTAATCCAAATTGTATGCAATTGCTGACATATTTCGTTACTGGTTGCTGACATACTTCTGCCCCCGCGCCTCATGGACGGGGGCGCTTTCACGAGCCTGGGACGCACCGCCAACGCTTTGAAGGGGGCTTGATGGGTCAATTGGTAATGCTGCACGCCGCACAGGCGGCTCCGGTGGATCAGCTGGTCGATCGGCTGGTCGGGGCAGGCATCGAACCTCTGGAAGATCCGCGCGGCTTCTCTCGGGGTAGCGCCGCCAATGCGCTCGAGCAGCTCGAGCCGTACCTGGAAAACGAGCCGGATCCCACGCATCCGGTGCATATCGCCTCGCGTCTGCTGGCCATGATCGTGGTGGCCAACGGGTCGCGTCCTCAGCCGCCGCCACAGGCGCCGGCGCCGATCCGCTAAGAGAATCCAACGAACGCCCGGCCTTGCCCGGGCGTTTCTGTATCATCGGTCACTCGGAATCCTGGCCCTGGTTGCGCAGGCGTTGCACCAGGGCGCGGAAGCCATGCGGGTCGTCCTCGCGTGCCGGGTCTGGCTCGCGGCGCTCCTGGGGCGCCTCTGGCGGTCCTGGTGGGGGTGGTGGCTCAGCCGCGGGTGGGGGCAGCAGGCGCTGTTGCTCGACGGTCTCGGTCAGCTGGGCGAACTCGCGGCGTAGGGCGACCAGCTCCTGGTGCATGGCCTGCATCACCTGCAACAGGGCCTGTTGCGATGGGGGCTCCTCGGGTGTTGCATCCTGTTGCAACTCGGCGGGCAGCTGGCTCGGTTCGCCGTAGCAGCGGATCAGCTCGGCGAGGTCGATGACGCGCTGGCCATCGCCGCGAAAGGTGCATGATAGGCGGCCTGCCTCGATGTGGCGGTGAATCGTCGAGCGGTTTTTGCCGTACAGCTTGGCGGCGTCCGTCACGGTGAATTGCACGGTGTTGCATCCTGTTTCCCTGGCCCTGTTGCATGATGCCGGTTCCGCCGCCCGTCCGCGATGCCTTTCCGGTTTTGCCACATGAATTGAGGTCAGACGTCGATGGCCACCTCCTCGAGGTCGGGGGCCTCGCCCTGGATCTCGCCGCCCTGCACGTAGGCCCGGGCGCCGATCGCCACGCTCTGGCCGCGCACGCGCACGGTACCGCCGCCGAGCAGCTCGACGGTGCTGTTGCCGGCGCCGTCCTGGGCGGTCACGGTCCCCACCAGTAGCGGGTCGCGGGGCAGCAGCCGGCGCAGTTTCGTCCATGGGTTCGCCATGTCAGGCCTCCTGGTAGTGTCGCTCGATGGTCAGGCTCTGGCGTACCGCCAGGCTCACGCCGCCATTGCTCGCCCGCTTGGCGTTGGCGGTCACGCTCAGGCCGCGTACCAGGCCTCGCCAGTCGCCCTGGAATCCTCCGCCATTGTCGGATCCGGCCTCGATCATCCGTCCGGGCTCGATCAGTCCGCCCAAGTCGTCGGATAGGGGCAACTCGTGCGTTTCGGTGGCCTGGCGGCCGGTGGTGGCCAAGGCGGCAATCCCCCGGGCGCGCGCCGGTGCCGGGTCCGTGATCAGCGGGTCGACGATCGTCTCGGCCAGGCGGTCACCGGCGGTGCCGCTGCGCTTCACGTGAGCCAGGATCCCGCCGGGGCTCTGGCCATGCACATAGACCGCATTGCGGCTGTCGCCCGGTTTCTTGTCACTCGAGCGCTGCAACATCACGGCGCGCGGCACTTGGATCACGCCGCCGGCGGCCCCCCACTCCCAGGGGGCGCTCGGGTAGCGGGGCAGCACGCTGACGGTGTCCTGGTTGCGGTGGGCCTGCACATAGCCGCCGCCAGCTTCGGCGATGCGAGCGATCACGTCGATCGGGGCCAGGCCCTGGTACGACCAGGCGCCGGCCGGGACCAGCCAGTCGTTCAGGCGCCAATCCAGGGACCAGCCGGTGGGCAGCTCTTGGGCGGCCAGCTGTTGGGCGGTGCGATCGCTGGCCTCGAGGTAGTCGCGGGCGTCGGCGTAGGGACTGGCCAGGTAGGCGGCCCGGGACCGGCCGCGAATCGTGCCGCCGCCGCGCTTCCAGGCCTCCTGCAGCTGCCAGCCGTCGATCAGCACGCGCCAGGTGTGGCCGTTGATCATGGCGTCGACTTCGACCGGCTCGGCATCGGTGCCTTCCACCAGGGCCAGGGCCGACGCGCTGGCCAGGCTGGCGGATAGCGTCCAGCTCCATGAATCGGTGTCGATCGAAACGGTGACGGCCGTGGCCGGGAGATCTCGCCCGTCTGCCACGCGCACCAGGTGGGCGCTGTTCTGCACGATGTAGATCCTCCGCGTGGGTATCAGGATGGTGCCGTCGCCGGGCTCACCGCCGCCCCCGGTGCCGGCGCAGGGGTCGACGCCGAACGCCAGAATCCACGGCGCGTGCGGCACTGGGGCGCACATCACCAGATCGGCGCTGGGCTCCCAGGGTGGCGGCGGCTCAGGCGGGCCGGGCGGCGCGGGTGGCGGGTCGAAGCCGGGCTCGGGCCACTGGGCGTTCTCCCAGGGCAAGCCGGATCCGGCCGTCTGCCAGCGGCCCTGGCCGAAGTCGCTGCGGATGGCCAGCGGGGGCAGGTAGCCGGCCACCTCCCAGCGGGGGTGCTCGAACTGATCGAGGCGCCCCGGGTATTGCCAGGCGCTGTGCTCGCTCTGGTCGACGCGCTGGCTTTCCTCCCATCGCGTGCGCCGTTGCCGGTCGGCGCGACCGGGGTATTGCCAGGCGTTGCGCTCGCCCTGGTCGACGCGCTGGCCTTCCTGCCAGCGGCTGGTCGCAGCCTGGGACTGGCCGGGCGGGTTCTCGAATCCGTCACGCAGTCCGTGGGGCCGATCGGCGGCCTGCTGCCACGGCATGGCGATGCTCGGCGTGCGGCGGGCGCTCTGCTCCCAGCCATCGCGCATGTCCTTGGCCACATCGTCGGCCTGCTGCCACACGCTGGTGGTGGCTGCCTTCGGCGCCCGGTCGACGTTGATGTCGAAGCTGGCGTCCAGGCGGGCGCTGGCCAGCCCGGGCAGGTTGATGGCCAGCTTCCCGCGGCTGGCGGCATGGCCGCGCAGATCGCCACGCGGCGGGGCCATGGTCGCCTGGATCGACAGCGTCGCCGGTGGGTGGGTCGTGCTGCCGTCGCCATCCTGCGTCGGCTGGCCGAACTGCAGGGCCACGGTGCCGACCGGCGCCTCGTACCCGCTCGGGCCGAATACCAGGTCAGCGGTGCCGACCGGGGCTTCCCAGGGCGGCGGCGGTGGCGGCGCCCATGTCAGGTCGACGGTGCCGACCGGCGCCTCGTACCCGCTCGGGTCGAATTGCAGTCTGGTCGCCATCGATCAGGGCTCGGCGAAAACGGCGGTGTCGATGCCCACCAGGACGCCGGCGTACAGGTACGTCGTGCTGATCACGATCGTCGCGCCGCTGCCCTCCTCACCCACGTCGACGTCCATTACCCAAGCGCCGTCGCCGTCCTGAATCCGGCCCCAGGTTGCCAGCCCTTCGACGGTGGCCATCGCCTCGGGGAAGGTCGCCAGGGTCAGGATTCCGCCGTCGAGACTCTCCACCAGCGGGTCGGGAAGGTCGATGGTGACCAGGGCCTGGCCCGGCGGTGTGCCGCCGTTCTGCGCCGGCAGGTCGCCGGCATAGAGGGTCAGCGTGCCCTGGCCGGCGCCGGCACTCATGGCGTCGGCGATCGCCTGCAGGCGGGCATTGCGCACGCTGGTGGCCAGCTTGATCATGTCGGCACCTCCGGCTGCACCATGTCGGCAATCACGGCGTTATTCTCGCCGGTGTAGTCGAACGCCACCACGGTGAAGCGCTTGTTCGGATCGAGGTCGTTGAACCGGTAGGCGCCGGTGCTGTCGCTCCATGCCTCGCGGACGATGCGCTTAGTGGTACGTTCGAAGCAGCACACGCGCCGGCGGATCGGCTGGCCATTCTCGTCCGTCACGGTGCCTTGGATGCGGCCCTGGCGAGCCGGATCGGTAACGGTGCCACTCGGCGTTCCATTGCCGCCGCTGCCGTCGATCTGGTCAAAAAAGGCGATGGTATGCACGGGGTCTGGAGTACCTTGCACCTCGCTGATCCCACTTCCCTGAATGGCGGACTGGTTAGGTATGCGCGGTATGGCTCTCGGATTCCAGCCGATTGTCGGATGTATAAGAGGCTTAGTTGAATCAAAAGTTTTATGCGGGAAAATTTTTTCTGGATCACCGCTAAAAAAATTTCCGTTGTAAAGGCTTTCAACCTCACCACCTTTAAGAGCTCTGCTCATTATAAATATATTATCGATAAGCCCGTCTATGGTTGGCGTAGTAAAAGCCCTGCCGATGGCTATCGGCAACCCGGTGTCTACACTTCCGACATTAAGAGCACCGGGACTCTCCGAATAAAGAGAATCATTGATGTACAGCCTTAAACTGTCACCTTTTCGTTCTCCTGTGACCATTACAAGGCCGGCATTAAAAAACCCATAATCAGGGCCTAACACCTCCACATAAATTGATGATGAATCTCTTATTCTGAAGCTAATATTCCCTCCGGTTAACAGCATCATCCAGTGAGAACCTTGCGTGCCATCTATTGCATAATTTGAAAGAGGAAGAACATCAGAAGGCGGTTCGCTATAAAGGCGAATCCAGAAAGAAACCGTGAAATCCCCAACCCCGAAGTCTTGACTGCTTTCGTATGGCACATAATAGTAATCGGAGTCTGTCTGCGTTAGCCGAATGCCGTTTCTGAATTTAGCGGGAGCCAGACCCACATTTCCCACCATTATCGCATCCGCCCCAGACCCATTGGTTAGCGATCCGTCTGAATGTTGGGAGTCTGCTGTTATACTAACGACCGATTCAGGGATTGCGTCAGCGCCTGGCGTCTGGCTTCCAGCGACCACTGCTTCCATGTATAGGACCAGGCTATAAACATCGCTTTTTGTTATTGCTTGATCATAAATCCTCAAATCTGCAAAGTCGCACTCGATCGTCGCGCTTTCATCTTCCCTCGCGCCGATAGTCACTGGCACCGCCGGCCAGGTAACAATTTCAGTGACGGTGGCCACGGCAATGTTGTCTAAGTACAAGGTCGCTTCGCCGTTATCATAAACAGCCACGGCATGATGGTACTCGTCACGGTAGAAGGTCGCCTCGGCACTGGCGACACCGTTGACCAGCAGTCGGATTTTTCCGGTCTTAGTTTGTTCGATGGCCAGGCCGTTGGTGCCGTCATGCTGGCCTATCAGGTGCCCCGCCCCCTCTCCTGGGCGGAGCCACGCGGCCATGCCGGCGGCGGTTTCCGTGGTGAATTGGATGGCGGTATCGATGCGACTGGCGACTCCATCCATTCGCGCCTCCCATCCCCCGTCGACTAGCTGGCTTGGCGCCCAAGTAACATCTGAAGCGGTGCCGTTGGCGGTTCCCGCGCTGTCGCGGGTGTTACCATCGAACTTGTAGCGGGCGATCAGCGTCATGCCACCACCTCCTGGCGCCACTGGTCGAGACGAAAGGCAATCAGATATTCATCGCTTACGTCATCACGGCTATCGGTAGCCAGCCAGAATATCACCGGGATTCCCTCTAGGTCAGGAAGACTATCTATCACGGCTTTATGGTAGACAAACGATGTTTGGAGCGGCTGAATAACTCCGGGCATGAAACCGCGCAGGCTATTTTGCTCCATCACCATCAGCTTGCCTGTGGCCACATAGAATCCATTTGTGGCGAGGTTGGGGTAAGCGAAAAGGTTTCCTATCGTGTTTCCGATTCCGATCAAACTCCATGGCATCGCGCCAGGCAGCTGCTGGTATCCACGCGCAATACCGCGGAAATCGCTCGAGACAAGACCTCCAAGAGTCAGGAAGTCAGTATAGGGGTTATCATAGCTTGAATCCCATTCTCCCGTTGAGCTCCCGTCCATGCCGAGGATCAGGCAATGGCTGGAATCGCCAGGACGGACGGTATCAATATCACCGAGCACAAAAACCGATCGATGTTCTTTGTTGGCGTAGCGAGGCACCCAAAAGATCATTTTGTCGTCAGCCAAAAACAGCCACTCCTCGGTGGTTTGGCGGTGACTGGCGGCCCAATATACAGACGTCGCTTCTTCATAGGTTGAGAAGTCGGTAAAGCTCTCGAGAATGCGAACTGTGGCGATGTTGCCACTGTTACCTACTCCACCGTTCCCGTCGTTAGTGATCATGAATGTGTGCGGGCTGGCATCAGCGGCGGTAGATCGTAGAGCCAGATGGTAGTTGGCGGCATCCTCGTCCACCACCTCCCATTTGCCATGGGGAGCGGCCTTCACTTCGATCGTCGTGCCGGTGGCCGGCGATGCCGCAGGCGCGGTGTCGGGGGTGAAGGTAAGCCAGTCGCTGCCGATGGCGGTCACGCGGAACTGGCCGTTGTACTCGGCCTGATCGGCGCCGCTCACCTCGATCACCTGCCACTTCACGAAACCATGCCCGGTGCCCAGCGTCATGGTGACGTCGCCGGTGGTGGCGTCGTGGGTCATGGTGGTGACCGGAGTCACGTTGAATCCGGTGATCAGGCACGCCTTGATCAGCGCGATGAAGTCGCCGGCAGTCGTGTCGCCGAGGACGGGGTGCCCGCCCATGTCGCTCGAGAACCATTTAACGGGGAAAGTGGCCATGGGGGTCGATCTCCTGTCGTTTCGTAATGTTTACGTATTATGTGATTACGCGGCAAACGAATGTTTCACTCTGTGCTGCGGTGCCGAAAATTCAAGATTACGCGGCTTATCCTGAATTCCCGCGTTCACTTTTCGCCGGCGCGTCGCGGTCATGCGTTTACGTTGCCGCGGATCTGCAGGCGGAACACATCGCTGTCGCCGGTGGCGTCGCCGGGCAGCACGGTCCTGGCCAGCCAGACCGGGAAATTGGCGCCCTCGGTATCGAAGCGCAGCACGTTGCCGGCGCTCCAGCCGTTGCCCCAGCCGCCGGCCTTGATCGTCCAATAGGGGACGCCGTTGTTGGGGTTCAGCGGGGCGGTGTCCTCGTTGATGGTCCCGGTGCCGATCTCGCCGACCGTCTCGCCGATGATGCGGAAGCTGGTGTTGCCGGTGAAAATCAGCGCCCAGCGCTCCGTGATTGCGCCGCGGTTGGTCACCTCGAGCGGGTACGTCGTGTCGTTGTACTCGGCGGTCGGCTCGTCGCCGATCAGGCTCTCGCTCCACTCGCCGGTCCAGGTCGTCTGGTCGAACAGGTTTTTCACGCGGGCGCGTAGGTCGCCGGCGATCAGGGCGCTGCTCACCAGGGTCTGGTCGGCGGGGTAGTCGTGCGACAGCTGGCCCTTCAGGGTCATGCGCCCGCTCACCTCCACGTCGCCCACCAGCAGCATGTCCTCGATGCGGTGGTAGGCGGTCCAGGGCTCGGGGTTGGTCGTGGTGTCGGGGCTGCCGGTGATGGTGATCGTGCCGGCATCCAGGTCGGCATCGAACAGGGTGCCGTCCACGGTGGCGCCGTTGGCGTCCTCCACGCGGATGAACGCCAGGCGGGTGCGGCCGACCGACAGGGTGTCGCCGGTGGCCACGCCGGTGGGCCAGGCCTTCGTTTCGGTTTCATGCACGACCACGATGTCGCCCGGCCGGTAGGCCTGCACGCGCCCATCCGGCGGCAGGCGCACAGGGTCGAGGCCCAGCAGGTCGGCGTCCAGGGGCAGGCTGGTCAACACCACGGCGTTGAACCGGGCGGTGCTGGGGATGACCGGCGTGGGCTGCCAGATCTGGCCGTTGGCGTCGACGTTGGCCGGGTCGTACCAGGGCTCATCCTTTTCCTCGGCGGTCAGGCTGGCGTCGTCGACCAGCTGGCCGAACCGCAGCTCTACCACGCCGGTTTCATAGTTGATGGTCCCCTCCAGCTCATCGCCGGTGATCGTGCCGTCGAACTGGCCCTGGCCGCTCAGGTTGCGGCCGTCGAGCGTGCTGGCCCGGATGGTGAAGCCGCCGGGCTGGATCGGGCTGCCTGGCGTGCGCAGGAACGCGCGGCTGAAGGTCCAGGTGCCGTAGGTCGACACCAGGCTATCCACGCTCACGTTGGTGGCATCGGCGGTGTTCTGCGGCCACGTCTCGATCGTCGCCACGCCGGTGTCGTAATTGATGCTGCCGGCGTACAGGCCGGCGCCCTGGCTGTCGATCGAGCGGTACAGCGCGCCCTGGCGGTCGATGTAGGTGTCGCCCTTGAACCGGAAGCGCAGCGTGTCCGGGATCACGCTGTCCTGCAGGCGGGGCATCATGTCGACGGTCAGCGGCTGCAGGTTGTGCTCGATGGTGCTGGTGGTGGGTGTGGCGCTGTCGGGCTGGTATCCGGCGTATACGGCCGAGCCGTCACCGAAAACGTCTTTCACCTCATTTTCCCGCCAGTCGTTGAGCTCGCTGATGCTGTCGCCGCCTTCCCAGCGCTGGTAGGTGTGCAGGGGCTCGGCCATGAACGTCACCTGCCCGCTGGCGTAGTCGATCGAGCCGTCCCACTCGCCGA
>Ga0209300_1000158_pt1 | contig 42248 bp, 77 predicted proteins | sample Shrwel_input2_RT_FD_187535 | JGI IMG/M metagenome (GOLD analysis project Ga0209300, IMG submission 187535) | Subsurface microbial communities from deep shales in Ohio, USA - Utica-3 well 1 S input2 RT (SPAdes) (version 2) ... | reverse complement strand
TACTAGTAGTATATATCTCGATGGTCCTTGTAATCTGAGGTTCATATATAATAATATGATGAAAGCAACGAACCATAACTGGGATACAATCGATTGGAATTCAGAAGAACTAAAGAAAGTAATACGATATGTGAAGCTAAAACTACCTAGAGAAGTCTTAGATATATGAAAAAATACCCAACAGATTACTCACTAACTACTAAAAATATTTACATCTTCAATGTCATACGAAAAATGGTTTCGGTTATTGATAGTGATATTGAACATTTCGAAAAATGTATTGAAATACGAAAAATTGTCAAGATTGATATCATTGACGAAGAAATGGAAATACCGTTTGTTGTTTATAAAGAGATTGGCTGCTATTACCCAAAAATTTTGAATGAGTACAGTCTTAGTATCTTCAATCCCCGCTTTATTTCCTCTTTAATCTATAGTATTGGGAAGTATAGTAAAAATGCCGACAATGATATGACGATAAATATGGGTCAGATAATGGGGAGTGATCTGAGTTGGGATATTACGCAACAGCATGATGCTGTTGCAAAATCATTAAACTATGCTAAGATCAAAGGGTATTATAGCTTGCTATCATACGACCATTAGATATAAAAAGTTTGGATATGATTAATAATATTGTCGTAAATATAAAACCTTCGCTCATAATCGAAAGGGAAGCTATGCTATGTGACATAATGTTTGACGGCCAATGGTACACATCCGAATCAAGTGAAGAGAAAGATATGGTAACTAATTATGCCGAGAGAATAAAATCCACACGTATATCAAATATTTTGCAAATTGCAACAGCGATTCTGGATGGAAAAAATTATTCCGATGCGATTAACTATATTGAGGAACGTATCATTACTGAAGGATTGGCTGATGACTTCATAAATTATCTCATGCGTGATTATAATCGCTATGTGTTTAGGAGGTGTGATAAATATCAACTGATTACAGATAGAATAGTCGCGCAATTCATAAAAAATCCTAATATATATATGAATATTTTTTCAAAGATCAAATAGTCGCGGTATTCGATATTGATGAATCGTCTGAAGTTATACAGAAAGTACTTAGATTTGTAAAGCTTAAGAAGCCCGATGCTCACATTCTCTTTAATAGGCGTGAATGGATAGACCCTTATGTCAATCCCATACTAAGTAACCATATATATAATTATTTCTTAGGCAAAGAATGGATAGTGAATGAAATAATTGAGAAATTGAACATTAGACCATTTAAGGAAATATAATGAGTAATAAAAACCAAGCTGAAAAAATATTAGCAGTGTCTATGAATACACTACTAGATAACAATTTGAATGAAGAAGTGAATAACCTTCTTAAATCGTCTATTGAGATGAGTAATTTTTCAATAGACGCCGCCTTTAAGGATGTTGAAGATAGGTTCAAGAATCAATTAGTCACAAGCCTGACACGATCTACATTTATCGACATCATGAAGATGGAAAGTTATCTATATAATATGAAATATTTCCACGAATTCTGTGCCGAATACGATGAATATAAAAATGCTTTAAATTTCATGAAGGTTTGCAAACCTAAGTTTTTCACTCAAAAAGAGGAAGAATCTGAAATTGATAAAATGATAGAAAAATATAAGGCTCTTACACAAGGGCAACGTCCAAACAGCACTCATATTGGTGTGGTCCACACATAGATCCATTTTCTAGAAAAACCGATGACTATAAATGGGATGCGTATTACACTAGTTCTACCACTAGATTAAACGACGAGAAAATTTTAGATGCGTATATGAAAACGTTTGGTAAATCAAATGATGACAAAGATCAGTCTTGAAATCTGAAATATAATGCCTTATAATGACTTTCAAGATTTAGAGAAAAGGTGTTTATATGTGCCATGAAATGAAAGCAGCTTTAGAAGATCTATTCCCTGAGTATGTTCAAGAGAACTTGGGCGTCAATATCCTGAAGGTGAAGGCTAAGGGAGGTTATTCTGAAAAACATAACAGTATAGTAATCCAAGGAACTATGTACAACTGTGTTGAGGAAGATTATTCTATGTGGTCATCTGTAGAAACTGATAAAGGTTTGGTTACCTGTTTGAGCCGTTCCAAGGGAGCTTTCGCGATTGGTACACTGAAAGGTAAACAAGCTTTCATTGAAGTATTCACTATAGCTCTTCGCATTCAAAGCTATCCAGATCTACAGCGAATAGTTAATTTATGTAAACTCAAGAACAGTGATTTAAGAAAGATTCATGCACAAATTGATCATACATGGTAATGACATCACTAAGCGTCTTAATTCAATAGGCACTTTCCCTACAAGATTATTATTATCACATGTTGTATTAAAAGGTTCTGACAAGAATATCAGAATCTTTTATAGCATAACAATTGGTCATGATAAAATAAATTATATTTCTAATCTTGGAGAAAAGCTTTCTCAGAAGAATATTATGATCATATCTTATAAATCAACTTCTACGTCAAATACGTGCACAATCAAGTGCATGGACACAAAACCATCACTAATGGTAAGATTTGTAATCCACGTACATCGTTTATTGAAGAATACGAGTGTGAATCATTCAGGATATTCATATTATCCACAATATCTTGCTCACTCTTTGTATCTAAAAGACTATCCCAATATGGGCCAAGGTGGTCGTTATGCTTCTCTACAACTAGACCATATTCATCACTTACGGGCACTGACGTTATTTCAATATCACCCACGTCAGCTTCAAAGAATACAGAAAAGGTTCCTTCTAAATACAAACTTACTACCACTTTGTTGCGTTTTTCCCTTTCTGTTGCTTCTTCGTCATCATAGTCATTATCAGAGATAGATAATACATCTATGTTAAAGCTGATTGATATCTTATGGTCTGATTCGTCGTTTAAATAATAAACATCAACAAGGCCGTTATTTTTATCTGTACCATTGTAAACAAATTCATATCCTGAAGATTCTATCTTGTCACCAAAATGTTTTTTAACATCCTGTTGGAATACAAGAAACAATTCTTCCTGTATGGTATCCTCTTGACTCTTCCCCTTTTGGGTAGCAGACTCTAATAGGTCCATGTATTTTTTCATACTCATGGGTTAACTCTCCTTAACTTTCGTTTACTATATTTATCCAATATGTTATCATTCAAGTATATTGAGGGAGGGTGTTCATGATAAAGGTTAATAAAAAAGCAGATAGAAAAATCTTAGTTAAGCTTTGTGAAAATTCAACCAAGGTAGATGATATCTTTCAAAACCTACCGAAGGCTATTAAAAACAATTTCAATGTAGAAATAATAGAATTGTGTTATAAAGTCGAGTACCGTAGAGAAGTTAGTAACTCACACTCATGCCCTATTAATGGTGTAGAAAACTTTATGAGGGATGCTTCTAAGCCATTACATTATAGAGGTCTACAAGGCCGTATTGAATTCACTATCATTAACAATATGCGTGTAACATCATCTAGTGGATTGTTTGGTAACCGTGGTACGTATTCCGTAGCTGGCGTAAATCTTGGATCGGGTGGTGGAAGTTCGGTTCAATATATGAAAGATGGTGAACTGTTTATTGCGATGAACTACACTTATGATGTTAAAGTGTTTATTGATGATTTTGAATTTTTGAATAGCGCCACGGATGCACAATTTATATCTATGGAAAAAGAAGCTGATAAAAAAGAAAGATTACATAAGCTAAAGTATCCTAACAGATACTATTATCGCAAGCCTATTAAATTATCATATGAAGGATTTTATACGAATTACGATTACACTAAAGTGAAAAAGTGAGGGTACTACCCTCACTTTAAAATGTCGTCCAAATCCTCTTCGGTGAGATACCAAGGGTTGGCGAACACCGGAATCAAGAAAATATAATGGATGTTTGTTTTATTAATTTTAGTCTGATCTGGAATAAGCCGGTCATTAACCATTAGATATTTACCAGTCATAATACGCTTTCTTTTATAGACAGCGCCAAAGGGTTTGATCAACAACCACCAAAATGTTTTGATAAAGAAAGTAACCCAAGCCCATACTTTTTTAATCACCGGTAAGTGCTTAACCGCTTGATGATATGTCGGAATGAAATTAAAATAGAGTTTCCAATACGTAATAAAACCACCGTTTCTAAAAGTGGTTTTATAATTAATTTCCTTACGAATAGTAGTTTCTCTATATACTGTCATAGTATCATCCTCTAAAAGATATACTACTATTATAGTCCCTCAGATCACTCACGTCAAGCCAATTTACCAAAAAGCGGATGTGCCATTAGTAACTGCTACCGCATAGACATAATGGGTATGTCCAGTAAAGGACCATATCTCGTTTCCTTCACTATCTATCTTTCTAACAGTATCGTCAACACTACCACTATATATAGATATTTCTTGTGGTATGAATGTCGGATTACTTATTTTTATATTATTTAATCCGACATTATATATTTTAACTGCCATTATTATTTCTCCGTGTGTATTTATTATTATGTATTTATTAAAACACGACTGGTAATGGCTGATCCCAATCACTATCGTCATCACTTTCAGTGTCGTCAATTTCATTTCCGACACCTAACGCATCCATGTATTCATCTTCTTCTTGCATGGTTATCATAGCCATTCTCACACACAATAAAGTTGCCATAACCAAGTCATCATTATCACCAGCACGTGCTTTATAGGTTCTTCCACGAGACACAAAACCCTTCAACTCTTTAATCATAGGCTTACTATGTATCAGCATTTTATCATTCTCGACCCAACGCTTGAAACGGGTACATGCAGTAAGCTTACTGCTATTACTTGTATTGAAACCTTTTCTAAATCTAGAACGTGCTCTAGGTTGACGTGGGTTATAGGGTTCACTCATGAAGTAGCCAAAGAATTCATCTTCGCCGTATTCTTCAATAAGTACCAACGGAGCTTCACCAATAGAATTGTTTTCTAATGTCCAGCGCACGTTGTCTTCTTCAAAACCGGCATCCGCAAACATTTTTAATATATTTTTCAATACTTTTAGCTGCGTCGGAACATCGGATTTATTGTGCATCCATTCACCAACCTGTTCCATACTTGGAAACTCAAATATCTGTATTGCGGAGTTATCCCCACCAGTTCCTAAGCTAGGATCGTAACCTATGAAATATACCTTATTTCTATCAAGCTTCTTATACCATCGTACTTGACCTGTTTTCTTAATAGGTTCTTGGTGTTTCATTTCACTAAGGTATAGTGGTGATATGAGTGTTTCATCTTCAGCAACAAAGTCTAATTCATGTTCACGTCTAAACTTTTCTTCACCAAACTGTTTAATCATTAGGTCTTTAAATTCTTCGTCGCGCTCTGGGTGTTCATCCCATTTAACTTTTAGAGCTTTGAAACCATTACTACCAACATCAGTAGTGTTACCAAATTCATCCATGGTTTCATTAGCTTTTTTCCATATATCAGCAAACAGAGTTTCATCGTCGGTAGGAGTTGATGTGATAATACAGGAACCACCTGTGTTACTACCTAAAATACCATTCTGTAAAAACGTATGCGTACTAGGCACAGTAAAATCATAAGTGACCTGAACCTCACCTATCTCTATACTCTCAATACTAACCCATTCAGTACGATATTTTTGATTATGTCCATTAATTACTAAAGCATTTCCATCTTTATGAAAATCATAACCATAGTTATTCAATACCTGTGTAATATACTTCATAGCCCCTCTAGGAACGTGCTGAATGACGTTCTTAGAACTATTGATGTAATCACTCATGGAAACATAAGACACGTTTAAAAGGCTCTGTGGGCGCTTGTATATACGTTCTTCTATTTCATCCATACTGAGTGTTAGACCGAAATCAACCATCATACCTTTGTCTACTCGCAATCTATCATTCATTGTAAGATCACGTGCTTCAACCATGAGACCGTTATCCCTATCTGTGAACAAAGGATGTTCAGGCGTTACCTCTACTTGTTGACCATTAACCAACGATATTATATAAGTGGAAGATTCTGGTGACACATATCCATGAGATACTGATTCAAATCCATATTTACCCCATACTTCTAAGTTATGAATTTTAAAATAATCACCGGGCTTTTCATTATTGGTGAAGATATCACCTATGGGGATGAACCCTTCCGGCGTTAATATAATTGTGTCAGGAGTTAAACAGGATAGTGTTGGGAATACTGATGTCCAAAATTCTAATGCAATACGTTTACTTACAAACGCCAATTCGTCACATTGAACTACAGACAAACCGTTTGCAAGAATAGTATGAGAGTCTGAATTGAAGATGTCATATGTGTCTTTTATAACAGTGGGTTCAATTTCTACAATTGTATCCGTATTCTTTTCTGCAATGTTGATTGTATCACCAACTTTCAAATCTTTAGCGGGTATTTTATCTTTTCCCGATATCACTTTGTGATCATTTGTACAGGTGATATATTTACCTGTTGTGGTGGTAATAGTAACAGATGGTTTATTTGCATTGGGGGATTTAATGACGCCATCGAAATCTTCCCAACCATTCTCAGTCAGAATTTCATATTTTGAATTATTTGAATAATTTTGTTTTACAGACATGTAAAAATTAACTCCTATAAACTTTTAATATTTATAGGAGTTAATCTTCCACCATGAGTGACTTATTCCATACTGTCATCGGTGTCTTGATATTTACTTTTTATATCAATAAATGGTTTCAGTCTATGATACAATTGTGCGTGTTCAATAGTTTGCAGTGACGACACAGGCATGTTATTGTTATGATCCTTTTTGAACAAATCGTATAATATTTCGAATTCTTTTTCCGATTCTTCACGTGTATATCCAGAAAGCTCTAATAGATCATCAAGCTCGATACTACAAGAATAAAGCTTCTCTTTGTTTTCAGACTTTTTAATCAAATCTAAATTGTATATCGAACCAACGACGAATGGGGAAACTTTATCTTTCCAAGACTGAGCAATGCTGTACTTATGATCAATCTGCCATCCATCTTCATCGTCTGTAACTCTACTAAGTTTTATTTCTCCATTATTCGTTAGTGCGGGTTTTATATACTTAAGTAGATATTCGACCATACGCTCATAACGTTCAAACGGATATGTCCAATTTCTAGTCATAGACCCATTTTCCAATTTTGTTTTATTGCCTTTATGAATAGCATCTTTAGCGATACGTTGATATCCATTCAAACCATTTTCATCTATTTTACTAAGATGACTGTTTTTGGTTTTTTCACCAAGCTTATCATATCCACGCATGCCTGTTTCGGGATCAATTTCATTCAGCTTTTTTCTAGCTTTAAGACGACCCCATTGATCACCAGTAAGATGTTTACCATTGTCATCTAATACCGGAGAGCCATCGTCATGAAAAGCCATTTTAGATTTTTGCCCTTCGCTGATACGCTTTTTCAGGCGATTGGCAACAGCACCTTTAAGTTCAGGAAAGAGAGCGTAGTATTCTTCCTCAGTCATACCCAATGTACCAGTAATATGTCCCTTCTTTATTTTTGTGAAGCGTACATTGGTGATAGGGCATACAATATAGTCTTCGCCTTCGATAGAGTCATGGTGATAGAGTCCATGTTTTTCTCTTGATTCCTGACGGATTTTCAATTTGTGTATTTTTTCTTCTTGTCGAACTTGAATTTCTTTGATAGTATTTTGTTTATTGGTCATACAAATGTCCTTACATGTCATACTTTTTATACCTATGTAAAATATTATCATATAACTGAGTTCTGTAAAGATGTATATTCGGTAGTAAGTCATACAAATCTGGCATTTGTTTGACTTGTATTGTGTGAGCAAGTTTGATAAAATTTGTCATTGACGTTTAATTTTAGACGTATCTTGGAAAAGGGGTTCTTGTGGATAAGAATATTAATTTATACAAGCACTTACATCTCAAGGAAGAATCATGGTTCAAGCGTGATCTTGATGGTGAAGATGAGTGTATGAAGCGATATGGATTTGAAGACTACTTTTACGAGTTTAAATTCAAGGACATTATAGATATTAATTATTTGCGCAACAATTCTTATATTGATGAAAAAGATACAGATTATGGATTTGCTGTTGATGATGTGGTTGTGATAGCAACAGACTCACATCCCACGACACCAACCTCTTCGATTGACGATGTGCCGAAGGTGCTGTACTATTTCAATGTTCATGTGATTTTAAAAAAGACAATGACTGAAGATCAACTCTACATCTTAAAATTGAAAGATCCACGCTATTACGAAACGCTAACGTTGGATCGTGATGTATCTTAATACAGAACTTCGTATAGATATTACGTCCATGGTGGCGTTCAGAGGTATTGATACGACGGAAGCATTTGTGAAATACCGAGAATCTATTGATCATTTGAAAAATTTTTCTTCAATATTGGTTGAAGATGTTGAGGTATATGGGTCTTTAAGCTACGTTGTTTGTTATATCAAGTTATTGATTGAGATACATGATTCTGATCGTTTTTTACTTTTTAAGATACACAAACCGAAATTGTATCAAAGTCTTTGTATTCAACCTAATTTAAAATCAAGTGAGATAAAATATGATGCGACAAGATACAGCAGTCTATACGGTTTAAAAGGAACATTTTTATGAGTGATGAGCAAGACATGTCAATGATAGAACCCTGTGTGGAAACGTATCATAAACTAGTATCCAAATCTACTGGTTACAGTGATGACGGTCGTACATTATATTTAAAATCCAATAAAGTATTCAATCGACGTTATACTGAAAAAGATAGAAGAAATTTCTTCATCGATGAGTATACAGACTTGTTTCTGAAAGCAGAAACCAATATTGTTAATCAAGAAGCCAATTGGGTTATAGACCAATTGCGGAATCTATACGGTTCCTACTTAAAGTTTTCATTAGAAATTGGCGGTCACGGTAGCTATTGGTGTTATAACCCAAATATTACCGCTAAAGCATATGTGATATATTACATTGCTATTACAATCAAAGATGGTATAGATACGAATCTATTAAAATTGAAATATCCTGAATTGGCAAGTATAGGTATATTTAAAACACCATACGGAGATTATAATAGCGATATAAAACAATGGTTTAAGAATCTGAGTCTAAAGTTCAGATATTCTAATGAGTTTGAAACAGTAGTTGATAAATGTTTCAAAAATGTAGGTATTGTGTAATAATATAAAAATGATTATAGTGAAATATACTTGTGTGACGACTTTCTATACTGGCTTGCTTGATCATCTCGATGTAACGCTTAGGCATGCTAAGGAAACAATTACTGACCAATTCAGTATATATGCGCGTATTGAGGATGATGTACTGGTTAAAAAGCGAAAAGGTACTAGAACAGTGGATATGTGGTTCACTTTAAAATTTAAAGGTGATGGATTAAACTTTTTAAAGTTGAAAGATTCTCATCTGTATAACCTATTGGAAGACTCGGTAAGCATGGATAACGTTGAGTATGAATACTGATAATAGTATTTTAATAACCATAGAAGTAAACGAGTTTGATCTATCCATAAGCGACTCATCAGAACGATTTTCAAGATATTTGCATGTAATCGAAGATAATCTACAAAAGAACATTAACTATATTTTAGATAGTCTATGTTCAAAGTATAGAATGCCGTATGATTTTACTAAGCATGTTGATGACGTTCAAAGGTATGGCTCATTCAGGCATCGATTTGTAATCACTGATGATAATTTATTACCAAAATTTACAACTAAGTTACGATTAAAGCTTGATGATTATATTTTAAATAAAATGAAGATTATGAATATCGATATAAGAATGAATTATATCGTAGAGGTGCCATACGAAATCTTTCAAATTTGATTGTTTAAACAGCAAATAGAAACAGGGGCTTGATGATCCATTTAGATGATAAGATTATAGTTGTGTCTAGATACGACACTATGACCAATGATGAATGCTCTGAAGAAGTTGCATATGATTTTATGTTTCTAAACTACTATGAAAGTACCAAAGTGTATGAATCCAGTTTAGATGTAATGCGAATATTTAAGGAAGAGAACTATTCATTGTTTAAACAATTTTTAAATTCTAAATGTTTCATACCATACATTCTTAATGAGTTATATGATGATCTTCGTATCAATCCATTAGAAGCGTACTCTTTTTATGACATGGTAATCTACAGTAAGAGACTTAATGTATCTATATTAGATAATAAGGTATATAATTTTTTAAAACTAAAATATCCCGATGACATACAAGATGTATTAAAGGAATCATGTGAAATTATTTTAGCACTATTGTTTAGAGAAGCATATAAAATGAAATTTGAATTATCTGATTATATATCTATGATCACAGGGGATAGCAAATGGAAAATATAAAGTTTAAGAAGAAAAATATATCAGAATCTAAAAATTATGAAATCGTGAATGGAAGAATAATGGTACATTACTGTGACAGTGAGGAACTAAAAAACACCTTCATGTTACTCGATGATACTCCGGGTTCTAAACCTAGTTACCATGTTTTGTTTAAAGAATATCTCAAGAGGGTTTTGAAAACCGACACCTTCATGGTATACTATATACCGCCGACGCTTGATGATTTACCAAGTATGGTACAGTTTGTGTTTAAGTTCGAGAATGATAACGATTTGAATTTGTTCAAATTGAAGTCACCGGATTTATATAATGAGCTTTTAGGGCCTATTTTAACGACTAAGAAAACACTTTATGGAGATTAATAGTGAGTGATGGAGAAGTAGTAAGGTGCTTATTTGAAGATAGTATCACAGTACCTATAGAAGTACCAAGCAGGGACCGTGAGAAATACGCGGTGAACCTAATGCGTGAACGTGCGAAAGGGCTCTGTGCTGTCCATTTAATATATCTCTCTACTGTTTGTTCTAGTGAGGTAGGTACGGATATCATCAGTACTTTCATTTTTGAATTTAATACACAAGAGGATTTTTTGCGCTTCAAATTACTCTTCAGCAATAGGCTCGACGACATGGTGAAATTAAATGTTTAATGCTAATAGTATTACGAAGCTAACCAAAGATTACTTTTGTATTGTCATGAAGACAACGCTTACTTCTCGTATAGAAATTGATCGTAGAAAACTTACAGGTTTATCATATTCAACTATTCAGGATGTATCTGAAGTCAAAAAATGTATTGATTATATAAAGGACTCGTATTCTCAAATCTTATATGTATACTTGAAAAAGTATAACTATGAATTTCGGATAGTTCATAGCGTTTTACCAAAGTACAATGTAAAAGTACCAAATTCATCATTTTTTAATTATAATGCAGCGCCACATAATTACGAGGGCATTGCTAATATTTCGGTCGAGGTGTATTATCGTATTTTTATAAAGATACCTATTGATCAACTTAACAAAATGAAGTTAATAGATTACAAAAAATATAGTTTCCTCACCAAACAGAATGTCAATATTTCAGACATTCAAAATAGTGTGACTGCACAAACGCTTTATAACTTATGAGGGCCTTATGACTCACAATGCTCAACAGCCTTTAATTTACACTAGGATATTATTTGATCAACCATCTATAATGAATATTAAACCTAGTGCGTTAGATAAATTTATGGATTACGCTGATGTGATTATGGTTGATAAAAATCACAAAATCGAAGATTATGATGAACTACTTGAACTGTGTCAAAGCCATTTTTCATTTTTCAACTATGACGGAAGCATTGTTAGTTCGAATACTTACTTTCTCTACGACCAAGTTCATACACTAAAGCCTGAATATGAACGAACCTTCTTTATCAGATTCCGTAGCAATGAATTATTAAACAAGTACAAACTTGTACATAATGAGGACTATCAGCAGTTGAAAAATGAAAGCGAAGTAATCTGTAATTACTATTGGGATGTTGTTAGAAGAATGAAAAATAAGGGGACTTAACATGTATAAAATGTCAAAAGATGCTGTGTTGAATTTGCGATTGAATATTCTAAAAAGTGATATCATGCGTTTTAAAATCAATGATCCAAAATTACTTGAAGGTATCAAGAAATGTATTGAGAACGAAGATTATCTAAAGGCAAATAGCCTTATCGTCGCACATCTAAAGTTAAGGTACAATTTTGATAGATTCATTGTGAAAGACTATCCACAAAATTATAGAAACATTATAGATAAAAAAGAAGTACGTGCGGGTATTGAGCTGAGATCACGTGATGAATTAAATAAACTTAAAATAGCCTCAGCAACCCTGATGGAAAAGGTTAGATCAAGTTATGGTTTCAACCCCTAAAGACGAGATTTGTTTATTCAAAACATTAAATTTTGATGGCACTGAACCATTATATATGTCATACCCTTTAGGATTTGACGAATATGATGATAATTTTCTTGACTTTGTGGATGAGATTATAAGCTGTGCAGCCGAAGAATGTGTTGATAAGTTTTTAAATAACATTAGATCAGTCCATGACGATTTCAAAGTAGTTTATGATATCGAACCGGAATACTACTATGATCAAGCAAATTTATACTATAGTATGCATATTATTTTAACGTTGGTATTTGAAAATACCAACGCGTTAAATAAGTTTAAAATTAAATACCCTACTATTTACACTTCTATAACAAGGCTTAACGTAATATGTCCTACAAGCTAACTATCCGTGTACATTACGTCAGAAAACACTTTTCCATGACTATGGACGATGTGAAACAATCCATTGAGGATACATATCGCTTAAATAGATTGCCGATTGAGTCAATAAACCATAAAGACGTATCAGATGGTGAACTATCAACGATTGCCGTATTTGAGGCTAATGTAGTATTTAAAGACGAAAAATCTCAGTTACTAAACCGTATGAAACTTTTAAAATTGGAAGAACTTGTCGAAGAGCTTAAGAATAATACAATATATGACGGAAAGCGTGATATGTTACTCTTAAGCTCTTTAGGAATGACTAATAACTCTTATTAAGAAATGTTTATGAATAATGATCACGGCTATGCCTCGTACAAATACTATTTTCATTTATGCGTAGTTCAGTTACACAATAATAGCGAAACCGTTACAAACTACAAAAACCTGATTCAAAATCTTGTTCATGAGTACGTAAGAGACGACATGAAGCTCACGTGCGACTTTAAGGCGGAAGTAAGGTATCATAAAAACGAAGAAAGTTCTTACTACAATGATGTCTTAAGGGATGAATTGGTAATCGAAGTCATATTGAAATTATCGTCCAATGACAATAATAGATTAAAACTCATCGACCCAATAATGTCTAGAAATATGAAGAAGCTTGAAGGAAATGTTTTGAAAAAGTTTATACACGTAATATGAGCCACGTGTAAGTTATTTATAAAGCATTTCCTTAACTTTCTTTTCTAAGTTCAAAATCTCACTTCTCAAATTACTCAAGTTACTCATCACTCGTTGTGTATGCTTGAGTTTTGTCATACCCATCGATAACTTATTGACCAGTCCTAATCCACGCTTTGCAGCATCAAACTTTTTAGATAGATCATCTAGGTCATCTTCGATGGCATTCATCAATGTTGACTCATTCAGACTTATGTCTTTAAGTAGCTTGTCATAATCCTTCTCGGTTTTATCAAAGGATTCATTCAAACGCTCTATAATTGATTCTAGCTGACAGCTATTGATCATTCTTTATACTCCTATATGTGAATAATATTTATAGGAAAGAATAAAAGAAAGGGGTGGTATTACCACCCCTTGTTTACAAATGAAAGGCCAGAATTTAACTGTTGGATGAAAGGCGAGTCGTAAAATGATTCTAATACATCATAGAACTCTTCAGTATGATCTTCGTCTGTTACATAATCCTGTATATACAATTGAAACACATGGGATAGCTCATGTACAGCTAGTGCTGTAATAAACTCACTACGCTTCATTCTTAAAGGACTCACACCTGCATAATCTTGATATTCAAGTGCCGAACAACCTGTATAAAATCCATTGTTATGAATCGTATCCAATACGCTCTTTGGTATAACAACATTATGTCTATTGATTCTGAAATTATTATTAAAATAATACTGATCGAATACCTGATAAGGTCTAGGGCTGTTATCACAGATTATAAAATTGATATCAGGCAATTCACTATCTAGCTTCAGTAAGTGTTCAAGTTCATGTGGGTTTGATGCAACCCGATTAAATGTATTAGAAATCACATCATTAATACTACGTAGGTTCATATGGGAATATCTCACTTGAGTTTATTAAAAGATTTCTTGTATTTCTCCATAAACTTTTTGCGCTGAATTTTAGATTTAATATTATCAGCCATAGTGATTCCATTCAAATGATCTAGTTCATGCTGGAAGGCAACTGCATCCAAACCTTCGAGGGTTTTATTAACAACTTCACCTTCTAGGTTTGTGTAATTAACAGTAATCTCGTGTGGGCGATAGATGCTTGCTTTGATACTCAAAAAGGACAAGCACCCTTCTGAGTAAGCATCGACACTATCACGGTTATATTCCACGACGTTAGGGTTGAAGTATGTTGAACCATCAATATTAAACGCACGTTCTTCAAGTCCAATTTGATTTGCTGCTAGTCCTAACCCATTGTAGTGAATACGGTTTGACTCCAAAATTTCATGAACTTCGTGACGTTTCTGACTATCCGAATAGTCTTTTTCATCAATATAGTGTGTCAGCACATCATTGTTGCCGTAAGGCTTGTACAGTACGATTGGTCTGATCATATTATCACTCATTTTATTTGACTCTCCAAAACACTGAATCCATCTTTATATAGTTTCACACGGTTTTTATTTTGTTCAACCTCATCTAGTTCTGTCCCAATAATAATACCATTAATATGATCTATGAGTATATTACGAATTGCTCTAAACATAAGCATACGATGATCATCTTCAAATCGAATGCCACTAAGATTTGAATTTTTTATATTATATAGAATATCTTCTATATCATCGGAATTGTTTTTACACCATTGCCTGAACATGGGCCACGATGCGAAACAAAGTGAATTGCTTGACATATTAATGAAAATTATATTTGATAGCTTTTCATTAGTATGATTTTTAATAGCATCTTTATCAAATGCAATGAGAATATTTGAAGAAACTATATGCCCCCCTACAGTAGACGATGAGAGACTATCATCAAAGAGTGCATGCATAATACACTCTTTCTTCGATGTATTTCCATTATGAAACAATGACGGATGTTCAAGATACCCATCTCTTGTCAATTCTGCGCGTAGTCTTGACGCTTCTAACATATGGGTTACTAGAGAGATTTCTATTTTATAACCCCTGAAGTGCTTATTCTCTAGACGTTTAACCTTGCTCATTAGTTTATCATAATCGAAAAAATAATCCTCAATGATATTACTATCATGAAGATCATTCAAGTAATTATCTATTGCATCTAAACCCATCTCATACGGAACTTGAACATTATGATTGTTTGAAATGTATACTTGGCTCTTGTCTTTGGTAACTGAAGCGTATAGCATATCTTTCTGAGAAGCGTATACACTTCTGTGAAGGAATTCTAGACAGTTCTTAAGGACATTCTGTACAACACTTCCGTTGAAAAGAAATAAATAATTACGATAAAGGTATAAGGTACCATATAAGTTGAAAAGATCGCTATCGTTTGTAATCTCATCGATAACGTCTTTATTGGTAAACTCGGTTTGGTTAAATACTTCTTTTACCTCACTTTCAGATTCATGTATAAAACGACATGAAACGCGTGATACAAATTCGGACAACGTGACACTATTCATTAAACTACCTATACAATTTAATTAGGTTTTCTGAAGATCTCCATCGATCTGTTCTTCTGGGAGAGCTTCACTTTCATCTTCATCAAAAAACCATTCTCCCTGATGAAGGCGAACTGCAATGCTTTTTGGAATTTCCATAGTAACATGTTTGTGAACTTCGGTCAATGGAATCACCATCCGATCATCACTCATGTAACAACTGGGACGCTTCCTAAACAAATCTAATGGGTTACGAATTGCCTTGCGCAATCTCTTTGTAGGGATGTGATGTTTATCTAATATGCTACGTGGCATAATTTTGTTTTCGGGTATAGCAAACAATCCTTTACGATAACCTACTATACGATACACATCATCACGTTCTTCGATAGTAAAATCACCTTGGAAAAAATAGAACATGGTTTTAATATCGTTTTCGCGACGTAGCCCAGTCCTAGCCTTACGGCTCATATCTTCAATGACAATCATACCATTATCGAAAGTTACTAACAAGTCCATTATTCCATACCTCCATTTATTTCTTTTTGATTATTCAGACGGTATGTGCGAAGATCTTCTATATCTTGATTTAAACGTTTTATTTTTTGCTCATACTTCAATTGTTGTTCAATATAAAACGGAGGAACTTTTTCAGATTGCTGCTCAATAGTGTATATTTCTCGTTCGAGTTTTAGACGATCTTCTTCCGTGTCTTCTCTTTCTGAACGTTTAAACTCTATAGCCAACTCTGTTTGTTTTATATCCAAGTCTTGTATACGTTTTTCGTATACTTGAATATCTTCAGCACTTACGAATGTCGGGAGAAATCCACCAACCCACATAAACAACGGTATCAACACCGTTACAAATATTGTCAAATAGCGCAACCACTTTTGTTTGATTTTCTCCCACATGATAGTTCACCTTATTTCAAATTTTTAAGTTTATACAGAACTTCATCTGTGACACTTAAAATATCATCTAGTGTATTAATCATGCCATCTTCTTCAACATATTCTTTATGACTTTCAACTAGATTTTTATACGACTCGATCTCATCCAGCATTTCACTATATGGTAATATTTCCAAATTATAGCTAGTTTCACATGATAAAGATCCTTGATTGGCTATGGTAGCTTCTACAAATGTATCAACTAATTCAAACAGATCCTCATAGTAATCGGCAAGAGCTTCATGTTCAGCATAAGAGCCTGTCTGAAAGTGCCATAAGTGTACATTGACATACATTCTCATAGATTGGAGACAAAAGTCTTCACAATGTTCTGGCATATCACCATCATACCCACCTTCTTCTGAACCATCTTCGGGTGGTACCAATACATCTTCCTCATCAACAGTACCATCTTCCTGATCGTCAGTAGTCTCAGGTACATTAATCTTTTGTGACTTTTCTTCAAGAAATTTTCCTAAATCTGTTATTTCAAAATCTGCCATACTCTACCTTCCTGTTGTTCATTGTTTATACTATTTATAGTAGACAACATTTATATAACAAAAAAAAGGATCTCGATGAGATCCCTTTTTTCATTTCTTCGTCTTAGATATTTTATAAATTAAAAAGTATTATAAATTATGTATTAACTCATAATAAATTCTCCTATATTAGTTAGATTATCTTTTACACTTTTTCATTTGTCTAAGTTTATTCTATCTATATATTTAAATTATATTATTAAGTTTTAAATATTACATAACCTATACTCCTATGTTAGTTTATGCTCTTCGTCTTAGTTTTCTACCTTAAGTTTACAGTATAACCTTAAACTGACATCCGTGTCAATAGTTTCCTTAAGCTTTTTCGTATACAGCCAGTGGACGACCACGCTTACCAGTCGGTTTTACACCCACCTGTTTGATAGCACCTTCACGTTCCAGTGCATTCAGGCGGTTACGTACAGTAACCTTGGACTGTTTTGCTGCACGACGTACATCAGCGGCAGTGAACTGGCCTTCGTGCTGTTCCAGAAACTTCTCTACTGCGCGTTTGGTGCTACGACCACGCTTAGACAGCGGACGACCAACAGAACGAGTAGCTTGTACTTGAGTAGTAGTTTGAGTAGTCATAGTTAATCACCTCTGTGTTTTGTTCAATTCGTTTCTCGACGTTATGTGTATATTATAGGTGATCTTATTTTAAATTACAACCCTTTTTTGTAAGAAATTTCTTTTTTTACATCATTTAGTTTCTTTGGTAAATTCATCCATACATAATCATGTGGTAGTTTGTATTTTCTAGAATAAAAATCATACATATCGTCTCTAAGATTCATGAGAATCCTTCGTTGCCTTTTCTTAACTTTCAGATTGATTTTATGATCATGATAGTTATAGTCGTCTCGGAGTTCTTTCTTTTTTTCTTCTACTGCGTCTTTAGCATCTGATAGTTCACGCTCAAGCCTCTTCATATTTTCATACTCTTTAGTCACGGAGAGTTTGTCATTTATTTCTGATTTTAAGGAATGAAATACGTCTTCAACATCTGATACTTCAGATTCAACAAGTTCTAAATCCTCACTTAAGGGTATATATTCCCTTAAAATCCTCTCAAATGACATTGCTATATCAAGTTCTTCAGAGTCTCTAGCTTCCAAATCGTCTATTATAATGTTCATCGTTTCCAATGTTAAATATTCCAAACCCTTCTCTTCAATCGTTTCATGGATTTTTTCAAATTTCAATGCAATCTCTGCTTCTGAGAGACCATATGATATAAAGTGAATATCGCTCCAAGAAATAAAAGCAGTATATTGAAAAGTTCCTTGTTCGTATATGGGGGTTACGACAATTCCAATGTATGCGCTTTTTTCAGAGTTCCCAAATCTTACTACCGAAGACGATGGTGTAATTATATCGTAACGAAGACATGGTGGTAGTTTATCTACAAAATTATCAATATCGTCATCAACGACGTTGATATCGAATTTCTTTTGATAGTAACTGACTATTTTAGTGATAAATTCGTTGTCTTTCAAAACCTCACCTCATACGAATAGATGTTTTTAATCTTACAATAATTCACAAGTGACATAATTTGATCCCAATCACCTTTGATAACAATCTCATATACACGGTCTTCTACAGGCGCATTACTTCGACGCTTTTGGATTTGCATTTTAACTTGATACGCCTTTACCTTTTCACGGTTGAACTTATTAACCGAAAAGACATTTTTATGCGTGTCTTTAACAATTAGTGTGCTTCTAGACATGATGCATCACCCAATAGCTTCATAAAATTTTGGACCTTTGTTAAGTTCTCAGGGTTATCCCCGTAGTATAGTACAAAAACTACTAATGTTTCCGTCGTACCTAGATATTTTCCAACCGATTGTCTACTACTTATTGTATGTGTTTTATCAATAGACCCACAAATATCAGGCGAAGTAACAAACTTTTCAATCTTATCATAGTTACTTTCTCGGCAATATAAACAAATTCCCGTATCACTCATAATCTATAAACTCAGATATTAACTTATCATTTAATGAGGACATTATAGCATTGGTATCACCGAGATACCATCCCGATGTGTTGATTGCATTAAACTCTATTACTTTGGGCGAGGATTGATGAAGCCCAACATCACACACAAACGTATTGTAAAATGGATCACTATCGGCTCCAACACATTTAGCAAGTTCGCGGCACCTATCATCATCGTCTTCCGTGATAACTATTTCATGGTTTTGATGATATTGACTATGAGACACCACTTCACCGTTTACAATAAAATAGCGTATTTCTTTTTCTATATGCTTAGCAGATGATACGTTAAGAAGAGTCTTGTCTACTATGCCAGATGTCTTTTCTAACATTTCCAAGTCATCTTTGTTTTCAACTACTGTACCAGTAAATAGTTTTTTAGGACTATTAGGTCTAATGAATAATCTATCGCCTAAAAGTTTCTGATAGTAATCGAGTTGATTATAGAGCCATGAATAAGTTACGAAGACACTATCATGGTTTAAAAAATAGCTTGGTGGAAACATACTCTGATAGTGGTTTAGATGGAAATAGTCATAATCGTAATACGACGATGGGTATAGATTCGTCTCTTTAGTACAACGATCAACAAACTGCATACTTCCGTAAACAATACCACAACGTGCCTGTTCGCTTACTATTTCTTTAGGGAAATTCATAGATAGAAATGGTTGATATGGCAATACATAATACTCGCAGTTATTTTCTAGATAACTGAGGATTTCATTCTTTCTTTCAGAAATCTCTAAGATATGTTCATCAATTAACCAAAATGGCTTCTTATTGCTCATTTGACCCATTTCCCTGTTCTATACATGATGTATTTCCAAAAACTATTAATATTGAATCTATATTTAATGGCTAGACGTAGTGCCTGATTTCGAATGTCAAATATACTATATGATTTACCAGAGTCAATAAATTTAATAAACTCTTCTATCTCTTCTTCCGTGATACCACAATTCGGGTCAAACTCAACATCAGCACATTTATGATATTGATATTCCTTGTCTCGTTGTTTATAAAGAGATTCCGTTAATTTACTATCTTTAATCAGAAGCGTCATTACAATCTACCACTATTAGTTCATTAGTTTCAGTATTTTCTACTAGTCGTAATTCAAGATTAATGGAAGACCGTTCAACTAGACCGCACAATTTCTCTACATCAGTTTTTTCTTGGTACTCGGTCACACTATTGGCATAAAACAGTAAAATTATACCAATCAGAGAGGTAGCTAATACCAATCCACCGATCTTCAAAACCGACTTAAGTGTTTTAGACATATCTTCAGACATTTCGCATTTCGTCTAATTTATCAATTTGTTTGTCAATGTCATCTAATACAGTCTTTCGTTTTTCAAGCCATTTTTGCTGAACTGTATTCAGATCATCATTCCACTGTGCCATACACTCAGCTAGATTATCAAATACTTTAACAGGCTCACCTGTATACATTCTAAATCCGGTATTGTCATACAACGGAATCACCTTACTTGAAGGCTCACCATTTTTCTTCAACGTTACAAAGTGTGAACTTGAATAATAAATTCGGCGTTTAGTCTCTTCATTGTCTCGGACCATAACTTCAGTAGGTGGTACTGAGCGAATAGGTTTTTTATTTAAATCAGGAACTCGGTAATCGCAAATAAAAACCTTTTGTCCATTATATTTCCCACCAGCAATATCTTTAGCATCAATCTGCATTTTTAACTCCATTGTACTATCTTATCAATTCACTTAATTACTAACCTAACTTCAACATCATAAGCATTTTTATCAATAGGCTTGAAAATATTCTTATACAAATACTCTTTCTCTTTAGGCATGAGCTTACCATCGGATGAAAAGCTTCTGTAAGAAAAAGTATTTGAAACCCTTCCATTAGATCCATAATAATGGCAATGTGTGAAATATACAACCTCATAATTACCATCATCGTTTTCAATGATTCCAGTTTCACCCGCCTCGATTGTACTATTCACTCGATTGGTGAAATCAACTTCACATTCTTCAGCGATAATCATAGAATTATTCCTTTGGTTGTGTAAGTTTGTGTTCGTTCATTGCTTCATCAATATCTGTATCAATATTGTCATGACGATTATCGGGACCATCGACCGACCACCACATATCTAAATGTTTATTATCTCGTAGCCAACGGTATCTTTGTGAATCTTCTTGCAACTCTTTAATCAACGATTTCGCTTCCTCAATGGCTTGTGCAGATTCTGGATAGTCTAGGCGATATAACATCTTAGTAACCATAGACATCTTTTCATCCAATGTCAAGCTTTCATAGTTATCTTTTCGTATCATGCCTTTCTCATTATATGTTTATAATTATAAATGTTTTCTGAACGTAGATCTGGTTTATGCCACAATCAAATAAATTAACCATGAAAATAACAGTGTTATCACACCACCCCCGGTAGATAATACAACATGCATACTTTCTAGGGCCATGAATGAATTCACTTCTAAATAGCAACCAAAGAATGTAATACCAAAACCAATAAAAAACAAAATAATGATAATAAACAAAGTTTTCATATCTTATCCTATACGACAGTTAATTAGTAAGAGTGTTTTTTCTTCCAGTATTCGTTAACCTTATCAAAAAAGCCTAATTCTTCTGCGATTTCAATAGTCTCTTGATAATTGCGGTCATCCACTTTATAAGTGGTCTTATATCCTGTTTGATGTGTCTGAAAGCATTCGTTGATTAGACCAAGGCGCTCATCCGGGTTGATACGAAAAATGTTTAACAGATTCTGAGCATTGTACGGAATGTACGTCGTGAACAATGTATAGCGCTCACCATCAATATAATTTTTGACACAAGGAATACTTTTATCCGCCCACGATTCAATGATAGCCAATTCGGGAGATCGTTCACCAGAGATAATGATGATAGGCATACCAACTTGATGTTGCATAATTCTTTGATCACGTGCATATTTCTCTTGCTCTTGATTAGCACGGTCGTCCAAGATCGCCTTTAGCTTCTGGCTTTCCATCTCACGCTTTACGAACGACAAATTCAAAATCAAATTTTTAATACCCATGTCTGAAACCTCTTGTGTGATATTTAAGTGTATTATAACCGATGGATCGAAATTTTACAAGTAATGCAGGCCAATTCTTCCATTGATATTGAAGTTATCATATAGTGTGAGGTTCATAGTTTTAAATACGAAAGAATCATACGCTTTAATCATTTCGAGAACAGTGTTGATGTCGGTGACGCTTAGGGTATAAGTATCATCCTTGTCATAAGGCATGATCTCAGTATCGTACTTGAACTCATCATGCACAAAACTATAAACAGGATTACCATCTGGTGCACTTCCAACATGCATGGTAATGGATAGATTCTCGCTATACCATTTAACAAACTGCATGATAGTATGATAATATGAAACACCATCTTGATTTTCAAAGAATCCACTATCCATTTCACCAACGTTTTCTTCGCAAAAATCCATAGATTCGACATTCATACATTCATTAATAATATCGTAAAGAATGTCATTGAAATCATCAGATGTTTCGGTACGTGCGATACAAATTCCAATTACAGGACGACGTTGGTTCATTTTGAACACCTTTCAATTATTGAGTTGATTGCTTAAGACGCTTGATTTCTGCCAGAAGCTCCGCGTTTTCATTTTCCAGAGTTTCTACATGTTCACGAAGACGTTTTGCTTCCATTCGAATTGGATGAGTTAGTGCATTGTACGCCTCACGAACGCTTTTAACAGGTGTGTCATCAACAACTTTAAAACGGTATTGTGAATGACGCGTGAGTTTATGGTTATCATTGAGAAGAACATAACGGTCACCTTCAATGGCCGCAACCTCATACTCTTTACCTTTGGTAATTGATGTGACCTTGGACTTTCCATCACTACGTGGACTCTCAGTATCAACAGCGATTACGCGCATGATTTGTATCCTTTTATTAACGATTTCGACCTATTATAGCTAAAATATAATTAAATGTAAAGCTAATAAAGGAAAAATACTGTTTTTTCTTCTGTACTTTGAAGATATTTTTCAATAGCTTCGGTATCTTTAGTAAAGAGATATGATAATCTATCAGAAATACGCTCAACCTCATCCATCAAAACATCTTTTTTCAAAAACCCAGCCACTGGATTGTGATCATCAAGATAACATACATACATAATTTCGTCGTAAGCTTCGTCATATTCTTCATTGATAAGTGAAACATATACTGCTTTTTCTGTAAACCTCACTAAATATAATTTATCATTCATACGGTCTACCACTTGCATCACAACGTAATGGGAACGGGGCCGCGTCTATATTAAAAAATGTTGTTTGCTTACAGTTGGCACAAACCATAGCATATCCAAAATCAGTTTGTAGGTACTCAGACGGCCCATGATCTAATCCAACCATTGACTCCCATTGTAAACAATGGGAGCATTTAGTATCCACTTTACGACTATTGAGAATAAGATTTCTGAGTTTTTTCCTTGAATAAAAATACAATTTTTCCATAAACTTACGTTTAGCTTTATACAACATGCACGAATCCTACGTCTTATAATATAATTATATTAAAAGACATCACTCTTCGAAGTCTGATAATGATTCACTCAAAAATTCAATATGTTCTTGCTGGCTTTCCAGAAGTTCTTCTAGTTCACCAATATCTTCTTTTAACTCAGAAATGTATTCTTTAACTTCCTCATAAAATCCGGCGTCAGAGAATTTCTTAGTGTTATGTGCGAATTCAATGTAGTCGTCCAAACGTTCAAGCATAGGTCGTTTTTCGTTTTTTCTACCTAAATAGATTCTAGGTTTTTGAACTCTCTTAGTTTTCAGTTTCATAGTGTTACCTCATAAATATTTGATAGTATAACAATACACTCACTCCCTGTAAAGGTATAAATAAGTTCACTCGTTAATTCGAGTCTTTAAATAGGAGAAGAATATGAAAATAAGATCAATTGAAGATGGTCGTGTCATACGACCAAAACTTTATCCGTATCAACAAGCAACTATCAATATATTAGAGAACTTTGATCGCAATATAGTTATATATGGTCGTCAAATGGGGTTGACACATGTACTTTGTAAGTATGCGTTAGATAAGCTTAAGAATAAAAAGTCAGTTCTCATTCTGACGGCTAAAAGTGTCATGAGCAAAGAGATCACTCAACGCATAAAACTTAATGTATTTGACCCGGATTGGTCAAGTAATAGCAGGATCGTCAGGAATGGTAAAACACGCGAACACGTCAAAATTGAAACATGCGATGGCTTTACTAAAAAATACAATATTGATACGGACGATATCAACCAGTACGACACAATAATAGTTGATTTGGCTCAATTCGTCAGTGACAAAGTATTAAAGAAGCTGTTGGATATACTAGACAACGATGATTTCAAAGGCAAATTAGTTCTCGCATCGTCTGGTGTCAGTTCTTTTAAAGGTACATTCTACCGACTTTACACAGAAGATGACAATTACAATACTATAACTGCACGTCGATTCATACACCCAACCTTTTCAAAGGAATGGTACGATTCAACAGTCAGTATGCTTGGAAAAGATTTTTATCGTCGGGAATATGAATGTAGGTTTGAATAAATCATTAAGGAGGGCAATACCCTCCTTAATTTTATTTCATCATATTCAAATATTTTTTCTTAATGACTTTTTCAATACCCGGATTAATCTTTAATACATGTGGCATCATGACATGTCTGATATAGTTTCTTGTCAGTGAATAATCTTGATTATACTTGTCTTCTACCACATCAAGATCTCCATTATACTCAACATACCTTTTCAGTTGTTTCTTATTACTCATCAAAAACGGTCGTACCAGATTGATAGTTTTCCCATCATATTGAACAGCTTGCTTAGGTTCGATGATTTTACCTTCACCATGCATAGACGACCAAACCCACGTTTCTAGCGAATCGTTAAGGTGATGCGCAGATAACAAATACCCACGGTTAGGAACACACGAATACAAAAAACGATAACGTGCGCGTCTCCACGCGTCTTCAACAGACTGACCGGGCTTAGGCAGTGTGTTATTGTAGCCCACGATAATAGGCAGCTCTAGGGCTTCTGATAGCTTTCTACATCCATGTTCAATATCATCAGAATATTCACAGCCATGATTGAAATGAAGTAGTTGAACATCGAAACCTTTATTTTTATAAAATAGACTGGCAGCAAGGCTATCTACGCCACCAGAAAACGCAATGTATACCGTTTCGCCCTTCGGAATTTTATATGCTAACTGTTTCATACTATCCCCATCATTGATGCAAATATTATCTCACAGTTTTACTTCTATTTCAACCAGCATAAGGACGGATTTTCTTAAATAACTCAGATGAATATTTTTCTTCATCAGGTGGTGTGATTCTTCCGTAATTGTCAATAGACGAGGGCGTATACTCTACGTATTTTACATAGCTCTTAATATCTTCAAGCATTTCTATATGCGTAGGTAGCTTTGGAAACTCTTCAGAAAATATCAATCGTTCGATTTTAACACGCTCTATTATACGCTTATGTAGTTCACTGTCTATCAACTTTCTAATCTGTGGAACAATGACCTTTTCAATTATTATCTCAGCATTTGGAAATACTCTTATAATTCCAGAAACATTTCCAATACGATTGACTTGGTTTATTGTAACACTTCTAACTTTTTTTGTTTGTTCAGTTACTGATAAATTTGCAATTTCAGTATCGTCTATAGACTGAATATGAATATCTTTAGGGAGGCGACCACCTTTATATTCTTTGCCACCAATTTTTATTATTTCTTGCTTACGGTTTACATTCATATGATCTACGACTTCGTAACTATCACTTGATAGAAACAATGCTTGTGTACGTTCCGCATTGTGAATCCAGCCATAACCAGCATCTACTAATACATTATGGCCTAATTCTCGCAAGACCGTGTTCCATTTAATAGCATCTGGATACTGTTGGTGCGACAATTCAGACGGTTCACCACCAATTGCAATCGCTTTAGTAACAGCCCACAAGTAACCAATAGGTGCGTTTACGAAATTCTCGTTAGTAGGCGCAATATCTATGAACTTTTCGATCAGTTCCGTGCCATACTTGTCTTTCAGTTTCGCCATGTCTTTTTGTAGATCATCATGAGAATAGGTTTGTAGTGTATCAGAGACCGGCACTTTAGATTTAAGAATGTAAAGCTGGTTACCACCATAATATGGAAGCGATAAAGCCAAAGGTTTATTGTACTCTTTCCCATATTCGATGTTATCTAATATAGATTTTATATGGAAAGTGTATACCCCAGCCGGGGTATCATCACTGGTACGTTTAGCAGTCTTCGGGTTGATACCAACCTTTTCGACATTGGTTGTATGTAGGAAAGCATTGTCATCATCCGCATATGACATGATAAAATCATATACATTTATTTTCGGATTCTGTTCAGGATTGCGTCGTTTTTCAAAAAGATCATTAATTTTCATATTTTATACTCCACTTAACCTTATTTATTAAGTAGGCGTATAAACAAAAAGACCGCATTTTTGCGGTCTTTTTAGGTTTTGGGTTTTAGTGGTTTACTGAATCTAAGTTTAGGTCTAGGATACCTTTCAGCAATATCACATGTTTCTGTCATCATTCCATATTCTACACAAGATCGTTTGAAAACCCTTAACACTTTTGGTTTTTTGTTACATCGTCCGTGCCGATCACATTGTACACAGTTGACATTAAAAAACATTTTTTTATTCCTCAACCTTAAGTGAAAAAAGAGCCTTATGGCTCTTTTTTATAATGGCACGGTGTGGAGGAATCGAACCTCGGACCTTCCTTCCAACGTTTAAAGGACGAGCTTAGAAGGCTCGTGTTGGGGCACACCGTATTTAATCATCGATGTAATCTTCTAATGTATGATATTCTACTATGTCGATTTTATTGTTTTCATTTAATTTGTCTATTTTTTTTATAAAAAACACAATAATTTTGTCTAACAACAGCGAGCAAGTCAGTAAGGGCTTGTTCAGATTTTATAAGTTTGTTATCAAACTCTTTTTTAATGTCCCTGTTTCTTTAATACGTCTAGAGAGTTCTTGCATATCTAGTACAATATTTCTCATTTTTTTTACTCTTAGGAAATTCTAACTTTATTGTATAGCCTCTTTGAGACTAACAAGTTCATAATCTTTGATATTATTGACACCAATACGGTGTTCACCAAGATACTTGTTATAGAGTTCTACACTATTATTGTCACTATAATGGGCATGCAAAATATCATACAGAGATTGTGCCCTGCTCTTAGATAAAACCATAAGAGTCATATCAATATCATCAGCGTTAAACTCTTTCAGGAAAGTTTGGGCTTCAGCGTCCAACGATTCCTGTAGCAGGACACCAAGCATAACTTTTGTTTCAGGATGCTGAAATACGTACATAGCCTTTCTCCATATTTAATTTATAATACCATTATACCGAGTTAAAAGAAAATAATCAACACTTTCCTTGAATCATATTACTTCTATAAATAATACTATCATTATAACTTTTGATACGTAAGTAATTAGGCTTTAAGGAATACACATGAAAATAAAAGATATCGACATCATTTTTGAATCATTTAAAGATGCAAAAGATAAATTCTCAAAAGATACCCCAACTGAAGAAGTAGAAAAATACATAGAGTATTTTAAAAATCTAGCTCAAAAGAACATTATCAAGGGATCAGATAAAGATATTGGTAAATGGATTAAGGCTGGTTGGGATGCATTTAAAAACTTTGTCGATGATAGGTCTGAAGAAAAAACAAAGTCAGAAGTTAAAAGGTCTAAGAAGAAAGATAGTATTATTGCATACGAAAATGGGGATATCATGGTAGTTATTCCTCTAAGTGAAGATTCCAGTTGTTATTATGGAAAGCAGACTAAGTGGTGTACTGCGGCTACAACCTCTAAAAATTATTTCCATGAATATTTTTACAAAGATGATATTGTACTATTTTATGTTTTACAGTCTAATGGGAGTAAATATGCCAGTGCATATAATCCTCATAAAGATACTTTTGAATTTTTCGACAGCGAGGATCAATCTATCGATCATGAACAATTTAAGAAGGTTACTAATATAAACAAAGACATTCTAATCGGCTTCTATAACAAGTATAAAAAAGTTATAGAAAATGCACAAGATATAAACAAAATGTCTGATGACTTACAGATAAAAATGATTAAAAGTGATTCAAATTATTTTAAAAAGATTGAAAACCCATCAGAAAAAGTAAAGCTAGCGGCAGTTAATTTCTTAGGTTTCCTTATAAAAGATATAAATGATCCTAGTGAAGATGTTCAAATTACAGCAGTGGAAGAGTCGGGAGATAATATAAAATATCTTTATGAAAAAGGAATTTCCCCTAGTGAAGGTGTTCAGTTAGTTGCGGTAAATAATAGTCCTGCCTCTATACAATTCATTAAAGGACCAAGTGAAAAGGTTCAGTTACAAGCAGTACATAAGAATTCACGGTCTATTAAATATATAAAGAATCCAACCGAAAAAGTTATTAATAAAGCTGTAAACCAAAATCCTAATACAATTGCATTAATTAAAAACCCTAGTGAAGAACTGAAGATGATGGCAGTAAATAAATTAGGCAATGCGATTCAATATTTACGCTCACCTAGTGAAGAGGTTCAATTAGCCGCTGTTACCCAAAATGGTACAGCAATATCATTTATATACAGCCCAAGCGATAAAATTAAAAATGCTGCAATAAAAAGTAGTGAAGAAGCTATAAACTATATGGTTCCATCCGATGAACAGCGAGAACTACATAAAAGACTTTGGGGATAAATTAACACATGAAAATAGCTGACATAGAATTATTATTCGAATCATCTAAGGATTTACAAGAAAGCACTAAAATAAGCCTTTTCGAATTTGCATTGGGCTATAAAGCTCAAAAAGGATATAAACCATGAGTGCGCAATGTGTGAAATGTAGAATAGAATTCAAGTCAGACATGGCACTGTATTCGCATTATTCTATTCAGCATAATATGATGTATACCGTTTCACCTTTTGGGATTTTATAAGCAAGCTGTTTCATATACTTTCCAAAAACAAGTGTTCATTGAAAGTATACTCCATTGAGGTAAATAATACAATATTACATACAGGATTTGTGAGTTAGTTTATAAACATGAAGCTTAGTGTCAGTTGCATTGGCATAATTTATTCGGCCTCGCCCATCACCAATTTCTTCGTGACAACCACCCTCTTCAGGATATACAATAACAATTATTGGAGCCGGTTCTTTTTCTAGATTCATAAACTTACCGTCTCTAAAATCTTCCAAATCTTCTTGATCGTGAACTTCCAACCACCCATCAATGTCATCATAATTACTAATTTCATCCAATGTTAGATGCCCTTCATAGTTAAGATGAAAGTCGGTACGGCCCCATCCATTTCCTTCATGATCAGCATGAGCAATTGCATCCTCAATATCCGTATCATGAGGCTTAGGAATGGGCGCTTCATTTAATAGATCATATATCTTCATATTATATACTCCGTAAGGGTATTTATTCTTTGAAAATAAAAAGCCCCACGTCGAATCACCAATCTATCGTAATGATCGTTTTGAATTGGCATTTAGCTATAAATACTTTTAGACAAATTCAAAAAGGATATAACCCATGAGTGTACATTGTATAAAGTGCAGAAGAGAATTCAAATCAGATATTGGATTATACTCTCACTATTCACAAAAACATAATAATGTAGTGAAAGAAAAAAGAGATAAGCTTTTCAAGTTAGTAAAAGAGAATAACGCTATAGCCTATAATAAATCGCCTTCTATATGCTTAGAATGTAAAAGTGAACTGTCTTATGAAAAGCGCACTAATAAATTTTGTAACAACTCGTGTGCTGCAAAATATAACAATAGAAAGACAAAAACAAAAACTGGTAAATATAAAAAAGTAAAAAACTGTAGGTACTGTGGCAAAGAACATTCTAGATTTTCTAGCCAAGTGTGTAGCAATCTTTGTGCGATTTATGAGAGATATGGCGATAAAACAATAGAAGATGTAATGATAAGGACTGGTGCTAACACATATGATAGGATCAGGAATAGTGCAAAGAATATAGCTAAAAATTTAGGATATGATGAATGTTGCGTTTGTGATTATAATAAACATGTAGAAGTATCTCATATTTCTCCTATATCTAGCTTTGATAAATGCACCAAATTAGTAATAGTCAATTCTATAGAGAATATTACTTACTTATGTCCTAATTGTCATTGGGAGTATGACAATGGGTTATTATCTAAAGAATATATAATAAATTGTAACATTAAAAAGAAACGTGACTCATTATGAGTCACGTTTTATTGGTACGCGGAGCCGGGTACGATCCGACAACCTAGTGATTATGAGTCACTTGCTCTACCAATTGAGCTATCCGCGTGTGTTCTTTTGCTGCTCTAACCAACTGAGCTACAGTCCCGTAAACTTATTTAGGTTCCGCGTGTACCCCAAGCGGGCATTTCGAAACCACCGTCTTTCGTGAGCTTATCAACTTCATCATAAAGCTTCATAACACTTTCGTCTCCGTCCATGTACTCATCAATAACTTGCTGACGGTATCCACAGCACATTTTATTCCAAAGTGGTCCACCGAAACCTTCCCCAACAGCATCGCAAATCTTATTCAAAACAGATTCAGAAAAGGTTGTTTTCCAGTTCTCAGCTTTCAGATCATTCAGAGTTTTAACAATAACGTCTTTCATAAAATCTGCCTCTTAATCAACTGTTTATATAATCATTATACCAACTTTTCAGATTTATGCAAGGTCTTTTTTACATTTCTGTGTTCGAAATCATAACTCTAACACGCTCAGCTTTCTTGGTGGTGTCATAAAAGTTTTTAATGTTATTACGGTAATCGCTGTCATCTTTGACTTTGCGAAGCTCACCTGTATTCAAGTCAGCCACGTAGACATTTAGCCCGCGTTGAAACGCATATCCTACTAGGTTAGACCAGAGGCCGCGCCCTTCGTTGGTTTGTAGGGAATCTGACAGAACAGTATCATGTGACTTCAGGATATGATCAAAAAACACCTTTTGAACAATCCCAAACACAGAACGCTCCTTTGTTCTCCAAACCTCAACCTGTGTTATATATTTACCTGTAAGTTTAAACTTACCCGTTTCAAGCTTCACATAATAATCAACACGATGATCTTTAATATTTAGCAATACGATCTTATCACCATACCCGTACAGGTACTGACTGTCGTTATGCTTTTCAATCTGATGAGTACGTTTACTATTAATGATCTTTTCGTATGCTTGCGCATTCTCGTCTGGATCAGTCAAATCAAATCCATCAATTTCAGGATCGAAGTCATGATCACCAATGAGCATTGGTGTCTCATACAAATCTTGTACTTTCATTTTAACCTCAATTACTTTTTATAGCTTATCTTCAATCTCAAACTTACACAACCCGATAAGGTCTTCCGTAGAGGTAGATACAGGATGTGTCATGATCGACTCAACATCATATTTATACGCAGACTCACCCGTAAAATACACATAACCGTCGCCACGTACTACTTCAATATCAAGGTTAGGAAATGCTTTATTGATAGCTTTGTTCACTTCATTAAAACGTGCCATATAAACCTCTTCGCTCAAGATTTATATTAATATTACTACTATTGGACTGTGATGTCAATGCCCGTAATTAAAACCAATTTTATATTTTTTACCTTTGATGATCACTTCATCATCGTAGAATCCACAACAACCGGTTGCTTTTGTAACAAAATAAATAGCCTCATCGATAGCACTGCCATCGCTAATACGAAGGTTATCACTATACTCAAACTCGCCTTCTTCAAAAGCAATCATCTTAAGCTCAGTCATAACGTCAGTGTCTTCATACTTATCGTAAACATAATCTGACACAGAGTTGTAAAAGTTCTCTTTAATACCTTGACGAACGATTTCACAAATCTTGTTAAGCTCTTCCACTGTAAAGTCTTCTACCTGAAAACCTTTTAGATTTTTAGCGAATTCTTTAAAATATACATCAGGTTTATTTTCACCAATAGAATGAGCGAAGTTAAAAATATATTTGTTTAGTTTCATTTAAATCACCAATATAGTTGATCTGTGATAAAGCTTTTCTGGATTTTTGTTTTCTGGATAGAACTTACTATTAGGCTCAACGTTAAACATAACAACATCCTCAATAATTTGGTACAGAAGGTGGGACTTGAACCCACACGCCTTACGGCATCGGATTTTGAATCCGACATGTCTACCGATTCCATCACTTCTGCATAACCATTATACACTAATCGATAAACGCTGTGTATCCTTCGTGATGATAAACTTCATTCTTTTCGTAATCATCTTTAAGCTTACTTATATAATCATTATCATCGGCACGGATACTATTAACCATGTTAGGTGCTTTCAGTTTCATTTTATTGATAATATTCTTATCATTTAATCCTAAGTCAAAAACTAAAATAAATCTAAACGGGAGAGACGACTTATAAAAATATAGATGGCAGAACTTCGCGCCCGTTAGCTCTTCCACTCGTTTAGATTCTGCTTGTATATCATGCTTATGTCTTTGTAACTCTTTATCCTCTGAATCGGGATACTTGATAAAACCAATACAACTATTTCGTTGTGTGTGATGTACAGAAATTGAAGTGATTACATAATATTTTTTATAATCAAATCCATAAGACATTACTTATATTCCCATTCAACTACATTCCAGTTATGATCTAGTTCAGAGTTATCATCTGCGGTTCGCCAATCACAATCGTCTTCATCTACGTGGATAAGCTCAGCGCCTACGCGACCGTTAGTATACCAATGCTCTACAACCGCGTTCACTACTTTTCCAACTTCAGGCATTTCCATATCAGACATAATTTACCTCTTATAATATAAAATTAATTCCTTTTTTGTAATAATGGAATTCGCATCCAAGCAATCACAGAGTCATGATTCTTACAAAACTTTGGGGTAGTATCAGCGCCGTAAATGCCATGGGGGTATATTACCGAATCAACCCAACAACGCTTACCGTTTGTCACAAGAACATTGTCTGAAAATCCACTACCACCGAATTCTCCCACACGTTCAGGCAAGCCATATTCGTCACAGTAACGCCATGTATAATCAAGAATATTGCTTTGATCAAGATCCTCAATATCATCCATTACTTCATCAAAGGCGTCAGCATAATGACATAATGCGTCATGCATAGCCATTTCATTACGATCACCATTCCAATAATCAAGAATAGTTTCGATTCTTTGTTTGATCTTTTGCAGCTTGTTCATAGTCATCATCTCTTAAAATTAAATACGGAATAGTATTTTCCTTCCACTTGTTTTTTAATTTACAAAAATTCACAAAATCTGATATAAGCGCATAAGGAACATAAAAATACAGCTCTACAGAATACGTTCCACTATCATTCACTTTAATAAGTACAGTTTCTCCCAAACCGATTGATTCCAAACATTTCCTAAGACTCGGTTTTAGGTAGTCTCGACATTTCTCAAATGGTATATCATTACTATCAACATCTATACCATCAACACCATGTCTATATAAAAGCATGGTACAAAAGTACCCAACGTCCTTAGAACCATCATTAGAACTATGTTCATATCTACTATGGGAAAACATACACGTCTCAACATTTACTTCAAAATGAGGGGATACAAAATCACTAAGTATCTTATTCACGATTCTTTTAAATGTTAACATCATTAATGGCCGTAATCTACTGCTACAATTTGTTCACCTAAATACCCCACGGAATCAGTCTTCCACTCTACGATATTTTTATACACTTCGCGTTCACTATAAGGCTGCTTTTCAATTTCTGACCAAAACTTATTACGCGTTTGTTCGGAACAGTCTACCTTTACTCTAGGCATAACAATAACAAACGAACCTAGATAAGAACATAGAACCGGGCAAAGATGCTGACAGTTAATAGTGGAATATTTCACTTCATTGATATTACATAGAATACCTCTGAGAAAGTTTTCCCATGAAGAGAAAATAGGAAATTTGATAGCATATTTTTTCGTTAGTAGAACATTTCTATATGATCCTTTTCTAATACGTAGACCAAACATTACCATCTCTCTTTATGTTTTTTGTTTCTTTCGTATTTTTTTGGTTCAAAGCCTTCGCAGTTCTTGTATGAATCGGGAGAACACCATCCAATATCATACCTATCACATAGACCTCGACCACGAAAACCAAACTTCATCTTGATCCAGTATCTACAATTACCACACGACTTATTCATTCATAACACCGTAAATTTCTTTCACTTGGTCAACCGTGAGATAGTTTAAAGACTTGCTTAATTTTTCATCCATATCATTAATGACTTGTTGAGCATCCTTGATAGCAAGATCTATTGCATCATCTTCGTTATATCCTTTATGAATGTAAAACTTGATTTTAGATTTAATATTCATCCTCATCTTCCCATTTGATATTACCATTTTTAGCAGCTTCATCTACCAAATTGTTGATAGAGTCGTCAGCTAATTGAACGAAGCGTTCATCACAACCTAGATTTCCATTTTCCCAGTTTTCAGTGTTATCGTCAACAAAGAATCGCGTATCATATACCACATTGTCATTCAGCTTTGGTATGTCTGATCTTAAATCCCATGATGAAATGCTTCCACACTTCCCACACTTCACACGTGCACCATTGTCAGTATCTGATACATATTCATGTTCATAGTCGTTAGAAGTGTCCCTGAACCATTCTTTACAATGGGGACACTTCATATCAAGATCTAAACGCTTTCGACCCTGTACATTTTTTTCAATATCTTTGACAATGTTACGCATATATTTCACCTTAATTTTCGAATTTCTTTTTAAGCTCTTCATACTGTGCGCGTAGTCTACGTTCTTTTTCCAAATCCTTTTCTTCTTGTTTTTTACGTTCGCGTTCTTCTAGTTTATCAATCTTATCCCTAACTTTCTCACAATGCCGCTCAATACTTCTATTGATACGCTCACGTTGCTTGTCTTTATCGGCAATAATCCATGCACGAGGGATTTCAATTTTATTTTGAACAACATCGTCGCCACGTGGCCGTTCTTCGATGAACAAAATTCCATCATCACCAAAAATAGCTTCCTCGCAATCTACACAATACGGATTCTTTTTACTATACAAAGACTTTACATCCTTAATAGCAAAACCATACCCGACCTTCTTAAATTTTTCAGGTAGACTTTCGTATATTTCGTCGTAAATGTTGATAGCGTTCTGTGCGTACTCAAGAAGGATATCGCGTGATTTGATAAATTCGTCGTAGTTCATAATGTTCACTCATAGTTAATATTATGGATTTAAATCATACTCATTGTGGTATAGATATTATAACACTGCATGACTTCACATATCAACGAATCGTCCACACCATCATTACGCAAATCGTCAATTGTGAATTCGTAGCAGTCAAAATTCTCCATGATGTTTTCCATCTCATCATGGACATCTTCAGGGGATTCGTTACGCCAATCAATAATTTTAATAGCGTCAGACATGACTTTAAGATTGGATACATTTATGAAATTTTTTGAATTGGACATATTGTTTACCTACATAAGAAATAGTTTGAGTATGGCCTTCTCAGGGCTGATGTGACGATCCCCACTATACATACATTGGCAGCTTAGGTACCCTCCGCACTTCCGATGACAGCTTTGGTCACATTCATACTCAATTCGGTTGGCGTTGGGTGGGATTCGAACCCACTCCTGTCTAGATCAGTATATTCCCTACTTGTGATCAGCAAGCAACAACACCACAAACTACTAAATGTTTTTATCAGAATGGCCGTTAAATTCATTCCATTCAGTTAGACCAGTGAGTTCACCACAATTATCACACTTGATGAAAATATTAACTTGCGGTTCTTCACCTTCTAAGTGTTCAACCAAAGGAGTGTTGAATTTAAAAAACATATTTTCATTGTCACCACATTTTGCACAAATCATATGTACTTTCTTAGACATATCTTACTCCACTGATTATAAATTAGGCCCGCCTTAAATGCTACTATCGCGAAATTATAACATTTAAGACTTCACGCTTCCACATAGTAATCCAAACTCTTTGGCCGGATAGCCAACTGGGGATTGAACCCAGACTATGCTTCTACGTGCGTTAAAGCTATTTGACTCTTTTACGTATTGTACGCTTCCAAGGACCAAATGTACAGCATTTTGAACAATCATACGATTGCTGCCCGTAAATGTTAACCTTGTATTTAATAAGATGCTTACAATTGGGACAATGATGTTGAATTACCTTACCCATATTCTACTACCATAGTTTTTAAAATTGGTGCGAAGGGTGGGGTTCGAACCCACACGCCCGTAAGGGCCTCAGAATCTAAACTTAATTTGGTACGGGTAGAGGGACTTGAACCCCCAAGCCTTGCGGCATCTGGACCTAAACCAGACGTGTCTACCAATTCCACCACACCCGCGTATTATTTTTTACGACAATAGTTATAAGTTTGTGAATGACAGTTAGGACACAAAAATCTCAAATTTTCTTTTCTGTTGTCCAAGAAATTACCATCAATGTGATCTACATGTAATGTTATTTATTCTCCCATCCATTCAAATATTTCACAATTTGAACACTTATACTCTACGCCTATTTCTATTAAAGCTCTTCTTAGAAGACTAGGCTTTTGCCTTAATGAAAATTCATCTTCCAATACTATCAGAATTTCTTCAGGTGTCAACTTATTAGTTGCTGCCATTCCTTTCCTCGACCCTTTACCAAGAAAGTGAGAGATATCGATGTTAAATTTTCTAATTCTTTTGGAAAGGTTATTTATAGTTCCACCAACTGGTTTAACTCCAAACCATCTTGCAACATCTGCATAGGTGTTGCAATTTTTAACTGCTTCTTCTAATAGTTCTTTTGTATATTTTGTATTACTCATAATAGCACCTCTAGTATATTTTTATTTATACTAGTTGCTATCATTTACACAAGCGTGTCTACCAGTTCCAGCACCTTCGCTATATATTTTTTATTTATACTAGCGTTTAACTATGTAATCGCCGTATCCATCGTAAGAAACGAATTGATATCCGTTATTTTCTTTATAACAGTAACACCATCTTCTTCATCCGTTTCAGCAATATATTGTGCTACAATCGAAGCGGTCTCATCGCCATGGAGCATGTTTTCCAACAATTGACCATCAGGCGTTGTAAGAATAATAATGTCGGCTTCTAGGTAATTATCTTTAATTTCTAAACCCACAATCTTATGTGAAAAATCTTTAGGCTTATCATTTATCTTAGGTTTAATGGTCCCATAAATTTCAGAGCCATCATACGAATTAGATAGAAATTCTTCTACGACAGCTTTAGGAATGAGTACATTGTTTGCGTTAACTTCGTCAAGCTTCATTATACGCTGACGCGTGGTGTACGGTGAGGTCATAAATTGCTCCATGTAGGGGAAACCTTAATAATTACATTAGCCTTTAAAATAATAATGTAGATATTCGTATTTATACATAGAAAACGTATAAATGTGTACAATTACATACAAAATTTTATAAATAGATATATGAAACTATCACAATATGCAAAAGAAAAGTCTGTAACCTATCAAACCGCATGGAATCATTTCAAACGCGGTTTGATAGATGGTGCTTATCAACTACCAACCGGAACTGTAATTGTACCTGAAAAGGCAGTCGATGACAAGAGAACAAAGACGATAATTTACGCCAGAGTTTCATCTTCACAAAACAGAAAAAATTTACAAACCCAATCACAAAGGCTTTCTGAATTTTGTGTTGCAAATGGTTGGGTTGTTGATGATATTGTTATGGAGTGTGCATCTGGTGTTAATGATAAACAGCCTAAATTTTTGAGAATATTGAAAGATCCAACCATCAAGAGGATTGTAGTTGAACATAAGGATAGATTAACTAGGTTTGGGTTCAATTACATAGATACACTTTTTGATGGTGAAATTGTGGTTGTGAATAAAGCTGATGATACAGAAGAAGACATTGTTCAAGATTTAACGTCCATAATTACATCATTTTGTGCTAGGATATATGGACAAAGGCGATCAAAAAGAAAAACAGAGCAACTTATAGAATCACTAAAACACAATGAATGAGATTTTAAAGGCATACAAATTCAGGATTTATCCAACAGATGAACAGATCATTGGTCTGAATAAGACTTTTGGTTGTGTTCGACTTGTGTGGAATGAATTTGTTGCCAATTTCAACTCTTATGGAACAGATCATTATAATGATAAGCTTTCTGAAAAAGATATAAAACAACAAAAAGAATTTCTTAGTGAAGTTTCTGCTGCTGCACTTCAACAGAAGCGAATGGATTTTGTTGAAACAAAAAAGCAGTTCTTCAACAAGAAACGAAAGAAAAAGCTAGGAAGAATGAAATTTAAGAAGCGTGGTGTTTCAAATGAATCATTCCGCTTGCCTAACCAAAAATTCAAACTAAACCAAGATCAAAAATTCATACAGATTGAGAAAATCGGTAAAATTCCTGTAGTGATTGACAGGGAATTACCAGAAAATACAAACTATCGTTCTGTTACTGTTTCTAAATCAAAAAGCGGTAAGTTTTTTGTGTCCGTTCTAGTCAAGATCAATGTCGATTTGTTTGCCAATACAGGTAAATCAGTCGGCATTGATCTTGGTTTGAAAGATTTGTTTATTTTTTCGAACGGAGACGTTGTTGATAACCCTCGCTGGTTTCGCAAGAACCAAGCGAAACTAGCAAAGGCACAACGACACCTTTCAAGAAAGAACCGTGGTAGCAATCGTTATGAAATTCAGCGCAAAAAAGTTGCTTGTATTCATGAGAAAATAACCAATCAGCGTAAACATTTCATTCACAATATAACCACTAACTTAGTTAGAGAGTTTGATGTGATTGTTAGTGAGGATTTGAATGTATATGGAATGATGAAAAGCAAACTTGCCAAATCTGTTTCTGATGCGTCATGGACAGAATTTGTTCGACAATTAGACTATAAATGTAAATGGTACGGAAAGACTTTCTTTAAGATTGATCGTTTTTATGCCAGTTCACAAATTTGTTCAGCATGTGGTCACAAAGACGGCAAGAAAACGCTTGATGTTAGAGAATGGGAATGTTCTAATTGTGGCGAACATCATGACCGCGATTTCAATGCAGCCACTAATGTTCTTTTGAAAGGGTATTCCGACCTAACAGGACTTTCAATTAAAGATTCATCGGCTGAGTTGGTCGATTACAAACGTGGAGAGGATGTAAGACTAGGTGATAAGATAGACCATCACCTAGCGGCTTCTGTGAAGCGTTTAGACAAATTTATAGATTTGTCATAACTATGTTACTCACTTCCGTAGGTTCATCACCGTCGTTTCTCCTACGAGATTTCACAGATGGACTTGCTTGCAGAGGTCTTATTCCCATGGTTTAGTAATTTAACGTGGAAAGTATTGCTTTATAGGAGTCGAACCTACTCACAGTCATGACCTGTGAACCAAGAAGCTCATTTCCACTAATCCCTATATTGTTGAACTTATAATAACAACATAAGGACTTAAAATGGTGCCCATCTTAATTAAGATGGGGCTAGTATATTATAGGACTTCTCCTATAAACGTTCAGGGTGAACCTAACACTCCCCTGTACCCTGCGGTAGAGACCGTTAGAAAGGTCGGTCTCAGCATCAGGTTTTAAACTCGGATGAACCATCTATCTCCGATACCCACTGGTGTCGTACTTTGAATGTAATTCAAGCAGTACTGTGGTTTTACATATTAAGTAGCTCTTCGGATTGTTTACCGCACCTGTAACATGGATGAGCTAATCCATGGGTATAATCACAAAATCATATAGGTCATAACCCTTAAAAGACATAAGCTATTAAGCTTATCGTCTAAGGCCAATCCAAAGGATTATGCCTATATACTCTCTTAATTCTGACATCTTCTACACATTTTACAGTATCGTAAGGGTGATGTCAACCACAACGTTTTAAATATTAAGCTTTGGTGGCATTTTTTAATAAGGTCTTTACTCTTACTATCGAGCCGACCAAGCGAGTACCAAAGCTATTCAATTTTTAAAGAACGTTTCCCTCAACTTCTGTAACCATTATAGGTCATTCTATTTATGCTGTCAAGCACTTTGAGGAAAACTTTTTAAAAAGTTCCGAGAACATACTATCAGATATATCCCCTATTAAATGCACAATATCTTTTGAATAAAAGTATTTGTCAAGTTCGGTTAAGATAGCCTGTCTCGGATAGTTTGGCTAGAGATATTCTTGTCAAATTTTATTAACCTCCATCCTAATCCAGTTGATTGCCAAATCTAGTATGGTTCGCGTGAAGCAGGATATAGCCTAGTGTTTCCGATATGACGTTTGATGACTACTATTTTCTCTAAAACGTTTGGTCAACGGTACTTCGGATTCACAGCTTAGTATGAGGGATTCTACTGTTTTTATTTCGAAAAGTAGAGGCCCAGAAACCTAAGCTAAAAGATGGTGCCTGCGAGTATTTCTGGGGTACGCTAAATGCATAACATACGCCTCTTCTTTCAGAAGATTACTTTATATAGACACCCGATCTACAATAACGGGAGAGGGGATCGAGCCCTCGACCATTCGGTCGTACCAAATGACCACTCCAAGTGCTTAGCCCGTATTGTTTGGTAGCAGGGGTAGGATTCGAACCGGTAACAATGCTCTCGTGCCAACATTGGGTCAGTATTGACAATTAAGCACTGAACCGAAACCACATTAGCCACAACTCTGACCAGTCATCGACTAACGCTATTCTACCACCATAAAATTTAGAATTCGTCAGGGTGAACCTACACTCCCCTGTACCCTGTGGTCGTGACCGAGGCCATTTAACGGTCACTGTATCAGGTTTTAAAATTTCGGGTGAACTACTATCCCCGATACCCGAGAGACATGCTGATAACAACCCGGAGACTATAGGGGAAACAGCACTTTCGGTTTTAACAATAACAACTATTGAATAGTTCTTCGGACTGGATACCGCACCTGTAACATGGGTGAACTAACCCAAGGGTGTGTATAAAATACAAAGGTAAAAACACTTCACAATACTCTTACCTTTATACTCTATTATAACGCTGGCGGTAATATTTATGACCTTTACTCTTACTCACTGGGACGGTCAAGCAGGGGCCAGCATATTTAATTGGGAATAACGATATGACGTTTGATTTCCGTATGACGAATCGCAGGATATCGGTTCTTCGTATTCCCAAAACTTACGTTTTTTAAAGAGCGCTTTTCTCAATTTCTGTAACCATTATAAGGTCATTCGAATTCAGTGTCAAGCACTTTCAGAAAACTTTTTAGTTAGGCTAGAGATGTTCTTATAAAGTTTTATTACCCCCATCCTAATCGCTCTGATTGTCATATCTAGTATGGTTCGCACGAGTCAGGATATAGCCTAGTGTTTGCCTAATAATCGATTAGGCAATAATTTGGTGGGGGCAGAAGAAGTCGAATCTCCACAGCTTTCGCCACTGGTTTACAGCCAGCTATCCTCGCCACATGGTTGGTGTACCCCCAGATAATTTATATTCTATCAGTTTTTAAAGAACGTTTTCTTAATTTCTGGAACCATTATAGTGAATTATTTATGGTTCGTCAATAACTTTTTCAAACTTTTTTTATTACTTAATGATCGAACTCATAGTTTTCATCTTTGATGTAAAATCCACATGATCCTTCAGACTTATCTAACCACTCATCAAGACAATCATGTAAGAACTGACGATACTCTTTATCTGAGAG
>Ga0209300_1000157_pt1 | contig 42539 bp, 41 predicted proteins | sample Shrwel_input2_RT_FD_187535 | JGI IMG/M metagenome (GOLD analysis project Ga0209300, IMG submission 187535) | Subsurface microbial communities from deep shales in Ohio, USA - Utica-3 well 1 S input2 RT (SPAdes) (version 2) ... | reverse complement strand
CTTCCAATGCGGCGACACGCTGTTCGAGCACGTCGGTGGTGGGATTCATGATGCGCGTATAGATGTTGCCAGGCACCTTCAGATCGAAGAGGTCGGCGCCATGCTGGGTATCGTCGAACGCATAGGATGTGGTCTGGTAGATCGGCACAGCCACGGCCTTGGTTGTCGGATCCGGGCTGTAGCCCGCATGAATCGCCAGGGTCTCCAGTTTCATTGCGGCATGTCCTTGTTGTTGGCCGGAAAGTTCCGGAGGATGCGGCGAAGCCTTGCCTGGGTCAATGACCCAGCGCAACGAAGCACGGCGCACCTGACGCGCGCGGAAATTGCCGGCAAATGCGCAAGAAAAAGCCGCGTAATGCGCGGCTTTGAAGGTGGTGGGCCCACACGGACTCGAACCGTGGACCAAAGGATTATGAGTCCTCTGCTCTAACCAACTGAGCTATAGGCCCTCAGAAGGAGGGCGGATTATACCGGGGTGATAGTTCAGCGCCAACCAAGCTCGATTGCGGGCATAAAAAACCCCGGCGAACCGGGGTTTGGCAGTCACTCGTCGAGGAACGAGCGCAAGTGCTCGCTTCGCGTCGGGTGACGCAGCTTGCGCAGCGCCTTGGCTTCGATCTGGCGAATCCGCTCGCGCGTTACATCGAACTGCTTGCCGACTTCCTCGAGGGTGTGGTCGGTATTCATGTCGATGCCGAAGCGCATGCGCAGCACCTTGGCTTCGCGTGCGGTCAGCCCGGCGAGTACCTCGCGGGTGGCTTCCTTGAGGCTTTCCACGGTGGCTACGTCGATCGGGGACTGCATGGTGCTGTCCTCGATGAAGTCGCCGAGATGCGAGTCTTCGTCGTCGCCAATCGGCGTCTCCATGGAGATCGGTTCCTTGGCGATCTTCAGCACCTTGCGGATCTTGTCCTCGGGCATCTCCATGCGCTCGCCCAGCTCTTCCGGCGTCGGCTCGCGGCCCATCTCCTGCAGCATCTGGCGGGAGATGCGGTTGAGCTTGTTGATCGTCTCGATCATATGCACCGGGATGCGGATGGTGCGCGCCTGGTCGGCGATCGAGCGAGTGATGGCCTGGCGAATCCACCAGGTGGCGTAGGTCGAGAACTTATAGCCGCGGCGGTATTCGAACTTGTCCACCGCCTTCATCAGGCCGATATTGCCTTCCTGGATCAGGTCGAGGAACTGCAGGCCGCGGTTGGTGTACTTCTTGGCGATCGAGATCACCAGGCGCAGGTTGGCCTCGACCATCTCTTTCTTGGCTCGGCGGGCTTTGGCCTCACCGATGGACATGCGGCGGTTGATGTCCTTGACGTCGGCAACGCTGAGGCCGGTTTCCTGCTCCAGGTCCACCAGCTTCTGCTGGCAGGCGCGAATGTCGTCCTTGCGCGCGGCAATCGCTTCGGCGTACTTGCTCTTGCCGCTGGCGATGGCCTCGGCCCAGCCGAGGTTGGTCTCGTTGTTGGGGAACTCGCGGAGGAAGTCGGCGCGCGGCATGCGGGCATCCCGAACGCAGAGCTGCATGATGGCGCGCTCCTGGGCGCGGATGCGCGCCAGCGCGTCGCGCACACGCTCGACCAGTGCGTCGTACTGCTTGGGCACGAGCTTGATCGGCATGAACAGGATGGCCAGTGCCTCCAGTTCATCGGTGGCCTGCTGGCTGCCGCGGCCAAACTTCTTCAGGGCCTTCTGGGCTTTGGCCAGCTGTTCGGCCACTGCGCCGAAGCGGATGCGGGCAACTTCGGGGTCCGGACCGCCGTCGCCTTCTTCCTCGTCGCTGTCGCTCGACTCTTCGTCCTCCTCGTCGTCGTCCTTGTCGTCCGCGGCGGCCTTGGAGGCAACCTGGGGCGCGACCGGCTCGACTTCCTGAGGGGCGGCGGCGCCGTCGTCATCAGGATCGATGTAGCCACTGAGGATGTCGGACAGACGGCCGCCCTCGCTGACGACGCGGTCGTAATCGGCCAGGATTCCGTCCACGGTGCCGGGGAAGTGAGCGATCGCGCTCATCACCTCGCGGATGCCTTCCTCGATGCGTTTGGCGATCTCGATTTCGCCTTCGCGGGTCAGCAGCTCGACGGTACCCATTTCGCGCATGTACATGCGCACCGGGTCGGTGGTGCGGCCGATGTCGGTCTCGACCGCAGCGAGCGCTGCGGCAGCCTCTTCGGCGGCCGCTTCATCGGTATCGGCTTCGGCCAACAACAGGGCATCGGCATCCGGAGCGGTCTCGAATACGTTGATGCCCATGTCGTTGATCATGCGAATGATGTCTTCCACCTGTTCCGGATCGGAAATATCCTCCGGCAGGTGGTCGTTGACCTCGGCGTAAGTCAGGTAACCCTGCTCACGGCCACGCTGGATCAACTCTTTGAGGCGGGACTGCTGTTGCGCTTTTCCGGACATATAACCCTATCCACTGAAGGTTCTGGCGGGCTGAAAACAAGCTGAGCATTATAGCCGAGCTAGGACCTCACGCGCCAGTTGAGGTCGGTGCTGCAGGTGCTGCGTTGCGATTCAACAGTGCGCGCAGGTGATCTTTTTCCTCTGCGCTCAGGGCACCCTGGCGAGCCTTGCGCAGCAACTGCTCGAGGCTGCGCTCGCGTTGTCTGGCGGCAAGGCTTGAGATGGTGTCGAAAAACTGTTGTTCAAGGTTATCGGCCGATATCAGCCATTCTTTCTCCGCCAATGCGCGTAAAAGACGCCCTTGGTCGGTTCCGTGCCAGCGCGCGATCAGCTGCAGGCTGCGCAGGCGGGGATTTTTCTGCAGCGTACCGATCAAGGCGATGAGTAGCTGGGTATAAGTGTCGTCTTCGGCGGCGAAATGACTGGCATCTTCGACCTTCTGTGCGAGCTCCGGATGGTGTAGCAGGGTGCGAAGCGTGGTCAGGGCTGGCGGCTCGACGGTTGCTGGCGTGCGCGGTGCTCGCGGCTTGAAATCCTGGCGCTGGCCGCTTTTCTTCCAATCGTTCTTCCAGGGGCGTTTGTTGCCCTTGCCTGCGGGTGGGGGAGCCGGCTCGTAGCTGGGGGGCTCGTAATCGACAGATACTGCGTCGTAATACCCGTAGTCGTCGCCAGGCGGGGTGCTGGCGGGTGCGGGGGTGGCTGCAAGCTGGTGCAGCGCTTCGCCGTTGAGCCCGGTGAGTTCGGCCAGGCGCTGGCGCATCAGGGCCCGCAGGTTCGCCCCTGGGACCTTTTCGATCAGCGGTGCGGCCAGCGTAGCCAGGTGCGCCTTGCCTTCCAGTGAGCGCGGGTCGGCCTCCTCGCTCAGTTGCTGGAAGAAATAGTCCGCCAGCGGCTGGGCCTGCTGGTTGATCCGTGCCTGGAAGGCGTCGGTGCCTTCGGCGCGAACCAGGCTGTCAGGGTCTTCGCCTTCGGGGAGAAACAGAAAGCGCGCGCGCCGCCCATCCTGCAGGTTCGGCAGGGTCGCCTCGAGGGCGCGCCACGCCGCCTTGCGTCCGGCGCTATCGCCATCGAAGCAGAACAGTACGCTCGGCACCAGTCGGAACAGGCGCTTGAGGTGCTCCTCGCTGGTGGCCGTACCCAGCGTCGCGACGGCATTGCGCAAGCCTTGTTGGGCCAGGGCGATGACGTCCATATAGCCTTCGACGACGATGATTTCGTCGAGATCGCGGTTGGCCTGGCGGGCTTCGTACAGGCCATAGAGTTCCTGGCCTTTGTGAAAGACCGGGGTTTCCGGCGAATTCAGGTACTTGGGTTTGTCATCGCCTAGCACGCGGCCGCCGAAGGCGATCACCCGGCCACGGCTGTCTCGGATCGGGAACATCACGCGGTCACGGAAACGGTCATAGCGCTTGCCGGACTCGGCGTTTTCGATAAGCAGTCCGGCGTCGATCAGTGCCTTTTGCTGCAGCGCATCGCCGCCCAGGTGTTTCAGCAGGTTGTCCCAGCCGGGCGGCGCGAAGCCCAGGCCGAAGTCGCGGGCGATGACGCCGGAAAGTCCGCGCCCCTTCAGGTAGTCGACCGCGGCCTTGCGGGCCGGATGGCTCTTCAGCGCCTGGCGGTAGAAATCGGCAGCGGCGGCGAGCAGCGGATAGAGGGGGGAGTCGACCGGTTGCCGCGGTTTGTGCCCGCGTCCACTGTCCTCGCGTGGGACTTCGAGTCCGGCGCGCCGGGCGAGCTCCTCGACCGCCTGGGGGAAGTCCAGATGATCGTGGTCCATGATGAAGCCGAGGGCATTGCCGCCGGCGCCACAGCCGAAGCAGTAATAGAACTGCTTGTCCGGGCTGACGCTGAAGGAGGGGGTCTTCTCGTTATGGAAGGGGCAGCGTGCGGTGTAGTTTTTGCCGGCCTTCTTCAGCTGGATGCGCGAGCCCACCACTTCGACGATATCGGAGCGGTTGAGCAGGTCATCGATGAAGGATTGCGGGATCAGTCCGGCCATAGGGGTATCAGGTTAGTTCGCAGTGCATGGGGCCGGAAACGAAAAAACTCCGGCCTTTCGCCGATTGGCGAAGCGGAGTCTGCATGCAAACGCAAAGCCCGGCCAGGGCCGGGCTTTAGGCGACGTCAGCGGTACCGGATCAGTACAGGCGGACGCTACGGCGCTGCTCGCGCTGCACTTTCTTGGCGTGACGCTTGACTGCGGCAGCAGCCTTGCGCTTGCGCTCGGCAGTCGGCTTCTCGTAGAACTCGCGGGAACGGACTTCGGCCAGAACGCCGGCCTTTTCGCAGGAGCGCTTGAAGCGACGCAGTGCTACGTCGAAGGGTTCATTCTCTTTAACTTTGACAGCGGGCATCCAGGACTTACCTTCACTTGATTACCGGTGGCAACGCGCTTCGGCAAATGACTCGCAAGCACGCTGGTTTTAAGGGTTGCGGATGTTAACGCCTCGGCTGGAGGAATGCAAAGCCCCTGATCGAAAAGCGCTGGCCGGTGGCCGACCCCGGCGATTAATATGCACGGCTTCATTCGCTTCCCTCGGACGGTTCGAACCCATGCTGGTGCTGGGGCTGGAAACTTCCTGCGACGAGACTGGCGTCGCGCTCTACGACAGCGAGCAGGGCCTGTTGGCCGACGCGCTATTCAGCCAGATCGACCTGCATCGCGTCTATGGCGGCGTAGTGCCCGAGCTCGCCTCGCGCGATCACGTCAAGCGCATGCTGCCGCTGATTCGCCAGGTGCTTGCCGATGCCGAGCGTGATGCTGCGCAGATCGATGCGATCGCCTATACCGCCGGCCCAGGACTGGTCGGCGCGCTGCTGGTCGGGGCCTCCTGCGCGCAGGCGTTGGCGTTCGCCTGGGGCATACCGGCGGTTGGTGTGCATCATATGGAAGGGCATCTGCTGGCACCGATGCTCGAGGAGCAGCCGCCGGCGTTTCCGTTCGTCGCATTGCTGGTTTCCGGCGGGCATACCCAGCTGGTGCGCGTCGATGGCATCGGTCGCTACGAGCTGCTCGGTGAGTCGGTGGATGATGCTGCCGGCGAGGCCTTCGACAAGACCGCCAAGCTGATGGGCCTGCCGTATCCCGGCGGGCCGGAAATCGCCCGGCTGGCCGAGCACGGCGTGCCGGGGCGTTTCGTGTTTCCGCGGCCGATGACCGATCGGCCAGGGCTCGATTTCAGCTTCAGCGGCTTGAAGACCTTTACCCTCAATACATTCCAACAGCGTCGGGCGGCCGGTGACGACAGCGAGCAGACCCGCTGCGACATCGCCCTTGCATTCCAGCAGGCGGTGGTCGAAACGCTCACAATCAAGTGCCGCCGTGCGTTGAAGCAGACCGGCCTGAAATCGCTGGTGATCGCCGGCGGGGTCAGTGCCAACCGCGCGCTGCGCGAGGCGCTGCAAGCCATGCTGGCCGAGATGAAAGGGCAGGTCTTTTATGCGCGGCCACGGTTCTGCACGGACAATGGCGCCATGATTGCCTACGCAGGCTGCCAGCGCTTGCTGGCCGGGCAGCACGACGGGCCGCAGATCGGCGTGCAGGCACGCTGGCCAATGGAGGCGCTGCCGGCTATTTGAGCGGCGCCATCAGAAATGCCGTTCCCGTCCCGCCAGCAGAGCCTGCAGGTTGCTGCGATGTCGCCAGACGATCAGCAGTGCGAGCACGCTCATCGGCAACAGCGATCCAGGTTGTCGCCAGGCCAGCAGAGGCAGGCAAAGCGGCAAGGCAATCAGCGCGGCGAGGGAGCTGGTGCGCGTCAGGCGAAACACGGTGAGCCAGGCGGCCGCCGCGAGCGCCGCGGCCGGGGCGTAGAGGCCGAGCAGTACACCGGCCGCAGTGGCAACGCCCTTGCCGCCCTGGAAACGAAAGTAAATTGGATAGAGATGGCCAAGCACGGCTGCCAGACCGATCCAGGCCTGCTGCTGAACGTCATAGCCAAGCCAGGCGGCGAGCGTGACAGGCAGCAAGCCTTTGAGCAGGTCGCCGAGCAGGGTGCCGATGGCCAGGCGGCGTCCCGCCAGGCGCAGCATGTTGGTGGCGCCCGGGTTACCCGATCCACCGGCCCGCGGGTCTGGCATGCCCGACAGCTGGCTGAGCACAATGGCGAATGACAGCGAACCGAGCAGGTAAGCGAACAGTGTCAGCAGCCAGAACATGGAAATCATCCGGGGCAGGGAGCTCCTGAGTCTAACGGTGCGGCCTCGGCTTGTCGTGCCGCGGGAGAGACGGTTTGGATACAGTGTTTATCGAAGGCCTGGAAGTGGACACCGTGATCGGTGCCTATGACTGGGAGCGCGGCATCCGCCAGAGCCTGCGTCTGGATCTGACCCTGGGCTGGGACATTCGTCCCGCTGCGGAGAAGGACGAGCTGGACAAGGCGCTGGACTATGCCAAGGTCGGCCAGGCCATCGATCGTTTCGCCGGTGCCGTGCGTTTCGAATTGGTAGAAACCTTCGCCGAGCGACTGGCGGCGCAGCTGATGACCGAGTTCGGCATTCCCTGGCTGCGCCTGCGCGTGACCAAGCCGGGAGTCAATGCGCGCGCACGCGCGTTAGGCGTGGAGATCGAACGCGGATGCCGTTGACTCCCGTTCTGCTCGGCCTTGGCAGCAACAGCGAGCGCGAAAGGCATCTGCATGCCGGACTCGACGCGCTGGCGGCACTGCTGAGCGACATGCATTGCTCGCCGGTCTTCGAAAGCCTTGCGGTAGGCTACCGCGGTGACAATTTCTACAATCTGGTGGTGGCCGGGTGTACGGATCTGCCGCTGATGGAACTGGATCGAAGGCTGAAGTTCATCGAGGCGGACAATGGTCGCTACGCGCCGGATCGCAAGGGTTTGCCGCTGGATATCGACGTGTTGCTCTATGCCGATCTGGTCGGTGAGTTCGATGGGCTGAGGCTGCCGAGGCCGGAAGTGCTGCGCAACGCCTTCGTGCTCTGGCCGCTGTCGTTGCTGGTGCCCGAGCGAATCCACCCCGAAGTGGGGCTGAGCTTTGCCGAGCTCTGGCGCCGCGCCTCCATCGATCAGCGCCTCTGGCCGGTGCCCTTCGGCTGGAACGGTATGGCGCTGACCCCCGAGTATCTGCTGCAACCTTCACCGTTTTCCGAGCCCCCCCGCCGTCGGCTGAGGCAGCGCTAGCGGCACGCGGCGTATCGTGCGACAGCGGCCAGGCGTTCGTGTTTGAGCGCTTCGCCCAGTTCGGCTCCCCGGTAGCCTTGCTCGACCAGAGGGGCTGCAGTCACCTGGCGTGCCGCGTCGGCCGCTCCCCTCAGATACTCGGCTTGCGTGCAGAAAGGTGCGCCGCTGCTGGGTGCAGCGGCGCCGGCTATTTCGCTGGCGATGAGGAAGCGCTCGAAGCGCTCCGGGCGGCGGTAGATGTCGAAGTGCTGCAGCAGGTCGAGCAGCTGGTTTGCCGACAGCTCAAGCGCCCGTGCAGCGGCGTGGCGGTAGCCGGCGACCAGCTCGGCGAGCTCTTGGCAATCCCGGGGCACCTTGCTGCGCTGGCTGATCGCCCGGACCGGCTCGACGCCCTGACCGTCCTCGATGCTCAGTGGCGAAAGCAGCACCGCCCAGCGCACCGGCAGCGGCTGCTGGCGCCGGGCGCATTCGCGCAGCGTGGCCAGCAGGGCGTCTGGCGTAGTGGCCAGGTGCGCGTCCAGTTCCGGATAGAGCTCGGCCAGCGCGCCGCAGTCGCGCAACACCTGTACGAACACGTCCGGTCGCGGCTCCATCAGGGCGCGGGAAATTTCCTTCCAGCTGCGCTCGGGCGTCAGCGCCTGCAATTCGCCGGAGCGGGACAGCTGGCGCATCAGTTCCAGCGTTTCGCTGGCGATATGAAAGCCGAGGTCGGCGTAGCGCGCGGCGAAACGTGCAACACGCAGGACCCGTAGCGGATCTTCGGCGAAGGCCGGCGAGACATGGCGCAGCAAGCGATCGGCCAGGTCCCGTTGCCCGCCATAGGGGTCATGGAGCTGGCCGTGTTCGTCCTCGGCCATGGCATTGATTGTCAGGTCGCGGCGCAGCAGGTCCTGTTCCAGCGTGACATCCGGGCTGGTGAAGAAGGTGAAGCCCCCGTAACCGCGGCCGCTCTTGCGCTCGGTGCGGGCCAGCGCGTATTCGTCGCCGGTTTGCGGGTGCAGGAACACCGGGAAATCTGCGCCGACCGGGCGAAATCCCAAGGCTTCCATTTGTTTGGCCGTCGCGCCGACGACCACCCAGTCGATCTCGCTGACGGGTCTTCCGAGCAGACGGTCGCGTACCGCACCACCGACTTTGTAAATCTGCATGAATACCTCCGTTGGCACGGAGGATAAGGCATAGCGCCGCCATACGGCAGGTGGCGTACCCGACCGGAGCGCGGCGCCCCCGGAAGGGCGCGCCGTGCCGAGCGACATGGCTCAGGCGAAGTTCATTCCGGGAAAGCGTGGCTCGGCTTCCGCCTCGCTGTTGCGCGGGGGCATGTGTTGGGTGTTGACCACCTGCTCGCCCTGCATCGATTGCAGGTGAACGTCGAAGCCCCATAGCCGATGCAGATGCTTGAGCACGTCGCTGGTCGAATCGCCGAGCGGCTTGCGGTCGTGCTGCTGGTGACGCAGCGTCAGCGAGCGATCACCTCTTCTATTGACGTTCCAGACCTGCACGTTCGGCTCGCGGTTGCCAAGGTTGTACTGTGCCGCGAGCAGCTCGCGAATCGTGTGATAGCCGCTTTCGTCGTGAATCGCCGGAATCAGCAGTTCGTCCTTGCGGTCATCGTCGAGCACGCTGAACAGCTTCAGATCGCGGATCACCTTTGGCGAGAGGAACTGCAGGATGAAGCTCTCGTCCTTGAAGTTCTGCATGGCGAACTTGACGGTGGTCAGCCAGTCGCTGCCGGCGATGTCGGGGAACCAGCGGCGGTCCTCCTCGGTGGGGTTCTCGCAGATGCGGCGGATGTCCTGATACATCGCGAAGCCCAGGGTGTAGGGGTTGATGCCGCTGTAATAGGGGCTGTCGAAGCCGGGCTGGTAGATGACGCTGGTGTGTGACTGCAGGAACTCCATCATGAAGCCGTCGGTCACCAGGCCTTCGTCGTACAGGTCGTTCATCAGCGTGTAGTGCCAGAACGTGGCCCAGCCTTCGTTCATCACCTGGGTCTGGCGCTGCGGATAGAAGTACTGGGCGATCTTGCGCACGATGCGCACGATCTCGCGTTGCCAGGGTTCGAGCAGCGGCGCGTGTTTCTCGATGAAATAAAGGATGTTCTCCTGCGGTTCGGCCGGGAAGCGCTGGCCGGCTTCCTGTTCCTCGTCCTTGTCGCCGAGGCGTGGAATGGTGCGCCACAGGTCGTTGATCTGCCGTTGCAGATGCTCTTCGCGTTCGGCCTGGCGGCGGCGCTCTTCTTCGGCTGAGATCGGGTAGGGGCGCTTGTAGCGGTCGACGCCGTAGTTCATCAGCGCATGGCAGGAATCGAGCAGATCCTCGACGGCATTGATGCCATGACGCTCTTCGCACTGGGTGATGTACTGCTTGGCGAACACCAGGTAGTCGATGATCGAGCTGGCGTCGGTCCAGGTGCGGAACAGGTAGTTGCCCTTGAAGAAGCTGTTGTGGCCATAGCAGGCGTGGGCGATCACCAGCGCCTGCATGCAGATGGTGTTTTCCTCCATCAGGTAAGCGATGCAGGGATCGGAATTGATCACGATTTCATAGGCCAGGCCCATCTGTCCGCGACGATAGCCTTTCTCGGTGGAGAGAAAGTGCTTGCCGTACGACCAGTGGTGGTAGCCGATGGGCATGCCGACCGAGGCATAGGCATCCATCATCTGTTCAGCCGTGATGACCTCGATCTGGTTCGGGTAGGTGTCCAGGGCGTAGCGCTCGGCGAGGCGGCCGATCTCACGGTCGTAGGTTCTGATCAGGTCGAAGGTCCATTCCGAGCTGGTGGAGATGGGTTGTCTCTTCATGCTGCACCTCTTCCGGCGCCGACGCGCCGTTGGAACAGCTCGCGGAACACCGGGTAGATGTCCGCGGCACTGACCAGCTGCTGCTGGGCGAAAGCCTCGGGGAAGGTTTCGCACACCTGGTTGTATTCGTACCAGAGCGCCTGATGCTCGCGCGGGGTGATCTCGACGTAGGTGAAATACTGCACGAAGGGCATGATCTGGTTGATCAGGATGTCCCGGCACAGCGGCGAGTCGTCGTTCCAGTTGTCGCCGTCCGAAGCCTGCGCGCCGTAGATGTTCCACTCCGCAGCCGGATAACGCTCGGCCATGATTTCCTGCATCATTTTCAGCGCGCTGGAGACGATGGTCCCGCCGGTCTCGCGCGAGTAGAAGAACTCCTCTTCATCCACTTCCTTGGCGCTGGTGTGGTGGCGGATGAACACCACATCGATCTTGTCGTAGTTCCGCTTGAGGAACAGGTAGAGGAGGATGAAGAAGCGCTTGGCGACGTCTTTCGTCGCCTGGGTCATCGAGCCCGACACGTCCATCAGGCAGAACATCACCGCCTTGGAGCTGGGGTTGGGATGCTTGACCAGCAGGTTGTACTTGAGGTCGAAGGTGTCGAGGAACGGCACCCGTTCGATGCGCGCACGTAGCCGCAGGATTTCTTCCTCGCAGGCCTTGATGTCGCCGAGGTTGTCCGGCTCTTCGAGCTTGAGGCGCTCGAGTTCGGCGCGCGCCTGGCGTAGCTTGGCGCGGCTGGAGCCCGACAGCGCAATGCGCCGCGCATGCGCCGAACGCAAGGTGCGCACGATGTTGATCCGGGAGGGGTTGCCCTCGTTGCTGATGCCGGCGCGCACCGTCTTGAAGGTGTCGGTGCCGGTCAGGTGACGCTTGACCAGGTTGGGCAGCTCGAGGTCCTCGAACATGAAGTCGAGAAATTCTTCCTGGGTGATCTGGAAGACGAAGTCATCCATCCCTTCGCCGCTGTTGCTCGCCTGCCCGGCACCCTGGCCGCCACCACCGCCCTGCGGGCGTGGGATGCGTTCGCCGGCGACGAACTCCTTGTTGCCCGGATGGACGATCGTCTGCCGCCCACCGCGGCCGTGGTGCAGCACCGGTTCGTCGATGTCGCGACCGGGAATGCTGATCTGTTCGCCATGCTCCATGTCGGTGATGGAACGCCGGCTGACGGCCTCTTCCACCGCCTTCTTGATGTGGCCCCGGTAGCGCTGCAGGAAGCGCTGACGGTTGACCATGCTCTTGTTCTTGCCATTGAGGCGCCGATCGATCACGTAGCTCATACGAGCCCTCCGAGGGACGCTGCAGGCCTTGAGGGATCGGTCGCCTGCCTCGGCAACCGACCCTCCAAGCTCTCGTCTGCAGCCTACAGCTTTTGGCGTGAGGCTGCGTTACTGCGACTTGCGCACCCGCAAATACCATTCGGACAGCAGGCGGACCTGCTTCTCGGTGTAACCGCGCTCGACCATGCGCGACACGAAGTCGTTGTGTTTCTTCTGGTCTTCCTTGCTGGCCTTGGCATTGAAGCTGATGACCGGCAGCAGATCCTCGGTGTTGGAGAACATCTTCTTCTCGATCACCACGCGCAGCTTCTCGTAGGACAGCCAGCTCGGGTTCTTGCCGTTGTTGTTGGCCCGCGCGCGTAGTACGAAGTTGACGATCTCGTTGCGGAAGTCCTTGGGATTGCTGATGCCGGCAGGCTTCTCGATCTTCTCCAGCTCTTCGTTGAGGGCGGCGCGGTTGAGGATCTCGCCGGTTTCCGGGTCGCGGTATTCCTGGTCCTGGATCCAGAAGTCGGCGTACAGCACATAGCGATCGAAGATGTTCTGCCCGTATTCGCTGTAGGACTCGAGGTAGGCGGTCTGGATCTCCTTGCCGATGAACTCGACGTAGCGCGGCGCCAGGTATTCCTTGATGAAGCGCAGGTAGCGCTCGCGCACCTCGGCCGGGAACTGCTCCTGCTCGATCTGCTGCTCGAGCACGTAGAGCAGGTGTACCGGGTTGGCGGCGACCTCGTGCGGGTCGAAGTTGAAGACCTTCGACAGGATCTTGAAGGCGAAGCGGGTGGAGAGGCCGTTCATGCCTTCGTCCACGCCAGCAGCGTCGCGGTATTCCTGGATCGACTTCGCCTTGGGGTCGGTGTCCTTCAGGTTCTCGCCGTCGTAGACCCGCATCTTCGAGTAGATGTTGGAGTTCTCCGGCTCCTTCAGACGCGAGAGCACACTGAACTGCGCGAGCATCTTCAGGGTGTCCGGGGCGCAGTGAGCCTGCGACAGCGAGCTGTTGGTCAGCAGTTTGTCGTAGATCTTCACCTCGTCTGACACCCGCAGGCAGTAGGGCACCTTGACGATGTAGATACGGTCGATGAAGGCTTCGTTGTTCTTGTTGTTGCGGAAGCTGTGCCACTCCGATTCGTTGGAGTGCGCCAGGATGATGCCGCTGTAGGGAATCGCACCCAGGCCCTCGGTGGAGTTGTAGTTGCCTTCCTGGGTCGCGGTCAGCAGCGGGTGCAGCACCTTGATCGGCGCCTTGAACATCTCGACGAATTCCATCAGGCCCTGGTTCGCCCGGCACAGCGCGCCCGAATAGGCGTAGGCGTCGGCATCGTTCTGCGGGAATTCCTCCAGCTTGCGGATATCCACCTTGCCGACCAGCGCCGAGATGTCCTGGTTGTTCTCGTCGCCCGGCTCGGTCTTGGCCACGGCAATCTGATTGAGGATCGACGGGTAGAGCTTGACCACGCGGAACTGGCTGATATCGCCACCGAATTCCTGCAGCCGCTTGGTTGCCCAGGGCGACATGATGGAGCTGAGGTAGCGCCGCGGGATGCCGTAATCCTCCTCGAGGATCTGGGCGTCTTCGGCGGGATTGAACAGGCCCAGCGGCGACTCGAATACCGGCGAGCCCTTGATCGCGTAAAAGGGCACCCGCTCGATCAGCTGCTTGAGCTTTTCGGCCAGCGACGACTTGCCACCGCCGACCGGGCCGAGGAGATAGAGGATCTGCTTCTTCTCCTCCAGGCCCTGCGCCGCGTGGCGGAAGTAGGAGACGATCTGGTCGATGCAGTCCTCCATGCCGTGGAAGTCTTCGAACGCGGGATAACGGCGGATCACCTTGTTGGAAAAAATTCGCGACAGCCGCGGGTCGGTCGAGGTGTCGACCAGCTCCGGCTCGCCGATCGCCATCAGCATGCGCTCGGCCGCGGTGGCGTAGGTACTCGGGTCCTGTTTGCACAGATCGAGGTATTCCTGCAGGGAATATTCCTCCTGCCGGGTCGCTTCGAATCGTTGTTGGAAGTGGCTGAAAATGCTCATGACTTCACCTCGTCGCTGCACAGGTAGGCGTTGTCATCAGGCATCCCGGAACCCGGCCGCAACGGCGGCCAGCGGAGTTCCCCCGAACACCCAATGGTCGAAACCATAATCCGAAGCCGTTTTACCCGGCTTTCATCGTTTGGATGGCCTGAGCTAAAGGATAGTTCGGATTCGGTGGCGTAAAGGGGCGGGGCGACTTTTTACCGGGAGCGGAAGCCGGCAAACGGGGTGCAGCCCGCGCGGCGCGGGGCCTGCACGGGGACACAAAAACTTACGACTGCTCGTCGCGCTCCACTTCCTGCGGGTAAGTGACTCGCCACAGTTCGAAGCCTCCATCGAGACTATAGACGTCGGAAAAACCCTGGCCCACCAGATAGGCCGCGGCGCCCTGGCTCGAATGGCCGTGGTAGCAGGTCACGATCAGTGGATGGTCGAGGTCGGCGGCGGCGATGAAGTCCGGCAGCGAGTAGTTGTCCAGCCGGGTCGAGCCGGCGATGTGGCCGCTGGCGAAGCTGTGCGGGTCGCGGATGTCCACCACCACCGCGCCTTCGCGACGCATCTGCTGGGCCTGTTCGGGGGCAATGCGCTTGAATTCCATCAGTTCGGTCTCCCGTGATCGCAGGCGCAGCGCAACAGCTCGCCGCTGTCGAGGTTCATCAGGGTCATGGCGTTACCCCAGACGCAGCCGGTGTCCAGGGCGAAGACGTCCGGCTCGTCACAGCGACCCTCGAGCGCGGCCCAGTGGCCGAAGACGATCTTCACATTGCGGGTCTTGCGCTGCGGATGGCTGAACCAGGGCGCATAGCCGGAGGGCGCCTTGTTCAGCCCCTCCTTGGCTTCAAGTTCCAGCGTGCCGTCGGTCTTGCAGAAGCGCATGCGCGTGAAGTAGTTGGTGATCAAGCGCAGGCGTGGCACACCGTGCAGATCCTTGCTCCACTTGGCCGGCTCATTGCCGTACATCCCGTCGAGGAATGGCATCAGCAGGGCGTCGTCCTGCAAGGCTGCCTCGACTTCGGCCGCGCGCCTGAGTGCTTTTTCCAGCGTCCACTGCGGCGGTATGCCGGCGTGCACCAGCGCGGTATGCCGGTGCTCATCGTAGTGCAGCAGCTTTTGCCGGCGCAGCCAGTCGATCAGCTCATTGCGGTCCGGCGCGTCGAGAATGGCCTGCAGCGTATCGGACTTGCGCATGCGTTCGATGTTGTAGGCGACCGCCAGCAGATGCAGGTCATGGTTGCCGAGCACACAGACGGCCGAGCCGTCGAGGTCCCGCACGTAGCGCAGCGCCTCGAGTGATTGCGGGCCACGGTTGACCAAGTCACCGGCCAGCCACAGGCAATCTCGCGAGGGGCTGAAGTTGACCTGCTCGAGCAGGCACTTGAGGGGTTCGAGGCAACCCTGCAGGTCGCCGACGGCATAGGTGGTCAATGCAGTGCTCCGGGTACGGCAAGGCGGAACGGCGCGATGATCGCGTCGAAGTGGTGTCCGTCCTCGGCGAGCATCTGGTAGCTGCCCTGCATGATGCCGACACGTGTGGTCAGCAGGGTGCCGCTGGTATAGACATGCCGTTCGCCGGGGGCGATCGTCGGCTGTTCACCGACGACGCCGGCCCCGCGCACTTCCTGCACCTGGCCGTCGCCGTCGGTGATGAGCCAGTGCCGGGAAAGCAGCTGTGCCGCCACCTGGCCCTTGTTCTCTATGGTTACCCTGTAGGCAAAGGCATAGCGGTTTTGTTCCGGCTCGGAGTGTTCCTTGAGGTAATGCGGAACGACGCTGACGTCGATCCGGTAGCGCTGATCGTCGGACATAAAAAGACTCGTCGATGAGGCGCCGTTACTGGCGCAGGGCGAGTTGGTCGGACAGGCGGACAAACGCGGCCAGGTCCAGCTGCTCGGGGCGCAGGCTGCCGTCGACGCCGGCTGCCTCGATGGCTTCGGCATCGAGCAGGCCCTTGAGCGTGTTGCGCAGGGTCTTGCGGCGCTGGTTGAACGCCTCGCGCACGACGCGTTCGAGCAGGCGTGGGTCCTTGGCCGGGTACGGCAGTTCGGCATGCGGCACCAGGCGAACGATCGCCGAGTCCACCTTTGGCGCCGGGTTGAAAGCGCCCGGGCCGACGTTGAACAGGTGTTCGACCCGGCAGTGGTACTGCACCATGATCGAGAGTCGGCCCCAGTCGCCGCCACCGGGCTCGGCGGCCAGGCGCTCGACCACTTCCTTTTGCAGCATGAAGTGCATGTCGCGGATCAGGCCGGCGTGCTCGAGCAGGTGGAAGATCAACGGCGTGGAAATGTTGTAGGGCAGGTTGCCGACGATACGCAGGCTGGCTGGCTCGCGGCTGAGCTGGGCGAAGTCGAATTTCAGCGCATCGCCCTGGTGCAGGGCGAAATTGCTTCGCTCGGCGAAGCGGCTCTGGAGAATCGGGATCAGGTCGAGATCGAGCTCGACCACATCCAGATGGGCGCCGCTGTCGAGCAACCCCTCGGTGAGGGCACCCTGGCCGGGGCCGATCTCGACCAGCCGCTCGCCCGCTCGCGGATGGATGGCGCGCAGGATGCGGTGAATGACGCCGGCGTCATGCAGGAAATTCTGGCCGAAGCGCTTGCGCGCACGGTGTTGGTACTCGGACATAGAAGGCAGCTCCAGGCTTCAAGCTGCAAGCGACAAGCAAGAGCGTAAAGCGAACGATGCAAAGGCGCGAAGCTTAACAGTTGCGCCCGTGCGCGACACGCACCGACCGCGCCGTCAGCTGCCTGCCGCCATCTGGTAGGCGGTTTCGAGCGCGACCTTGAGGCTGCCGGTGTCGATGCGCCCGCTGCCGGCCAGGTCCAGCGCGGTGCCGTGGTCGACGGAGGTGCGTACGATCGGCAGGCCCAGGGTGACGTTCACCGCGGCGCCGAAACCCTTGTACTTGAGCACTGGCAGGCCCTGGTCGTGGAACATGGCCAGCACCGCGTCGCAGTGTTCCAGGTGCTTGGGGGTGAACAGCGTGTCGGCCGGCAGCGGGCCGACCAGGTCGAGCCCTTCGTCACGCAGCCGCGCCAGCGTCGGCTCGATGATCTCGATCTCTTCACGGCCCAGATGGCCGCCTTCTCCGGCGTGCGGGTTGAGCCCGCAAACGAGGATGCGTGGCCGTGCGATGCCGAACTTGTCGACCAGATCGGCGTGCAGGATGCGCGTCACGCGCTCCAGGCGCTCGGCTGTAATCGCGTCGGCCACTTCGCGCAGCGGCAGATGGGTGGTGACCAGCGCCACGCGCAATCCGTGGGTGGCCAGCATCATGACGACTTGCGGCGTCCGGGTCAGCTCCGCGAGAAATTCCGTATGCCCGGAGAAGGCGACACCGGCTTCGTTGATCACGCCTTTGTGCACGGGGGCGGTGATCATGCCGGCGAAGTCGCCCGCGAGGCAGCCGCGGGCAGCGCGAGTCAGCGTCTCCAGTACGTAGGGACCGTTGGCGGGGTCGAGCTGGCCGGCCTGCGCCGGCGCCCGCAATGGCGTGTCCCAGACGTAGAGGCTACCGGCTGGCGCCGGATGCTCCGGCCAGGTTCCGGGATGCACCTCTATCAATTCGATCGACAGACCGAGCGCTGCGCTCCGCGCTTGCAGCAGTTCCACGCTGGCGATGGCAACGAGCGTTCTGGCTTGCGCGTCGCGGGCCAGCAGCAGGCAGAGGTCCGGGCCGATACCGGCTGGTTCGCCGGGGGTGAGAACGAAGGGGCGGGAGCGCGTCATGGATACCTCGGTGCGTTCGGCAAGCAAAAACGGGGTGAGGCACCTGGTGCCATCACCCCGTCTGTTTCAGGCCTGTCGGATCAGAGCTTGATTTCGACGTAGGCCTCATCGCGGATCTGTCGTAGCCAGGCCTGCAGTTCTTCATCGTAGCGGCGGTTGCGCAGCAGATTGCGAGCCTGCTGCTCGCGGAACTCCTCGCTGGTGTCCGTGGCGCGACGGCCGAGCACCTCGAGAATGTGCCAGCCATAGGGCGACTGGAACGGCTGCGAGAGTTCGCCGCTGGCGGTGTTGGCCATCACCTGGCGGAACTCCGGAACCAGCGAATTCGGGTCGATCCAGTTCAGGTCGCCACCGTTGAGTGCTGAACCCGGGTCTTCCGAAAAATTGCGCGCCAGCTCGGCGAAGTCTTCGCCCGCCAGGATGCGCTCACGCAGGCGCTTGACCAGCAGGCGAGCCTCGTCTTCGCTGCGAATCGCGCTGGGCTTGATGAGAATATGGCGAACGTGCACCTCGTCGCGCACCTGCGTTTCGCCGCCGCGCTTTTCCAGCACCTTGACGATGATGAACCCGGGCGGCGTGCGTACCGGCTCGGTGAACTCACCAACGGCCAGCTCGCGTACCAGGCTGTCGAACGGCGGCGGTAGCTGAGCGGCCTTGCGCCAGCCCATGTCTCCACCTTCGAGGGCGTTCTCGCTGGCGGAGCGGGCCACCGCCAGGCGGGCGAAGTCCGCGCCTTTCTGCAGTTGCTCGTGAGTGTCGCGTGCCATGCGCTCGGCGGCCTGGATGGTGGCCGAATCGGCCGCCTCGGGTACCGGGATGAGGATGTTGGCCAGGTGGTACTCCTCCGACAGCTGCAGCTTGCCGAGGTCGGAGGCGAGGAAGTTCTGCACTTCCTGCTCGGAAACCTGGATGCGCTCGGCGACCCGGCGCTGACGTACGCGGCTGATGATCATCTCGCGCCGGATCTGCTCGCGCGCGGTCTCCGGGCTCAGGCCGTCGCGTGCCAAGGCCTCGCGGAACTGCTCGGGGGTCATGTTGTTGCGCTGGGCAATGGTGGCCATCGCCTGGTTCAGCTCTTCATCGGAGATGCGAACGCCGGAGCGTTCGCCGATCTGCAATTGCAGGTTTTCGCTGATCAGGCGTTCCAGAACCTGTTGCTGCAGCACCTCGTTGGGCGGCACTTCCGCGCCGCGCTTCTCGATGGTCTGACGGACCTCTTGGATGCGCTGATCAAGCTGGCTCTGCATGATCACGTCGTTGTCGACGATCGCGACCACGCGATCCAGCGGTTGTACCTGGGCCAGCGCAGCCGTGGTCAGCGTGGCGCTGCCCAGTAGCAGGGTGCCCAGCAGTAGCGGGCGCAGGAAATCAGAGAGCTTGGTCTTCACGTTCACGGTAGCCTTGAATGCCTTGTTCGAGGAAGGTCTCGGTCGCGCTGCCAACGACGCCGCCGAGTCCCTTGAGAACGATCTGCAGGAAGATGCCGCTGTCCGGCTCGTCGTTGCGATCGGGGTTGAGGCTGGTCTCGTCGTAATCCACCCAGTAGCGGTTGATCAGGCGCAGCTTCCAGCAGCAACTGTCGTACTCGAAGCCGCCGAAGGCCTCCAGCGTGCGGCTGCGGCTGTAGTCGTGCTGCCAGCGTCCGATGACGCTCCATTGCGGGACGATCGGCCAGATGAACGAGAAGTCATGCTGGTTGATCTTGTAGTAGTCCTTGATGAAGTCCGGATTTGGAGTGCCGTCTGCAAGCAGCTCGTTGCCGTAGTCGCCCCCGTACCTCCATTCGCCGGTGGCCTGGTCGAAACGGATGGTGTCGTTGCGGTAGCGATAACCGAGGTTGACGATCTTGTTCGGGTTGGCTTCCGGCTGGTAGTGCCACATTGCACTGCCGGAGCGGGTACGACCCTGGTCCGGATCCCAGTTGAAGGTCGAGGTGAAACGCCAGTCACGGTTGTAGCGGTACTGGTATTCGAGCGCGTAGGGCGATACCGAGCTCTGCGCGTCCGGACGGCCTTCGACGGACATGCCGGGCAGTTGCACTTCACGATCGCGGAAGTAGTAGATCTGGCCGATGCTCAAGCGCTGGCGCTCGAAGCCATTGGGCTCGATCCAGCGGTTGGTCACGCCCAGCGAGAGCTGGTTGGCGTCCCCGATCCGGTCGCGACCACTGAAGCGGTTCTCGCGCCACAGCGAGGAATAGCTGAAGCTGCTTTCGCCGGTGTCGAACACCGGGATGTCGTCCTGGTCCTCTTTCGGTACATAGAGGTAGAACAGGCGCGGCTCGAGCGTCTGCCGGTAATCCTTGCCGAACCACTGGGTATCGCGGTCGAAATACAGGCCGCTGTCGACGCTGAAGATCGGAACGCTGCGATCGGGCGAATCCTCGAAATTGGTAATTCCCCCGAAGGCAGGGTCTCGCCCTTTCGAGTCGAGATCCAGGCTGTACTGGGTGTAGGCGTACTTGAGCGACGGCTTGACGAAGCCCCAGGTCCACTGCAGCGGCAGGCTGACGCCCGGCTCCAGGTGCAGGCGCTCGCCTTCGGCGCGGGTCAGCCCTGTCAGCCGGTCGTCATACCAGCGCTCGTCGATACCGTCTTCATTCTGGAAGAACCCATCGCGCAGGCTGCGCTGGAAGCTGACGAACTCGGTCTTGTAGGCGAAGTTCAGCCCACCGGGCTGGAAGGGCAGACGGCCATCGAGGGTGACCTGCGGCAGGCGCTCGTACGGCGTGATGTCGGCCACCGTGGCGCGCTCGTAGGCATGGGCATTCAGTCGCGCGGTGTAGTTATCGCCGCGGTAGGTGAGCGTGCCACGCTGGTCCAGGTGCTCCTTGGTGGAAATATTCAGGTTGGTGTCCAGGTCCTGAAAGTAGTACGGGTCGCTGATGTCGGTGTAGTCGACCTCGGCGAGCCAGCGCGAGTCCAGGCCGGTGCGGTGCTGCCAGCTGTACATCCAGCGCTGGTCTTCATACTCGGACTGCAGCTTGCGATCGTCGTTGCTGTCGTCCAGATAGGCCGCGCCGAACTGCCCCTCGCTGCTGCGGGTCAGGTAGCGGAACTCGCCTTCCATCAGCAGGCCGCGGTCGGTCATCAGGTGCGGATACAGCGTGGCGTCGAAGTTCGGTGCCAGGTTGAAGTAGTAAGGCGTCTGCAGCGAGAACCCGGTGTCGCTCGACGAGCCGATGCTCGGGGCGAGAAAGCCGGACTGGCGACGATCATCGATCGGGAAGTAGATGTACGGTGTGTAGAACACCGGTACGTCCTTCACCCGCAGCGTCACGTTGGTCGCCGAGCCGAAGCCGGTCGCCGGATTCAGCGTCACGTTGTTGCCCTGCAGATGCCAGGTGTTCTCGCCCGGCTCGCAGCGGGTGTAGGTACCGTCCTTGAGCCGGATTATCGCGGTTTCCTCGCGCTTGGCATAGAGCGCGCTGCCGCGCACCTTGCCCGAGTGCACCACATACTCGGCGTTCTCGACCTTGGCTTCGCCGTTGTCGAGAAAGATTTCCGCGCGATCACCCACCATCAGCGCATTGCGGTCACGCAGACGGACGTTGCCGACCAGCTCGCCGCGGTTTTCCAGCTGGTGCAGGCGTGCCTCGTCGGCCTCGGCCTGCATGCTGCCCTGGCGCAGCACCACGTCACCGGCCAGGGTGGCGATTTCCTGTTCCTGTTCGTAGCGCGTGGCCTTGGCCGAAACGTAGGTCGGCGCCTCGCTCATCGGCGTGTCGTCGAACTTGCCCGGGCGGTTGGGCTCGACGTAGGTACCGGTGCAGTAGGGGCCGGTTTCGGCCAGTTGCGCGGCGGTGAGCTTTTCGCGCGGCACCCAGTCCAGATGGCTGTAGTCCTGGCTGCGTGAGGCCAATGCGCGTCCTTTGCTCTCGGTCACCAGCTTGGCGCTGGTGTCGGGGCGGTCGCCTTCCGGCGTGCGGCTCGCGGAGCTGGCGACGCCGGCGGATTCGACCGGGCGTGGCGGCAAGGCGTGGCTGGGCGTGGTAGTCGCGCAATTCCAGCCACCACCTGGGCCAGGCTGGCAGTCGAACTGCTCGGCAGCGCTGGCGAAGGGAGCGGCAACGGGTTGCAGAGCAAGCAGGCTACCAGTGACAAGGAGGGGGAACTTTCTACGAAACGCGGGATATCTGACTGCCATCTTGTTCTTTGGTCCGTGCTTGCGGCGAGCCATCGGCCGGCTTACTGCAGGCCTCTCGATGGGCTGAAAAAGATGCTGGATAATAAAGCATGACCTGCCCATCGGCTAGCGCCGCGGAGACGCCCAATGCCTCACGAAGACCAACGCCTGTCAGCTTTGCAAGCCTGGCTGGCGCATCAGCTACCTGCCATTTTCCGAGAGCGTGACTGGGGCGAGGTCCCGGTCGGCGAGCTGAGCGCGGCCAGCAGCGACGCCAGTTTTCGTCGCTATTTCCGTTGGGCGGACGGCGTGCACAGCCTGATCGTGATGGATGCACCGCCACCGCAGGAAGACTGCCGGCCCTTCGTGAAGGTCGCCGGGCTGCTCGCGGACGCAGGCGTCCACGTGCCGGCGGTGCTGGCGAGCGATCTGGAGAACGGCTTCCTGCTGCTCGATGATCTCGGGCGGCATACCTACCTTGACGTGATCGACGAGGCCAATGCCGACCGACTGTTCGCCGATGCCATCGACACGCTGATCGCATTTCAGCGCCGCCCGGTCGCGCAGCCGCTGCCCAGTTACGATGAGGCGCTGCTGCGGCGCGAGCTGGAGCTGTTCCCCGAATGGTACGTGAGCCGGCATCTCGGTCATCGCTTCGATGCCGCGCAGCAGGCCTGCTGGTCGCGCATCTGCAACCTGCTGATCGACTCGGCGTTGGCGCAGCCGCGAGTGCTGGTGCACCGCGACTACATGCCGCGCAACCTGATGCTGAGCGAGCCCAATCCGGGTGTGCTGGATTTCCAGGATGCCGTGCTGGGGCCGGTCAGCTACGACATCACCTCGCTGTTCAAGGATGCCTTCCTGAGCTGGCCGCAGGCGCGCGTCGACGCCTGGCTGCAGCGCTACTGGCAGCAGGCGCGGGAAGCTGGCGTTCCGCTGCCCGAAACCTTCGGCGACTTCCAGCGTGACAGCGACCTCATGGGGGTGCAGCGCCACCTGAAGGTGATCGGCATCTTCGCGCGCATCTGTCACCGCGACGGCAAACCGCGCTATCTCGCCGACGTACCGCGTTTCTTCGCCTATCTGCGCGAGGTGCTGGCGCGACGGCCTGAGCTGGCCGAGCTTGAGCGGCTGCTCGACAGCCTGCCCGGGCAGGCGCGCCCATGAAGGCGATGATCCTGGCCGCCGGCAAGGGCGAGCGCCTGCGCCCGTTGACCCTGCATACACCCAAGCCGCTGGTTCGTGCCGGCGGGATGCCGTTGATCGAGTACCACGTCAGGGCGCTGGTCGCCGCCGGCTTCGACGAGCTGGTGGTCAACCATGCCTGGCTCGGCGAGCAGCTCGAGGCGTACCTGGGGGGCGGCGCCCGCTTTGGCGCCTGCATTCGCTACTCGCCGGAGGGGGAGCCACTGGAAACCGGCGGTGGCATCCTGCGTGCGCTGCCATTGCTCGGGGAGGAGCCGTTCCTGGTGGTCAATGGCGACATCTGGACCCGCTACGATTTCGCGCGCCTGCGGCGGCCGCTCGAGGCGCTGGCGCACCTGGTGCTGGTCGACAACCCGGCACACAACCCGCAGGGGGATTTCGTGCTCCGTGACGGCCAGGTGCACGAGGCGGGTGCGGGCGTCGCGCTGACCTACAGCGGCATGGCGCTGCTGCATCCGGCCCTGTTCAGCGGTCAGCAGCCCGGCGCGTTCAAGCTGGCGCCGCTGCTGCGCGGAGCAATGGCCAAGGGGCAGGTGACCGGTGAGCACTTTGCTGGCGACTGGATCGATGTCGGCACGCACGAGCGGCTGGCGCAGGTCGAGCGTCTGCTGGAGAAACAGCCTTGAGGTACTGGCCGCTGACCCTGGCCGGCGCCCTCGCGGGTTGGCTGCTGGCGAGCATCCCTGGCGCGCTGCTTGGCGGCGTGTTGGGGCAGGTGCTGGACCGGCGCCTGGGGCTGGAGGGCTGGGCGAGTCTGCTCGCGCTGTTGCGTGGGCAGCCACCGCTGCGAGGCAACGAGCTGCAGTTCGTCCTGTTGGGCCGGCTGGCCAAGAGCGCCGGCCGGGTCACCGAGGCGCATATCCGGATCGCGCGTGCCGAGATGCAGCGGCTCGGCCTCGACGGTACCGCTCAGCGCGCCGCGATCGAAGCCTTTTCGCGCGGCAAGCGAGACGATCTCGGCCTGCGTACGCCGCTGCGCCGGCTGCGCGGGCGGCGTGAGCAGGCACGGGCCCTGCTCGAGGCCTGCTGGCGCATGGCGCGGGCCGACGCCGAGATCGGGCCGCGCGAGCACGAGCTGATTCTGCTCTGGGGCAAGTGGATGGGTTGGACGGCAGCCGATGTGGCCGCGCAGGACACCGCACCACGACCGCGCGGCGCAGCTCCGGCAAGCCGTGGCGGCGCCTATCAGAAAGCGCTGGATCTGCTGGGCGTGCGCGCCGATACCGAGCCGGAGGCCATCAAGCGCGCCTACCGTCGCCTGCTCAGTCGCCATCACCCGGACAAGCTGGCCGGCGCCGGGGCCAGCCCGGCTGCCGTGCGCGAGGCTACCGAACGTACCCGTGAGCTGCACAGCGCCTACGCCCTGGTGCGCGAGCGGCGGGGCTTCCGCTGAGCGCGGTCAAGGCGTTGTCTGCTTGTCCAGCCAGGCGCGGACGCGCCGGTAGAGCTGCTCCTGCTCGGCCGCCGCGTCGGCGGGTAGCCGCTGCAGGATGATCTGGCGATAGTCCGGATGGCGCGCCCGCTGGCTGGCGTCGAGGCGCTCGCGCGCTTGCGGCGAGCGGTTCCCGGTTTGGCCGTAGATGAAGTCCGCAGTGGGCAGCGCCAGTTCGCTCAGCAGATCGGCGAGCGGCTTGTCCTGTTCTGCCGGACGCCTGGGCTCGATGAGCACCAGTCCGCCGACGTCTTTCGCACCGCTGTTTTGCAGATAGCGGGCGGCCCAGTAGGCGCCGGTGCCGTGCCCGACGAGCACGGCCGTCGCCGCGCCACTGCTGCGCGCTTGTGTCAGGGCGGCCTCAAGGCGGGCCTCGATTCGCTGTGCCTGATTCACCGGCTCGGCTTTGGGCTCGGCGGCCGTTGCTTGCGGCGGTTGTGCGTCGTCGAGCGGCGGTGCGGTCTTCTCCGGCAGATAGCCGGCCTCGCTGGGGGCGCCGTCTGCTGGCGCGGCATCCGCCTCGGGTGCGGTGCCTGCGTCGGGCGCGGGCGCGGCCGGCTCGGCGGCGGGCAGCGCCGGTGCCGCATCCGGCAGCGTCAGGCTGAGCGTCTGCCAGCCGACGTCCGGCAGCTGACGGCGCAGCGGTCCGATGACTCTGGGCCAGTCGGCGCTTTCGCCGTCACCGGGCAGCAGCACGATGACGCCACGGCTCTGCCCCAGGTTCGAGGGCAGCTGCAGGCCGACAAAGGTTTCTTCGCCCGCCTTGAGTTCGAGGGCCTGACGCGGAAAGCGCTGGGCAAGGGCCCGGCCGAGCTGTTCGCTTCGTTCACCGGCAGCGACCCGCACCGGCTCCGCAGGCGGCGCTTCGGGAGGCGCCGGGGGCGGCTCCTCGCTTCTCGCGATCGTTGGCAGCAGCAACAGGGTGGCTAGTAGCAGGCTCGGCAGCATTCCGTCTCTCCAGGCGCGACCCTCAGGGTAGCGGCGCTGCTCGCGCATGGCCAGCGGTGGCCACGCCGGGACCGGGCTCGGGTAAACTGCCGCCTTTTCGCTGCTCAAGAGGTGCGCCATGCAGCCTTTCGCCATCGCTCCGTCGATTCTCTCTGCCGATTTCGCCCGCCTCGGACAGGAGGTGGACACTGTGCTCGCTGCGGGTGCCGACATCGTTCACTTCGATGTCATGGACAACCATTACGTGCCCAACCTGACCATCGGCCCGATGGTCTGCAGCGCCTTGCGCAAATACGGCATCACCGCGCCGATCGATGTGCACCTGATGGTCAAGCCGGTCGATCGCATCATCGGCGACTTCCTCGAGGCCGGCGCCAGCTACATCACCTTTCACCCGGAAGCGTCCGAGCACATCGATCGCTCGCTGCAGCTGATCCGCGACGGCGGCGCCAAGGCCGGGCTGGTGTTCAACCCGGCCACGCCGCTGGACTGCCTGAAGTACGTCATGGACAAGGTCGACATGATCCTGTTGATGAGCGTCAACCCCGGATTCGGCGGCCAGAAGTTCATTCCCGGTACGCTCGACAAGCTGCGCGAAGCACGCGCGCTGATCGACGCCAGCGGCCGCGAGATTCGCCTGGAAATCGACGGCGGGGTGAACGTGAAGAACATTCGCGAGATTGCCGAGGCCGGCGCCGACACCTTTGTCGCCGGCTCGGCGATCTTCAATCAGCCGGACTACAAGGCCGTGATCGACACCATGCGCGGCGAGCTGGCGCAGGTCCGCCGATGAACCGGCTGCAGCGTCTGTTCGACGGCCAGCTGCCGCGCCTGGCGATGTTCGACCTGGACGGCACGCTGATGGATTCGGTACCTGACCTGGCGGCGGCGGTCGACAGGATGCTGATGCTGCTCGGCCGGCAACCTGCCGGCATCGAGCGGGTGCGTGACTGGGTCGGCAACGGCTCACGAGTGCTGGTTCGCCGCGCCCTGGCCGGACACTACGAGCACGCCGGCGTCGGCGAGGACGAGACCGACGCGGCGCTGGCGCTGTTCATGCAGGCCTATGCCGGTGCGCATGAACTGACCAGCGTTTACCCCGGTGTCGTCGATTGCCTGGACTGGTTGCGCGAGCGCGGTGTCGCACTGGCGGTGATCACCAACAAGCCGTCGCAGTTCGTCGCGCCGTTGCTGGAGGAAAAGGGGCTGGGCGGCTATTTCCGCTGGCTGGTCGGTGGCGATACCCTGCCTCAGCAGAAGCCCGATCCTGCCGCGCTGCACTGGGTCATGCAGCAGGCCGGCGTAACCGCGGCCGAAGCGCTGTTTGTCGGCGACTCGCGTAACGACGTGCTGGCTGCTCGCGCGGCCGGCGTGCCCTGCGTCGCGGTCAGCTATGGCTACAACCACGGTCGACCGATCGACGAGGAGGAGCCGGAGCTGGTGCTCGACGACCTGCGCCAGCTGGTTGCTTCGCCTGAGGGGCTGCGCTAGTGTGGCGAGGTTTTCCTCCTGCCCGCCGAAGAGATCAGATCGTGGTGGTGACTCGCAAACAGTGGATGAAGGTCATCAAGGCCCTGGCGCGCTGGCGCTGGCGCGCCTGAGCTCCCCTGTGCCGGCATCTGGCCGGCCCCTGTTTGCGAACCGTTCCAAGCCCCCTCAGACCACGAGGCTGACATGACCCGCGACGAATTTCTGCGTCTGGCCGCCGAAGGCCACAATCGCATTCCGCTGTCCTTCGAAACCCTGGCCGATTTCGACACACCGCTGTCGCTCTATCTCAAGCTGGCCGATGCGCCCAACTCCTACCTGCTCGAGTCGGTGCAGGGCGGAGAGAAGTGGGGCCGTTATTCGATCATTGGCTTGCCCTGTCGTACCGTGCTGCGCGTCCATGGACAGCGGATCAGCGTGACCACCGACGGCGTCGAGCAGGAACGCGCCGAGGTCGAGGATCCGCTGGCCTTTGTCGAGGCATTCCAGCAGCGCTATCGCGTGGCGCCGGTCGAGGGCCTGCCGCGCTTCAACGGCGGGCTGGTCGGCTACTTCGGCTACGACAGCGTGCGCTACGTCGAGCAGCGCCTGGGCCGCTGCGAGGCGCCCGACCCGCTGGGCACGCCGGACATCCTGCTGATGGTCTCCGACGCCGTGGTGGTGTTCGACAACCTGGCTGGCAAGCTGCATTGCATCGTGCTGGTCGACCCGGCCGCGGCGGATGCCTACGAGCAGGGCCTGGCCCAGTTGCGTGCCCTGCGTGAGCGCCTGCGCCAGCCGGTCGTGCCGCGCCTGGGGCTGGACTTCGAGATCGGGGCCAGGGGCGAGCCGGTGTTCCGCTCGAGTTTCTCGCGTGAGGACTTCGAGGCGGCAGTTTCGCGCATCAAGGACTACATCCTCGCCGGCGACTGCATGCAGGTGGTGATTTCCCAGCGCATGTCGATTCCGTTCGCCGCCGCGCCGATCGACCTCTATCGGGCGCTGCGCTGTTTCAACCCGACGCCCTACATGTACTTCTTCAATTTCGGCGACTTCCACGTGGTCGGCTCCTCCCCGGAGGTGCTGGTGCGCGTCGAGGACGGCCTGGTTACCGTGCGGCCGATCGCCGGGACCCGTCCACGCGGCGCCACCGACGAGGCCGACCGCGCCCTCGAGGCCGACCTGTTGTCCGATACCAAGGAGCTGGCCGAGCACCTGATGCTGATCGACCTGGGCCGCAACGACGTTGGCCGGGTCGCCGAGACCGGCTCGGTGAAGCTCACCGAGAAGATGGTCATCGAGCGCTACTCCAACGTGATGCACATCGTTTCCAACGTCACCGGGCAGCTCAAGCAGGGGCTCTCGGCAATGGATGCGCTGCGCGCCATCCTGCCGGCGGGCACCTTGTCCGGTGCGCCGAAGATCCGTGCCATGGAGATCATCGATGAACTGGAGCCGGTCAAGCGCGGCGTCTACGGCGGTGCGGTCGGCTACCTCGCCTGGAACGGCAACATGGACACCGCCATCGCCATTCGTACCGCGGTGATCAAGGACGGCGAGCTGCACGTGCAGGCCGGCGCCGGCATCGTCGCCGACTCGCAGCCGGCACTCGAGTGGGAAGAAACCCTGAACAAGCGCCGCGCGATGTTCCGTGCCGTCGCCCTGGCCGAACAGACCGCCCCCGAACAGTCCGAGCGCTGAGGAGCCGAGCCATGCTGCTGATGATCGACAACTACGACTCCTTTACCTACAACGTGGTGCAGTACCTCGGCGAGCTGGGTGCCGACGTGCACGTGGTACGCAACGACGAACTCGACGTCGCGGCGATCGAGGCACTCGCCCCCGAACGCATCGTCGTCTCTCCCGGCCCCTGCACGCCGAACGAGGCCGGCGTATCGCTCGAAGTGATCCGCCATTTCGCCGGCAAGCTGCCGATTCTCGGGGTCTGCCTTGGCCATCAGAGCATTGGCCAGGCCTTCGGCGGCGAAGTGGTCCGCGCACGCCAGGCCATGCACGGCAAGACCAGCCCGGTGTTCCACCGCAACCAGGGCGTGTTCGCCGGCCTCAACAATCCGCTGACCGTCACCCGCTACCACTCGCTGGTGGTCAGGCGCGAGACGCTGCCCGATTGCCTGGAGATCACCGCTTGGACGCAGCTGGAGGACGGCTCGGTCGACGAGATCATGGGCCTGCGGCACAAGACGCTGAACGTCGAAGGCGTGCAGTTCCATCCCGAATCCATCCTCACCGAACAGGGCCACGAACTGTTCGCCAACTTCCTCAAGCAGACCGGAGGCGCGCGCTGATGGAGATCAAGGAAGCGCTCAACCGGATCGTCGCTCAGCTGGACCTGACCACCGACGAAATGAAGGACGTGATGCGCCAGATCATGACCGGGCAATGTACCGATGCGCAGATCGGTGCCTTCCTCATGGGCATGCGCATGAAGAGCGAGACCATCGATGAAATCGTCGGCGCGGTGCAGGTCATGCGTGAGCTGGCCGCGCCGGTCGCCTTCGACAGCGAGCGGCTGGTCGATACCTGCGGCACCGGCGGCGACGGCATGAACATCTTCAATGTCTCCACCGCGGCGGCGTTCGTCGTCGCCGCAGCGGGAGGCAAGGTAGCGAAGCACGGCAACCGTGCAGTGTCCGGCAAGAGCGGCAGTGCCGACCTGCTGGAGGCGGCGGGGGTCTACCTCGACCTCGCCCCTGAGCAGGTGGCGCGCAGCGTCGACGCGGTGGGCGTGGGCTTCATGTTTGCCCCGGCACATCACGGCGCCATGCGTTTCGCCGCGGGCCCGCGGCGCGAACTGGGGCTGCGTACGCTGTTCAATATCCTCGGGCCGATGTCCAACCCGGCGGGTGTGAAGCATCAGGTGCTCGGCGTGTTCAGCAAGGCGTTGTGCCGACCGATGGCCGAGGTGCTGCAGCGCCTGGGCAGCAAGCACGTGCTGGTGGTGCATGCGCAGGATGGCCTGGACGAGGTCAGCCTCGCCGCGCCGACCCATGTGGCCGAGCTGAAGGATGGCGCGATCCGCGAGTACAGCGTGCAGCCGGAGGACTTCGGCATTCGTAGCCAGAGCCTGATCGGGCTCAACGTCGAGGACGCACAGGGTTCGCTGGCACTGATCAAGGATGCGCTCGGGCGCCGGCAAACCGAGAACGGTCAGAAGGCTGCCGACATGATCGTGCTCAACGCTGGCGCTGCGCTCTATGCCGCGGACCAGGCGTCTTCGTTCAAGCAGGGCGTGGAACTGGCCCACGATGCGCTCAGTACCGGCCTGGCGCGCGACAAGCTCGAGGAGCTGGTGTCCTTTACCGCCGTGTTCAAGCAGGAGAATGCCCGATGAGCGTGCCAACCGTGCTGGAGAAGATCGTTGCCCGCAAGGCCGAGGAAGTGGCCGAGCGCCGCGCCCGAGTGGCGCTCGACGAGTTGGCGCGGCAGGCCGCGGCTGCCGATCCGGTGCGCGGCTTCGCCGACGCGCTGATCCGCCGCGTGCGCGCCAAGGAGGCGGCAGTGATCGCCGAGGTGAAGAAGGCCTCGCCGAGCAAGGGCGTGCTGCGTGAGAACTTCGACCCGGTGCAGATCGCCCGTAGCTACGAAGCCGGTGGCGCGGCCTGCCTGTCGGTGCTCACCGACATCGATTTCTTCCAGGGCGCCGATGCCTACCTGCAGCAGGCGCGTTCGGCCTGCAGCCTGCCGGTGATTCGCAAGGATTTCATGATCGACCCCTACCAGGTGGTCGAGGCCCGGGCCCTGGGCGCCGATTGCATTCTGCTGATCGCCGCGGTGCTCGATGACGGCCAGCTGACCGAGTTGTCCGCCGAAGCGGGTTCGCTGGGCATGGACGTGCTGGTGGAAGTGCACGATGCCAGCGAGCTTGAGCGGGCGCTGAAACTGGAGACGCCGCTGTTGGGGATCAACAACCGCAACCTGCACACCTTCGAGGTGAGCCTGGAAACGACGCTCGACCTGTTGCCGCGCATTCCGCAGGACCGCATCGTGGTCACCGAGAGCGGCATTCTCAATCGGGCCGACGTCGAGCTGATGGAAATCAACCAGGTCTACGCCTTCCTCGTCGGCGAGGCCTTCATGCGCGCGGAACAGCCGGGCGCCGAGTTGCAGCGCCTGTTCTTTCCCGAGCGCCGCCAGCGCACGGTAGCCGCCGATCCACAGTAGGGTCGGCCTTCGTCTGAAACGAAAAGGCCGGAGTCGCGTCGCCGCGGCTCCGGCCTTTTCCTGCTCGGGCGCGCTCAGCGCGTACCGAACACCACCATCGTCTTGCCCTTCACGTAGACCAGCCCCTGAGCCTCGAGGCTCTTGAGTACCCGGCCTACCATCTCCCGCGAACAACCGACGATACGGCCGATCTCCTGGCGGGTGATCTTGATCTGCATGCCGTCGGGGTGAGTCATGGCGTCAGGTTGCTTGCACAGGTCGAGCAGAGTGCGCGCGACGCGGCCGGTGACGTCGAGAAACGCCAGGTCGCCGACCTTGCGCGTGGTGGCGCGCAGGCGATCGGCCATCTGGCTGCCCAGCGCATAGAGAATTTCCGGGTCCTGCTGGGTCAGTTCGCGGAACTTCGTGTAGCTGAGTTCCGCCACCTCGCATTCGGTCTTGGCGCGAACCCAGGCGCTGCGTTCCTTCTCGCTGCCCTCCTTTTCGAACAGGCCCATCTCGCCGAAGAAGTCGCCGGCGTTGAGATAGGCGATGATCATTTCGCGGCCGTCATCGTCTTCGATGAGGATGGTGACCGAACCCTTGACGATATAGAACAGCGACTCGCAACGATCCCCTTGGTAGATGATTGTGCTCTTGGCCGTGTAACGGCGTCGGTGGCAGTGCGCCAGCAACTTGTCGATGTTCTTTACCTTGGGTGTGAGTGTGATAGCTACCATGCTCTGAGTCCCGGGATAATGCTTGGATAAATGTTGGTTCTTATTGTTTGAATTCATTATGTCCGCAGCTCTTTTGGCCAGCCAACCCGAAGGGTAAGCGGTCAGACATAACCTGCGATACATTTTTGCGGTGGGTCAACGCACCTTTGGTCGTGTCCGCTGTCCGCAGCGGCAGAAGTCCACATGTTAAGCTATTGCTCCTTTCAAATTGTGGAGCCAGTTGATGAAAGCGCGCATTCAATGGGTCGATGGCGCCATGTTTTTAGGTGAATCGGGCAGTGGGCACGTCGTGGTGATGGATGGGCCGCCCGAAGCCGGAGGGCGTAATCTCGGGGTGCGACCCATGGAAATGCTGTTGCTTGGCCTCGGCGGGTGCAGCAACTTCGATGTGGTGAGCATCCTGAAAAAGTCCCGACAGGCGGTCGATAGTTGCGAAGCCTTCGTCGAGGCCGAGCGTGCCAGCGAGGACCCCAAGGTCTTCACCAGGATCCACCTGCGCTTCGTGGTCAAGGGGCGCGGCCTGAAGGAGCCGCAGGTCAAGCGCGCCGTGGAACTGTCGGCGGAGAAGTACTGCTCGGCCTCGATCATGCTGGGCCGCGCCGGCGTCGAGATCACCCACTCCTACGAGATCGTCGAGCTGCAGTAAGCGCTTGGCGGTCGGCGACAGCCGCTGGCGAGCGCATCGGCCGCCCAGCATGGCGTGCGCTCGGTTGCCCCGGGCAATCACGTCGATCACCCGATTGCTCAACCTCCGCGCGTAGAGAGGCCCGGCGTCCGGGCGGCGGGGTTTCGTCTGCCGGCATGCTCAGCACCTGGCAGGGCCGCACGCGAGAGATCTTCAATGGTGAAAAGCAAACTCAAGCTCCACGGGTTCAACAACCTGACCAAGACCTTGAGCTTCAACATCTACGACATCTGCTATGCGCAGACGCCGGAAGACCAGCAGGCGTACGTCCAGTACATCAACGAAGAGTACGATGCCGAACGCCTGACGCAGATTCTCGGCGATGTCGTCGACATCATCGGCGCGAACATCCTCAACATCGCCCGCCAGGACTACGACCCACAAGGCGCCAGCGTGACCATGCTGATCTCCGAGCAGCCGGTGACGCCGACCGACAGCCAGATCGAGGAGTCGCCTGGGCCGCTGCCGGATACCGTCGTTGCGCACCTCGACAAGAGCCACATCACCGTGCATACCTACCCGGAAATCCATCCGGACGACGGTATCGCCACCTTCAGGGTCGACATCGACGTCTCGACCTGCGGGGTGATCTCACCGCTCAAGGCGCTGAACTACCTGATTCATCAGTTCGATTCGGACATCGTCACCGTCGACTACCGGATACGCGGGTTCACCCGCGATGTCGAAGGCAGGAAGCACTTCATCGACCACGAGATCAATTCAATCCAGAACTACCTCTCCGACGACACTCGCGCGGCGTACCAGATGACCGACGTCAACGTGTATCAGGAGAACCTGTTCCACACCAAGATGCTGCTCAAGGACTTCGCGCTGGAGAACTACCTGTTCGGCGATGCCACGCGCAACCTCTCGCCGCAGCAGCGCCAGCAGGTCGAAGCGCGACTGCGCCACGAGATGCTGGAGATCTTCTACGCACGCAACATGTCGGGCTGACGCGGCCCTTCGCTCAGGCTTTCTTCACCACTTCCTGCGGGTCGGCGTGTACCAGCACCTCGGCGCGTGGGTAGTGCGCCTTGATCGCCGCCTCCACCTCGTCACACAGCGCATGCGCGCGCGACAGCGACAGTTCGCCGGGCAGCTCCAGGTGCAACTGGACGAACCAGCGTGTGCCCGATATCCGCGTGCGCAGGTCGTGGCAGCCGAGCACGCCGGGCACGTTGCGGGCCAGGCGCTGCATGTCTTCGCCGATTTCCGGCGAGAGCTCGGTATCCATCAGCACCGCTGCCGCCTCGCGCAGGATGCTCGCCGCGCTCCAGAGAATGTAGAAGGCGATGGCGATGCCGAAGACTGCATCCAGCCGCGCCCAGCCGTAGCTGGCCAACACCAGCGCCACCAGGATGCTGAGGTTGAGCAGCAGGTCGGAGCGATAGTGCAGCGAGTCGGCGCGAATCGCGGTCGAGCCGGTGAGCCTGACCACGTGTCGTTGGTAGGCCAGCAGCGCCGCGGTCAGCAGCAGGGAGACGACGATCACCACGATGCCCACCAGGGGCGCGCCCAGCGGCTGCGGATGCAGCAGCCGATCGACCCCTTGCGCCCCCACGAGCAGGGCGCTGACGCCGATGAACGCGGCCTGGCCGAGGCCCGCCAGCGCTTCGGCCTTGCCGTGGCCATAGCGATGATCGTCGTCAGCCGGGCGCAGCGAGTAATGCACGGCGAGCAGGTTGATCAGCGAGGCGGCGCCATCGAGCAGCGAGTCGGTGAGCCCGGCGAGCAGGCTGACCGAGCCGCTCAGCCACCAGGCGACCGCCTTGCTAAGGGCCAGGAACAGCGCGACGGCCAGCGCTGCGCCGGACGCGCGACGCAGCAGGCGGGCGTGCTCTGCGCTGACGCTCATCGGCCGCTCACGCCGCCGGCCGCAGGCCGAACGCCGCGAGCTGGTCCAGGCTGCCCTGATGGCGAATCAGGCGCGGGTCGTCCAGCGGCAGGCTGCGGCCGGTTTCGGCCTCGATGATGGCCTTCAGGCGAGCCTGGTCGATCTGGCCGTCGGCGCCGATGGCTTCCTGCAGCTTTTGCGGAGCCACCGAGTACTCGTCGCCCGGCAGGTAGATGGCGCCCGTGGCGAAGTCGATGCCAAAGGCGATCAGCCCGGGAATCACGTAGAACAGCAGGCCGACCGCGTCGAGCACGGCGATGGCCGGGTCGATACGGCCTTCGATCTGGCCACGGCGGTCCGGGTAGAACAGCGTGCCGCAGGCCGACAGCTGGGTGACCAGCGTGAGGGTGAGCACGCCGCCAAGCAGACGGGAGCGGGGAAACGATCGGGTAACCATGCGTACCTCCGGAAATAGTGGCGCAACTATACCAGGGAGCGATGATGTTTTCTCGACATCAGACCGCGATCCGTGGCGACCTGTTCGTCGCCGCGCTCGACGCCCACTGCCGCCGCCGGGCTGCCTATAATCGCGGCCTGAAGCGGAGTAGCCCATGATCTCACTGCCCATCGACGAAGCCCTGCCGGCCCTGCGCCGCGCGTTGCATGCGCGTGACGAGGCGGTTCTCGAAGCGCCGCCCGGCGCCGGCAAGACAACCCGCGTACCGCTCGCATTGCTCGACGAGCCCTGGCTGGCGGGGCAGCGCATCATCGTGCTCGAACCCAGGCGTCTGGCCGCTCGCGCCGCTGCCGAGCGGATGGCCGATGAGCTGGGCGAGAGAGTCGGGCAGACGGTGGGCTATCGCATCCGCCTGGACAGTCGTGTCGGACCGCAGACGCGCATTGAGGTGGTGACCGAGGGGATTCTCGCCCGCCGTCTGCAGGACGATCCGGCGCTCGAGGGCGTCGGCCTGGTGATATTCGACGAATTCCATGTTTTGCTAAATGCGCAGGAAGTCGCATTGTCTTGTCAGAAAAGCCAGCCACGTCTCGCCTCAGGCTTTGGTAGCTGCCAGTAGGTGGAGTCGGGTAGGTGCTATTGCGCACTACTCAATCTCCTTGGCAGCAAAGCGCAATGCCGACCGCATCCACTCCGGCATCTTGCAGGCCCGGAGCTTCATCAGCTCTTCGCCGCTCAGCGCACTAACAATCTTGGAAACCACATTAGCGGACAGCCCTTCTTTCCCGATGTAGTAGAGAGCAGTAAGCGCCACACCTACCGTCGTGCCGGCGTGCTGCAAGCGGTCCTTGGATACGTGGCGGAGGCGAACCACCGCATTGCCAACCTTGATCTCGCGAGTAGATCCGCTGGTGTAAAAGGTCGGCAACACCTGCATCTGTGTGCTGAGGCCCAACCTCCGAACAGCCTCCGCGCCGTGTATCTGGATCGTCTCGCCGTTCGCCTTCGTGATGACCTCCACGACAGCCAGCGGACTCGGGCGCACCACCCTGCCGGTGTACTTGCTCATTTTGGGGCGCATGTAGACACCGCGAGCGACTCGCTCCAGCGTGCCTGATTGCACCAGCCTAGAAAGCGCTTTATTAATCGACGCACGGGAACCGACCTGCGCGAACACCGCGCCGGCAAATGGCCTCCCCTTTGGCATGTGCTTGACTCGATTTAAAATAGCTTGCGCGACGGACATATGAGCCCCAAAAAGTCAGAATCCACATATTTTCTGACGCCCACAAAAACTATAAGCCCTGCCAAAAACAGGACCTCCAGGCCAGCCACTGGGGACAGAGGGACAGCAAGATCAACACTCACTGTGCGGCCACGGAACCGGCCCCTCACACAGCCTCGCTGAGTAATCAGTCAGGTTCGACTAGAGCTCTCAACTCCTCACCAACCTTCTCCAGGAGCTGCTCAAAACTTTCAGGAGCTTCGGATCCAAGCAAGTAGGTCAGGGCCAAGAGGGTGACAGGGTGAGTGTCGAGCACCGTGCAGAGGCTATCGAGCTTTTCGAGAGTCGGGCTCGTTGCCCCGCGCTCCAGCATGCTGACGAAGGTACGACTGCTAACGAGCGAGAAATCTTCCTGTGCCAGCCCCCTACGCTGCCGCACGAGCCTCAACGCTTTCCCGAACGAATCCCGGACTTCCATTTTGCTGCTCCGCAAAATGGAACGATGAAGCGCGATTGAACAATATATGACTACAAAATATATTGTTCATCAATCAAGTACAATTATCATTAGGAGATTGGCGCGTGTTCAAAACCAGTCGGAATGCGGAACTGCTTCCTGGGCTCTCAACAGCGCCAGATGGCGTGCAGTTCTGGTCATATGTCGAGCTAGAGATGACCTGGCCCTGGTTCTACCTGCAGATCGTTGAGGACGATAGAAACGCGGCCTTTCGAAGCATGCTAATGGTTCCGTCGGTTCCATTGCTGGAACAGGTCATAGCTGCGCAGACCGAGCACGCCTGGCTGGAGCAGGCGTATCTTGTGAGTCCCGGGCATATGAACGAGGTGGGTCGCTGGTTGATGGAGCCGTTACTGGAGATCCTTTCAATTCGTGATGCACAAGGTAGCGAGCTTGGGCACCAGTACCGAGTGGAGGGAGATCGCACGTACTCAACCTCAGCGTGTCAGTCTCTCGGCAGTCGAATTAGTAAACACGTGATCTTCTCTGCTGCATTACATCTGCGAGGCTAACGCCCCACTTCCTACCCGTATCCATAGTCCCATCTGAACCGAGCTCAGTTGTCTTTCCAGAATTCGCTCCGCTGCACAAGGCCGAACTCATCGCCAGTCCTATCGGGATTCTCGTCGAACATGGTGTTGACCATACGCTCGCGGCGGAGACCACTCAGCGCTCGGAAAAAGCAGGCCTCACAGAGATGCACCTCATAACGCTCGCCATCATGCAAACACGATTTGCTGTTGGATGAGCATCACTTCGACGATGCCACCGATGACCGCGTCCGAGGAGAACTTTCAGAGCTCTTGCCCAAACAGGTCTACGAGGTAGAACGGCAACCTTTTTTGGGCCTGATGAGCGGATTGACCAACTACACCATGGCTGACGAGTTTCACGTAAAGCAGGCGCTCGATATCGCTGTTGCGACCGGTGATTTGCTGGCGGTCGGTAAGGATGGCAAGACCAGGCGTCGCAAGGGCACTAGCATCAAATCCAGTGATATTCTGATAGCTCCCCCGCAGAGACCCATCTTCTTCGTGCCACAGCTGAAGAAATCCAGCTCGGAGAACTGAGGTTCGGCACCGCTCCTTGCTCGGTGGCTCGCCTTAACCGCATCGGTACCGGTAGCTTGGCCCATCGCGTGAAATGCCGAGCATTTCGCTCTAGGGGTCTGGCGCGTCGATCAAATAGCCCATCCCACGCGCGGTTTGTATGAGCTTAGGTTCGAACTCATCATCGATTTTTGCTCTCAGCCGTCGTACCGCCACCTCAATCACATTGGTATCGCTGTCGAAATTCATGTCCCATACTTGGGAGGCGATAAGGGACTTTGAGAGCACTTCCCCGCGACGCCGAAGTAATAGCTCAAGAAGTGCGAATTCCTTTGCAGTTAGGTCTATTCGTTTCCCCGATCGCGTAACTCGACGCCTGAGCAGATCGACCTCAAGGTCGAGGAGTTTGAGTATTGTTTGGTTGGGGACATTATTGCCGCGGCGAAGCAACGTACGGATCCTGGCTAGCAATTCGGAGAAGGCAAACGGCTTGATGAGATAATCATCAGCGCCCAACTCCAATCCCTTTACTCGATCCTGAACCCCGTCTCGGGCGGTGAGAAAGAGCACGGGAACCTCATTACCAGCAGCGCGGACTTTCTGTAAAACCTGCCACCCATCCAGGCCAGGCATCATCACGTCTAAGATGAGCAAGTCGTATGTGGTATGAAGCGCGTGCTGAGCAGCATCGGTCCCGTTTTCAACTCTATCGACTGTGAAGCCTGCCTCTGAAAGCCCCTGCTGTAGGTAGGTGCCTGTTTTCGGCTCGTCTTCAGCAACAAGAAGCTTCATGAAAGTATTCCCTCCGGCATTTGGAGCAGTGTGCCGATTGTCAGGGCGTGCAGCCAGTACCTTACAGAAACGTAATGCTCGCATCATCTGTCTGACAGCTTGTAGCGTTAACGTCTACATCAGCAGTTGCTCCCACACTCTGCTTTTTGGCCTTTTCCATGCTCCTTTGGCCTATCGGCGCCTAGATGGCGCCCTTTTTTTGCCCGCTGGAAACAAGACCTATTTGCCTGAACGAAAAGGCACCATGCACGCTACCTGCGCTTTCGCTTGGGCTCACTGCCTTTATGCATTACTGACGAAACCGTAATGTCTAAATCAGGGTTCTGACAGGAACGCTCGGTTAGCTTAGACACAAGACCAAGCCAAAGCCAAAGCCTCTATTTATGGAGCTGCGCTGGGTCTCCCATGTCTTCGAACGAGGTAACAAGTAATGAAATTCTTCAGATCCGTTTCTGTACTGCTCGCCATCGCAGCAAGCTCTTCCTATGCAATGGCAGAAGGTGGTGGTGATCGTACCTTTGCTCGTATGGAGCAGGCTCGCCAAATAGCGATCGCTAGTTATCAGGCTGACCAGAAGGACCAAGCCCAGGAGGTAGCCTCAAAAGCAACTTCAGCGAAGCACGCCCACGCTAATTGCTGAAGCGAAACCTTACGCAACTGTGACCATGCACCTCTCGGAACTGTGGCAGCTTTCTCGGATGTTGTAGTTGCCACGGTGTTGGTAGTTGTAACATTCGTTGGAAGAACCGGCGATATCAGTATTAACAGCGCACATTATTTTAAGCGATTATTATCAAAGCTGCAGCCTAAATTAAACTATTAAGATGATCGGAATATAATAATGTGAAGGCAGCGGTTAGAGGCTGATGGTATTAGCCGTACATTGAGCAATCTTTGACTTCAATGAGTATCGTTGCAACCGGATCCTTGCACGGAAATCAAAAGCCATTGCGCAGCTTCCACCTGGAGATTGACATGCTCACAGGCGATTTTTTGGGCGATTTCTGAAGCGCTTTAAGCTTACAAAAATGTAATCCCGCGTCTTTCTTAGGCATGCCATATTTACGATTAAAGGCGAGTCGCTTGATAAGACAGACCGTGCGCGAGTTTCTAAGATCAATTAACGCTGGCAACACCAACCTTACGGCTGGTTTCGGCTTGGCTCCTTAGTTTGATTGGAACCTACACATGCAACGTAAAACCTCTAGGCGAACCTTTGTTAAAGGCTTGACTGCCGCAGGCATCCTTGGCGGTCTTGGCTTGTGGCGAGCTCCGGTCTGGGCAGTGACTAGCCCAGGCCAGCCCAGCGTACTAAGTGGCACGGAGTTCGATCTGCTGATTGGGGAGACGCCGGTCAATATCACCGGCGCGGCCCGGACAGCGATGACTATCAATGGGACCATCCCAGGGCCGCTTCTACGTTGGCGGGAAGGGGATACCGTCACGCTGCGAGTCAGAAATAAGTTGAGCGAAGATACATCGATTCACTGGCACGGCATGATCCTGCCGGCCAACATGGATGGCGTGCCTGGATTGAGCTTCCACGGCATCGCTCCCGATGGCATGTATGTCTACAAGTTTCAGGTTAAACAGAACGGTACCTATTGGTACCACAGTCATTCAGGCCTACAAGAGCAGCTTGGTGTCTATGGTCCCTTGGTCATCGATGCGAAGGATCCCGAACCGTTCAGCTATGACCGCGACTATGTGGTGATGTTGACTGATTGGTCCGATGAGGATCCCGCTCGAATCCTTTCTAAGCTCAAGAAGCAGTCCGATTATTACAACTTCCACAAGCGCACTGTCGGAGACTTCATTAACGACGTGAGCGAAGACGGCTGGGCCGCTACGATTGCGAATCGGAAAATGTGGGCTCAGATGAAAATGAGTCCCACCGACCTCGCCGACGTAAGCGGCTACACCTATACCTATCTAATGAACGGCCAAGCACCCGACGGGAACTGGACCGGCATCTTTAAGCCCGGCGAGAAGCTTCGTCTGCGGTTCATCAACGGCTCGGCCATGAGCTATTTCGATGTCCGCATTCCAGGGCTGAAGATGACTGTAGTCGCAGCCGATGGCCAATACGTCAACCCAGTTAGCGTCGACGAATTCCGCATTGCCGTGGCAGAAACCTACGATGTGATTGTCGAGCCTGCGACCGAGGAGGCTTACACGATCTTCGCCCAATCGATGGATCGCACAGGATACGCCCGTGGCACGCTAGCGGTTGCCGAAGGGCTGAGCGCTCCTGTTCCAGAAACCGATCCTCGACCACTAATCACCATGGACGACATGGGGATGGATCACGGCAGCATGGGCGGTATGGCGGGCATGGACCATGGCGGCGACATGGGCGCGATGGACCATAGCAACATGTCCGGCATGAACCACGGTGACATGCAAGGGATGGGCGACATGGGCGCAATGGCCGGCATGGATCACAGCAAAATGGGTGGGATGTCCGGGATGGACCACTCTGGAATGGCTGGGATGAGCGCAGGTATGCAATCGCACCCGCCCTCAGAGTCCAATAACCCACTGGTGGACATGCAGACCATGAGCCCAACTCATAGGCTGAACGATCCCGGTATTGGCTTACGAGACAACGGCCGCCGAGTCCTGACCTATGGCGACTTGAGAAGCACTTTCCCCGATCCGGACGGCCGTGAGCCCAGTCGGACGATCGAACTCCATCTCACCGGCCACATGGAGAAGTTCTCCTGGTCATTTGACGGCATAGAGTTCTCTGATTCGGAGCCCCTGCGGCTCAAATATGGCGAGCGGGTACGCATCACTTTGGTCAACGACACCATGATGACCCATCCGATTCATCTGCATGGTATGTGGAGCGATCTTGAGGATGAGAATGGAAAGTTCATGGTTCGCAAGCACACGATCGACATGCCTCCAGGTTCGAAGCGCAGCTACCGCGTGACAGCCGATGCACTCGGGCGTTGGGCTTATCACTGTCACCTACTGCTTCACATGGAAATGGGCATGTTTCGTGAAGTCCGAGTGGACGAGTAAGAGGAACTTTATATGGGAAATTTTATGAAGCGTAAAACTCTTATCGGCAGCGCGTTAATGTTCAGTCTGCTGGGCGTAATGAATATATCAGCTGCGTTTGCAGAGCAAACGCATGATCAGCACAAGCAACCATCGGCTTCGTCGCAAAATTCAGGCAACAAGCCGGCATCTCAGACACAAGGCTCCTCTAACTCAGAAATGGACCACGGCGACATGGGTCATGGCTCGATGGACCATGGTGAAATGGACCATGGCAAGATGGATCATGACCCGAAGGCTACTGGTACTGAGGTGGATTCGCACCATGACCACTAGATCTTCTCGCTTTGCTCTTATTGCGCTCGGAGTTTCGTTGAGCGCAGCGGCTGGACGGATAGCCAACGCCGCCGAGATGATGGATCACTCGATGCATCAAACCCCTCCTATTCCGGCAGCTCAAGCCCCTGCATCTTCTGCCAAGCCCGCGACAATGAATCATGGCTCCGGTGGGCAAATGGACCATTCTGCAATAGGTCATGGTGCGATGGACCATAGCAAGATGAACCATGGCCAAATGAAGCATGACGATACGCTCGAAATGCCCGGCATGGTTCATCCCTCGTTCATTCCAGTATTGACCGATGCGGATAGAGAAGCGGCTTTCCCTGGTCTTCAAGGTCATACGGTCCATGACAAGTATCTGGCCTGGTTCCTTCTGCTAGATCAACTTGAGTACCAGGACGCAAATGAAGGTAGCACCCTCAGTTGGGAAGCTACTGCCTGGGTTGGTGGCGATATCAATCGGTTCTGGTTTCGCTCGGAAGGTGAGCGAACGAATGGCGTTACTGAAGACGCGGAAATTCAGGCGCTTTACGGGCGTGCAATCAGTCCCTGGTGGGATGTAGTAGCAGGTGTTCGCCAGGACTTTAAGCCCGAGTCGCCGCAGACGTGGGCGGCTTTAGGCGTCCAGGGGATGGCTCTGTATGGGTTTGAGGCGGAAGCCACCGCCTTCGTCGGTGAAGGTGGGCAGACAGCAGCACGTTTTGAAGGCGAGTACGACATTCTCCTAACTAACCGGCTCATCCTCCAACCGACTGCCGAGCTCAATTTCTATGGCAAGGACGATCCTGCACGCGGAGTGGGCGCTGGTCTAGCAAATACAGAGGTGGGGCTCCGCCTCCGATACGAAATCGTTCGTGAGTTCGCACCGTACATCGGCGTCACGTGGAGCCGGGCATACGGTAATACCGCTGATATGGCGAGAGATGAGGGCGAAGACCTAGATGAGGCGCGGTTCGTTGCTGGCATCAGGCTTTGGTTTTAAGGACCCTCGATGAAAAGAATAATTATTAGCTTCGCTGCCTTCTGTGCTCTAGCAGGCCGTTGAAAAATTCGGCTTCAACTGCCCCAACCCGCTCGGGGTGACGCTTTTTCAAGCGATTGGGGCTAACGGAGGCCGCAAAAGGCCTGGATTCTGGCCTTTTTGACCGGTTTCAGCA
>Ga0209300_1000156_pt1 | contig 42616 bp, 41 predicted proteins | sample Shrwel_input2_RT_FD_187535 | JGI IMG/M metagenome (GOLD analysis project Ga0209300, IMG submission 187535) | Subsurface microbial communities from deep shales in Ohio, USA - Utica-3 well 1 S input2 RT (SPAdes) (version 2) ... | reverse complement strand
TCATCGAAGTCGCCGACTTCTACGAGCAGGAGGTGGACTACGACCTCAAGCAGCTGGCCGACGCCATCGAACCGATTCTCATCGTCTGCATGGGCGTGATGGTGCTGATTCTGGCGCTGGGCGTGTTTCTGCCGATGTGGGAGCTGGGTAGCGCGGCGCAGGGGAGGGGTTGATGCAGCAGGGCTATGAAATGGCAACTAACAGCAAGCGATTGCGCACGGCGATTGCTAAAGCACGGCAAAGCGAGGGTGACATGACGGCAAACCGACAATCAGGCAGGCACGGGCAGGCAGGCTTCACCATGATCGAGCTGGTCGTGGTCATCGCCATTCTCGGCATTCTCGCCGCCGTGGCGCTGCCGCACTTCATTGACTCGGCCAAGGACGCCCATCGCTCCACCGTGCGTAGCGCCGGCGGCGCCTACACCTCGGCAGTCTCCATGGTGCGCGGCCAGTACGAACTGAACCGCAACGGCGGCCACAATAGCTGTGTGGCCGGCAACTGCCAGATCAACGTGATCGGCTATGGCAACGGCACCGTAGACGTCAACACCCTTGGCTGGCCCGTCGGCACCGAACGCAGCGGTAACCCCGGTGCCATCACCAGCATGAGCCAGCAGGAATGCATGAACCTCTGGGCCAACCTGCTGCAAGCCTCGGCGGCCAGCGTCACCGGCACCAACCCCACCTTCCGCGCCGAGGCCCAGGGCCACCGCTGCCTCTATCGCTACACCCTTGATGGAAACAACGATTTCATCGAGTACAACAGCAACACCGGCGAAGTCGCCGTCACTTTTGAATAAGGCAAAAAGGAGCAACACCATGAAAAAGCAACAAAGCGGCTTCACCATGATCGAGTTGATTATGGTTATTGTGATTTTGGGGATCTTGGCGGCGTTTGCGTTGCCGAGGTTTGCGGATTTTGGAAAAGATGCGCGGGTAGCATCAATTAATGGTGCTTTGGGGGCGGTGAAATCTGCGGCAGCAATTGCTCATGCGAAGCAGCTTGCGAATGGTACAACGCCGGGGACTGCTGTTACTTTGGAGGGCGCCACCATTAATATGGTGAATGGTTATCCGCAAGCGACTGAAGATACTGCAGGCGCAACTACAGGAGGAATCATGGTTGCTGCTCAGCTGAGTGATGAGTATGAGGGAAAAGCCGCAAATGGAGTTCTTACAATTCGGCTGAAAGATAAAGCTAGCTGCTCGTTCACGTATCAACCTCCTGCTACTGCTGATGCTGCTCCAGACTTTGGAACTGTAGATCCTTCTGGATGTTAACGTAGCCATGTGACATGCAACCTTCCGGCGCTTGAAACCCGTTGCGCTATGGCTGGTGGGTTACATCCGTTCTGCATCTGTTGTTTGTTGAATGACAATCAACGTAGGCACGCCTGCGTTGATTGTTTCAACAGTTTGAGTGGCTCTTATATGGATAAATTCCAACGCGGCTTCACTATTGTCGAACTGATACTGGTGATCGTCATCATCGGCATCCTCGCCGCCGTGGTGGGGCCGCGTTTATTTACCAAAAGCAACTTCGATGAACGCTTCTATTTTGAAGAAGTGCTCTCGACTGTTCGCTATGCACAGAAACTGGCAGTGGCCAGTGGATGTTATATACAGGTCCAGGTTAGTGCATCTGGGGCTGCATTGCGTTATTCCAATAATTGTGGTGCTAAAGGGCCAGGTGAAACTGTGCCTGGCGATTATGCAGTTGATAATCCGCGGCAGGTAAAAAAGGTTGGCTCTGCTCCCTTTACGGTTGTTTTCAATTCTCTTGGCTGTGTTTCAACTACAGAATTTTGTCCGGCGCAGGGTATCGATGAGCTGGAAATTGGTGAATCCGGTTTCAAAATGAAAATCCATCGGGCCACCGGCTTTATCGAGGTCAGCCCATGACCCCTCAACTGAACACCTGCACCGTAGGAGCGAATTTATTCGCCCGGCACCGAACGCCCGGACACCTGCGGCGCGACGACAAACACCCAACTCCCAAGCCGCGCGGTCTGACACCACGACGCCCATCGCACCTCCGAAATGTACCGATCGCACCTGCCCAGGCGAATAAATTCGCCCCTACAAAGGCAACGTGGCCGACCGGAACATCAATCGGGCGGAAGCCCCGTAGGGTGGATGACGCTTCACCCATCCACCAACGTGCTCCGGGCCATCGGTCGCAATCCGAGCCCACGGTGCAAAACGCTGCGCGGTTTTCCACCCTACGGCCGTGTCACTGGACCGAGGTATCAGCCGTGATCCGACCTCAACGCGGAATGACTCTGGTCGAGCTGATCATCACCATCGTCATCATCGGCATCGCCGCAGCGGCATTGTTTTCCGCCATGGCCAGCATCACCGCGCGCTCGGCCGATCCGCTGCTGCGCCAGCAGAGCCTGATGATCGCCGAAAGCTATCTTTCGGCGGCGCTGGCGCTGCCTTATGACCAATTAAACAGCGCGGCGCAATCGCCCGCTGCCCCACGGGATCTTGCCGGCGCACCGGTTAACGAACTGGCCGGCTACTCGGTCGCGCTGACGGTCGATGGTGCTGCCAAGCTGAACGGTGTTGACGCCACCCGCATCGAGGTGACGGTGACCGATCCGCAGAACCAGTCGTTACAGCTCTCCGGTTGGCGCACCTGCTACGGCGAATACGATGCGGCGGGGAATGCTTTATGCCCCTGATACGAATGCCGAGGCGCCAGGGCAGTCAGCGAGAGGGGACGGTTGCGGGCCCTGGCTCGGTGTTGCCCCGCCAGAACTTCAGGCAAGCCGCGGGCAGTATCAATGGATTCACGCTGGTCGAGCTGATCATGGTGATTGCGTTGGCTGGCGTCGTTGCGGTGATGGTCGGTACGGTGATGTCGCGGCCGTTGCAAGGCTTTGCCGACCATAGTCAGCGGGCCGAACTGACCGATCTTGCGGCAATCGCGCTCAACCGAATGGCGCGCGACATTCGGCTAGCCGTACCGAACTCCGTCCTTGTAGCCAGCACGGGCGATGAGCTCAGGCTCGTTCCGATCGCGGCCGCCGGACGCTATCGCGCCAATCTGCCGGTGCCCGGTGGGCCACGCCAGGATCCACCGGCCTGTACGCAGACATCCGGCCGCTGCGTGATCGATATCCTCAGCCCAATCGAGCCGGCAGATAGCAAGAAGAACAAGCACTGGCTGATCATCTATAACACCGGTTCGCTCATCGGGCGCCCCGAGCCCGTCGATGGAGCGGTCTCGCCGATTTCACCCAAGGCCTTCACTTGGAAAAACGGCGTGCTTGAGGCTGATCTCTCGGCTTTTCATTTCGAGTTCGCCTCGCCGCAACATCGGTTTTTTTTGGCCGACCGGGTCGTCGGCTATCGCTGCCGAAATGGTGCGCTGGTTCGCGCTGAATTTGGCGAACTGGCCGCGTCCGATTATTCCGGTGCCGCCACCTTGGTCGATAGTGTCGATTGCGGCCAGAGCCAGTTCATCTACGACCCCGGCAACAACACGCGCAACGGCTTGGTGACACTCAAGCTGGTGTTGGCTGGCGCTGGCGGAACCGTCACCCTCTTGCAGCAGGTCCAGGTCGATAATGCGCCCTGATTCTTCCTTCCTACAGAGTCGCCAAGGCGGCTTCGGGCTAGTCGCGGCGATGTTCCTCATTATCGTCATCGCCGGCGCGGTCGCGGCCATGGCGCGGATGTCCGAAACCCAGAGCGCCACCAGCAGCATGGCGATCCAGCAGGCACGGGCCTATCAGGCAGCGCGGGCCGGGATTGAGTGGGGGATCCATCGGGCGATGGCCGGCGAATCCTGCAGCGATAACTTCGTGCTCGAGGGCTTCACGGTAGTCGTGCAGTGCGACTCCGGTGCTGCCGTATCCCTGCCCGAGGAAGGCCGCAGCCCGCGCTTCGTCTCGCTGCAGGCCAGCGCACAGTACGCCTCGCCGGGCACCCCGGATTATGTGTATCGGCAGTTGAGTGCCGTGGTCGAAAAGGATGACTGACATGCACGAGAGAATACGGGGCAGCTGGCAACTACTGGCGGGCCAGGCGTGGGCCAGGGCATCGTCGCTCGCGGTGCTCTGCCTCGTGGTTATTGTCTGTCTTGGCAGCCCAACCGCGTCGGCGGCGCTCTGCTCAAATGTCTTTCCCCAGGACGCGACACCGGATACTGGCGCGACACTCGACCTTGCCGTAATGGATCGCCAGGCCTACGGTCCCTTTCCCTCCCGCGGCGCGGCGTACGCCGCCGCTGGGGATTATTTCTACAACGCTGGCAAGCTGAACAATGGTGAGACCATCTCGGTAACGGCTGGCCGGCCCGTACGGATGTTCGTCGACGGCGATCTCGAGCTTGCGCCGCATAGCAGAATCAACCCGAACGGTTCGGCGTCCGACTTGCTGATTGTCGTGCGCGGCAATCTGAGCATCGGCACCAAGAACGATATCAATGCCTTGGTGTATGTGACCGGCGATGTCACCGCCAATCCGAGCGCCCACATAGAGGGCGCGCTAACAGCCGAAGGCAGCATCGATACCAAGGTCAAGGACACCATTACCTACGACGAAGTGGCCGCCTCGGCCTTTGCCCAAGGCGACCTTTGCCAGGATTCGGAGAACATTCCGCTCTACCTGCGCTTCGACGAGGCGAGCTGGGGCGTACCGGCAAACACTGGGCGGGGGGCATTCGACATTCAGGTACTTGGCGGGGCGGTTACCGCCGGGGTTGATCCAGCGCTGGCCACAAACCAGCAGGGGGAGGGGACTTGTCGGTATGGCGCGTTCAATGGCGGGCTGGTGTCCATTGCGCATGACTCGGCGCTGAACTTCACTGACAAGCTGAGTGCCAGCTTCTGGTTGAAGATTGATTCGTTGCCTAAAAAAGCCGTTACGCTGGTTGATAAGGGGACGAACTATAAGCTGGAACTGACTAGCGCGGGTACGTTGGTTCTGACCGCCAAACTCGATTATTTCTTAGACGATATCTTCGGGGCGTCGTATCTGGTGGTCGAGTCGGATGCCATTGAACCAGGTGATTGGGTGCACGCAGGGTTTGATCTTGCACTAAAGGCAAGGGGGGAATTCATAGTTTGGAAGAGTATTGAGGGCTCGGTCTGGGTAAACGATCTTCGTGAGCAGGGAAGCTCTGCGGCGTTTATTACTGGTCGAGCGGCGGTCAACGATCAGGACGCTAAAGTTGGTGGCGAGTCGTTCAGCGGGAAACTCGACGAGTTTCGCCTTGAGCGATTGATCTGGACGGCAGAGGAACGTCTCGCACAGCGAGAGGCTGTACATTGGTGTGGTGGAGCCACCAGCATCGACCACTTCGAGTTCACCACCAGTGCCTTGGCACATACCTGCAGCCCCCAAACCGTCACGCTCATGGCCTGTACCAATGCAACCCCCGGGGCCTGCCAGCCTTACCAGGGCGACGTGTCGGTAACGCTCAGGGGGGACGGCTGGCTCGGCGGCAACCAGCAGACGCTCAGAGGTGGCGTCGGGACCTTTAAGTTGCAGGGGCTACAGCTGCAGATGCCCTTGGCGGTCGACGCTTCAGAGCCCGACGCCTCGCCATTGACGCTTTGCCGCATTGGCGATGCGCCGCTTTCTTCCGCCTGCCTGCTGAACTTCGCGCAGAGCGGCTTCATCTTCGATGTGCCTGATATGCAGGCCGGCCGTGTGCAGGCGGGTGTACCCATGCGTGCGGTCATCGACGTCGGTGACGAAGGAAGCCCACGCTGCGAGCCGGCGTTCACCGACAGCACGCGTGAGGTGCGTTTCTGGAGCAGCTTCGTCACTCCGTCAGTCAGCGAGCTGTCGGACAGCTCGAAACCAGTTCAGGTGAATGCCGAATCGGTCGGGCAGAACCTTGCAGAGGCTCGGCCGCTCGCGCTTCGTTTCGATCAGAACGGCGCCACCTCGCTCGATGTGAACTACGCCGAAGCCGGCCGGATGCTGCTCAACGCCTACTATCCGGGCAGCGCGGAGGAGGGTGACAGCGGGCCGATGAGCGGCAGCGATGACTTCGTTTCCGCACCGGCGGGGTTCTGCATCGAGCCATCGCAGACCTGTTCGGCGGGAGACAGCAGCTGCGATGTGTTCCGGAAGGTTGGGCAGGCATTTTCAACAACGATCAGACCGGTAGCCTGGCGTGCCGATGGCGAGCTCTGTAAGGCGAGCACGACAAGAAACTATCGGCAGGATCAGCTGCAGCTACGCCCGGTGGTGCTAGCCCCCTCTCCAGTTGTCGGTGGGGTGGCTGGGCAGGTACTCACACCGGTAGACGGGAGCTACGATCATCTGCCTTCCGGCTCGCCGGCAAACTGGGATGGAACGATTGTCGAGGATGTGGCGCTCTCGGAGGTTGGCGTGTTTCGCCTGCGCGTCGAGCCGCCTCCCTATCTCGGCGTGGCAGTGCCAGCCAGCGATTCGGCTCCGATCGGGCGGTTTATCCCGCGATACCTGAAGGCAAGTATCGAGGGCGCGCTGAAGGCGGGTTGCGGCGTGTTCAGCTATCAGGATCAGCCAGTCGCCGTGACTACGCCGCCTGCGCTGACGATCACCGGCTACGGCGTTGCCGACGGGGCGGAGTACCGCACCGAGAACTACGATTTCGATGGCTTCTGGGGGTTCGCTAGCAGCCCAGTCCCGAGTTGGTTGGCGGCTGGCGGGAATCTGGACCTCACCCCTCGACTGGACCAGGGAAAGGGCATGCCGGAGGCGCTGACCTGGCAGTCCATCAAAGACCTCGTGCCCAGCCAGAGCGGGGGTAACGACGGTGACGGGCAGCGCACCTATACCTGGGATGCGGACTGGTTACGCTACCTTCGCGCTGAGCAACCGGATGCCGATGATCATCCATTCCAGATGCTCTTGCGCTTCACTGCGCAAGAGCTGACCGACAGAGACGGTGTCTGTAACGGCAGCACTTGCCAGGACTCCGAGGTAGTTCTGGAGCAGAGCGAGTTCCGCCTGGGCCGGCTACGCATCGGCAACGGCCATGGCTCGGAGTTGCAGGACTTGAGCCTGCCTTGGGTCATCGAGACCTGGCGGGCATCGAATATCTTTCTCCCTGAAGCCGGTGATACCTGCAGTGCTCCGAATTGGGGGAACGCGCAGGCATTCGAACAGGAGGGCAACCTGGCGAGTAAGAGCCTCCAGATCGACGGCGGACAGACTGGGTATGAAGGCAGCCTGGTGATCGGCAAGCCGGAAGCCACCGGCGAAGCTCGTATCGGGTTTCCAAATGTGCCGGAATGGCTCTGGTATGACTGGCAGGGCAAGGGGCTCGAGGCGAGTCGGGGGCTTGCCAGCTTTGGCATCTACCTCGGCCCCAAACCCCTCATCTTCCGCCGCGAAGTCTATCGCTAGAAGACACAAAGGCCGCTCACCTGAGCGGCCTTTGTGTCTTGGCATAAAAGAGGGGATTCCCGGCCTGCCTGTACCGAGGTCCCCGAAACTGGTCGCTAGAGTCTATGCACTGCGTGTGCCAGTTTCGTTTCAACGGTGGGAGGGGGATTTTGATGCGGTTTTCGGGCTTCGGCTGGCGCTGGAGAAGGCCGCCGATGTGCAGCGTGGTGCAGCGCCCGGCTGCCTTGCCCGGTTATGGCGCGTCAGTCCTGTTCGGGCCAGAAGCGCAGTGGCTCGCCCTGGGCCGGCCACAGGCGCAGCTGATCGATACGCGAGACGTCCCAGCGCTGTACCTGGCCGAGCAGCTCGAGGAAGCGCTGCTCCTGGCGCATGATCGGTTCCGCGCACATCTTGCGGGTGCTGCCGATGTTCTCGAAGCGCAGGTTTTCACCTTCCAGGCGGTAACTGGCGAACCAGTGGTTGCAGCCGGCGTTGCCGTAGGCCCGGTCACCGGAGAGCGTCAGCGAAACCGGGGTGCGCCCGACGACCGCGTCGTCGCCGATCCATTCGGCGACATAGGTGACGTCGTTCTCCAGGGTCAGCGGTTCTACCGCGCAGCCAGTAGAGGCCAGTGCGGCAGCGATCAGCGGCAGGGTGTAGCGATGCATCAGTGAGCTTCCTTGCAGGTGGGACAGAAATGATGGCCGTTGCGGCTCGCCCAGCCAAGCTCGGCGATGCGGGCTTCGGCGGCCGGGGCCTGGGCCGCTTCGCCCAGCGCGGCGTCAACGGCGAATTCGAAATCCAGACGTTTGCCGCAGCCGTTGCAGTCGACCTGCCACTGATGGATCGCCAGTTCGCGGAACACCGGCCCGCTGGCCACGGCCATCCATTGCCCGGGCGGGTTGATGAGGTGGCGGACCTTCTCGACCGTCAGGCGTTGTGAAAGGTCACGGCTGCCCTTGAGCGTGACGAGCAGGGTGTCGCCGATGCGGATCGAGCCGCCGTTGCCGGTGACCTGATAGCGCCCCGGCGCCAGCGCTCGACATTCGGTGAGCGTATGCGCGGGGCTGAGAAGGGAGTAGCGGAAATCGTGTTCGGCCATCGGAGCGTTGCCTGGCTGCTGGAGCTGCGGCCGGTAATGCTAGCACGGTCGCCCGGGCGACGTGACGACGGGCACGTTTCAGTGCGAGGCGGCGGAGTTCACCTCGTGGATTTCCAGCATGCGTTCCAGCTCGCTGCGCAGCAGCGGGTCCTGGCAGCCGGGCAGATATTCGCGCAGCTTGCGGATGACCCACTGCTGGCCCTTGTCGATGAACGGGATGCGCTCGTCGAGCGACTCGATGGCCATCGCCTTGCCGTAGAACGCGCCGGTTTCCTTGTTCGGTTCGAGACCGAGGTGCTTGAGGCAATCGAGCAGCAGCTTGCAGCTCTCGATTTCGCCCTGGCGGACCTGTTCGAGCAACTGCCGCTGGACCGGGTCGGAGGTCTGCTGCAGCGAGTCTCCGGCGACTTTCGCGCCGGCGCGCTCGGCGCTGAGCAGGTCCTGTAGCAGTTGCGCTTCGCCTTCGGGCGTATTGAGCGGGCTGTGTGGAGCGGTCATGTCTCGTCTCCTGTCGGACGCCGACGGCGCCAAGGCGCCGCGGCAGGGGAAGGGCAAGGCCGGCTTGCCGGCCTCGAGGATCGTCGGCCGCAAGCCTGCTGGCGCCGCCATCGGCGGCATCGGTACTCAGAGCTTTTTCGCGGAAAGAATCTTCACCGGCTCGAGCGGGACGTTCTGCATCATGCTGCGGTTGCCGGTCGGTACCTGGGCGATCTGGTCAACCACATCCATGCCGCGCACGACCTTGCCGAACACCGCATAGCCGAAGTCGCGCGAACCGTGGTCGAGGAAGTCGTTGTCGCGGTGGTTGATGAAGAACTGGCTGGTGGCCGAGTCGACTTGCTGGGTGCGCGCCATGGCGACCGTGCCGCGCACGTTGTGCAGGCCATTGTCGGCCTCGTTCTTGATCGGCGCGCGGGTCGCCTTCTGGTTCAGCCCTTCGCTGAAACCACCCCCCTGGATCATGAAGCCCGGGATGACGCGATGGAAAACGGTGTTGTCGTAGAAGCCGCTTTCAACGTAGCCGAGGAAGTTCTCGACGCTGATCGGCGCTTTCTCGGACTCGAGTTCGATCTCGATTTCACCGAGGCTGGTGGTGAGCAGCACATGGGGCTTTTCAGCCGCCAGCAGGTTGCCGGCGAGCAGCATGGAGCAGGCAACGAGGGCTAGACGTTTGAGCATGGCGGGGTTTCCTGATGGTTGCGATTCAATCAGCCTTGCCCTTGGTGGGCGAGGATTGCTCGGCATCGTACGTGCGGATCAGGTCGATGAGAATCCGCGTGGCCGGGCCGAGCGGCTTGTCGGGGTTAGTGTAGAGATAAAACAACGGCCTGCGGATGCTACCTTGGATCAGCGGCAGCGGTTTGAGCACGCCTTCGGCGAGCTCGCGTTCGATCATGTGCCGTGGCAGCCAGGCGAAGCCCAGGCCGCTGCTGACGAAGGCTACCGAGGTCGCCAGGCTGCCGACCGTCCAGCGCTGTTCGGCGCCGAGCCAGCCGGCATCGCGCGGCTGGCGCACGCCGGTATCGCGAACGACCACCTGCATCTGGCTCTGCAGGTCCTGCACGCTGAGCTTGCGGCCGAGCTGATGCAGCGGGTGCTCGGCCTGCGCGACCGCGATGAATTCCACGCTGCTGAGCTCGGCGCCCAGATGCCCGGTGATGTCCAGTGCGCTGATGGCCAGGTCGGCACTGCCGTCCTTGAGGGTTTCCTCCACGCCGGACAGCACTTCCTCGCGCAGTCGCACGCGACAGCCGCGGCTTTTGGGCATGAACGCCGTCAGGGCGCGAATGATCTTCTGGTTGGGGTAGGCGGCATCGACCGACAACCGGACCTCCGCCTCCCAGCCTTGCTCCATGTGGTGGGCGAGCTCTTCTAGCTGGCTGGCCTGGTTGACGAGCTGGCGCGAGCGCCGCAGCAGCACTTCGCCGGCTTCGGTGAGCACCGCCTTGCGCCCGTCGATGCGCAGCAGCGGCACGCCGAGTTGCTCCTGCATGCGTGCCACGGTGTAGCTGACCGACGATTGCGAGCGATGCAGCACTTCGGCCGCCTGGGCGAAGCCGCCACTGTCGATCACCGCTTGCAGCGTGCGCCATTGCTCGAGCGTCACACGTGGCACTTTCATCTACGTCGGTTCCCCTGCCTCTGGTCTGCTACGCTGGCTGCCCGCCTGGTCAGGAGACAGCCGAATGAAAAAGATCCGCTACAGCCTGCTTGCCCTGCTACTGCCGCTGACGGCTTCTGCAGCGACTTACCCGATCGAGGTCGACGAGCAGCTCAATGGCGCGGAAATCATGGCGACGCCGCAGGCCATCGACCGTGATCTGGCCGCTGTCGAACTGCACAACTACGGCCAGCGTGCCGCGGTCTGCACGCTGGTATTCCGCAACGGGCCGGAGACACCACGCACCCGTCGCACCGAGCTTGAACCCGGTGAGCGCAAGGCGCTGTCGAGCAAGTTCAAGCGCGACATCATCCGCCTGCGCATTCAGCTCACCTGCGAGCCCAAGTAGGGCGGCTCAGTCGAGTACGTTTTCCAGTATTTCGTAGATCGCGCCGCTGGCGGCGATAAGCAGGAGATCGCGGCCGACCTGGCGCCATTCGTAGCCGGCGTAGTGCGGCAGCCGGTCGAGCAGGCGCTGGTCGAGCTTCATCGCGATCCCCGGCGGCAGCGGCTTGCCGCGGGCCAGATTCTTGCGGATGCCCGGTGGCAGGGAGCTGGCCGGTTGCCAGAGGTCGCGGTGGCGCTCGAGCGTGCGGCGGACGTCGCGGACATCGATCGTCGGGCCGTGCAGGTCATGGGTATAAGCCGCGCCGGGCTTGCCCTGGCCCGGCATGCCGTGTTTCGGCTCGGCGATCGCCAGGTTGGCGCTGCAGGCAACGGCCAGCACGGCAGCGCTGGCAAAGGGGCTGATCAACTTGTTCATCGAGTTCATCGGCTGACTCCCGGGAATTAATTCCCCGTTTCGATTGTTTCCAGCTTAGCGCCTGCACGCGCGTTGGAACATGCTGGCCATTGCAGAACGCGCCTTTGCCCGTCGAAGCGGTTAACCTATGGCATTCGTCTTCACGTTTCTCCGAGGTTGCCCTTGTTTGATCAATTCGCCCTGCACGAACGCCTGCTCAAGGCGGTAGCCGAACTCAAGTTCGTCGAGCCGACCGCGGTGCAGGTCGCGGCCATCCCGCCGGCCCTCGAAGGCCGCGATCTGCGGGTGACGGCACAGACCGGCAGCGGCAAGACCGCCGCGTTCGTCCTGCCGATGCTCAACCGGCTGATCCGCGATGCCCAGCCGCGTACCGATGTGCGCGCACTGATTCTGCTGCCGACCCGTGAGCTGGCACAGCAGACGCTCAAGGAAGTCGAGCGCTTCGCCCGCTTCACCTTCCTCAAGGCCGGGCTGATCACCGGCGGCGAGGACTTCAAGGTGCAGGCCGCCATGCTGCGCAAGATTCCCGACGTCCTGATCGGCACGCCGGGCCGGCTGATCGAGCATCTGGAGGCGGGCAATCTGGTGCTGGGCGACGTCGAGATCGTCGTGCTCGACGAGGCCGACCGGATGCTCGATATGGGCTTCGCCGAAGACGTGCAGCGTCTGGTCGACCAATGCCCGCGGCGCCAGCAGACGCTGCTGTTCTCCGCCACCAGTGGCGGCGCCGGCCTGCGTGAAATGGTCACGAAAGTGCTGCGCGAGCCGCTGCACCTGCAGCTCAACCGGGTCAGCGAACTCAATGAGGCGACCCGTCAGCAGATCATCACGACCGACGACGTGGCGCACAAGGAGCGGCTCGTGCATTGGCTGCTGGCCAACGAGACGTACCAGAAGGCGGTGATCTTCACCAATACCCGGGCCCAGGCCGACCGTCTTTATGGCCACCTGGTGGCGAGCGACGTCAAGGTCTTCGTGTTGCACGGGGAGAAGGACCAGAAGGAGCGCAAGCTCGCCATCGAGCGGCTCAAGCAGGGTGGCGTCAAGGTGCTCGTGGCCACCGACGTGGCGGCGCGCGGCCTGGACATCGAAGGCATGGATCTGGTGATCAACTTCGATATGCCACGCTCCGGCGATGAATACGTGCACCGCATCGGCCGCACTGGCCGTGCCGGTGGCGAGGGGCTGGCCATTTCGCTGATCGGCCACACCGAGTGGAACCTGATGTCGAGCATCGAGCGCTATCTGAAGCAGCGCTTCGAGCGTCGCGTGATCAAGGGCCTGAAGGGCCACTACCAGGGGCCGAAGAACCTGAAAGCCTCCGGCAAGGCCGCGGGAACCAAGAAAAAGAAGGTCGACAAGAAGAAAGGCGCCACCGAGAAGAGGGCTCGGCCAGCCGCCAAGCGGCCTAAATCGGCGCCCTCAGCGGTGGTCAATGTCGACGGCACGGCGCCGCTGCGCCGCAAGAAGCCGGCCGCCGAATAAGGCGGCCGCGCCCATTCACTTGTCCGACGGCATGTCCGCCTGCCGTTCGGCCTCTTCCAGCTGGCGCATGCGCCGGTCATAGGCCTCGCACTCGTCACCCAGCTGCTCGGCGGTGCGACGGTCCTCGTCCTGGCGGATTTCCTCGTTCAGTTGTCTGGCGCGCTCCGGGTCGTTCTGAGTCAGCTGGTTGACCCGTTCGGCGAGCTGCTCGGCCTTGGCGGTGATTTCGTCGGGCGTACAGGCCGCCTGCACGGCAGGGCTGACCAGCAGGGCGGCGGCGAGGGGCAGGAACAGCGCTTTCATGGGCCTATCCTCATTCGGTTGCGTTGTACGGTGGATCGCCCGGCGGCCGCTTTAGTTCAGCGAACCGGGCGCCGCGGGCACGGTCGGAACTAGCAAGACCGGCACCTTCTGAGGAGATCGCCATGAGCTACGACTGGGAACTCGTCCTGCGCCTGCTGCATGAGGTACAGCAGTCGGCCAACCACAACTTCCAGCCACGTCGCTACGCCGAGGAGCATGCACTCGACCTGGAGAACCGCGGCCAGCCGATGCCCAACCTCGACAGCCTGCGTGCCGAAGCGGCGAACTACGAGAGCATCCTGTTCGAAGGCGGGTTCATGGTCGCGCGACCGGAAGAAGAGGGCGGCACGGGCGAGAACTTCGTGCTGACCGAGCGCGGCCAGCAGCTGCTCGACGTGCTCGACGGTCGCCACCCCGACAGTGCCAACCTACGCCAACGGATGACCGACCAGGGCGCTGCGGCGCTGGTGCCGGAAACCTTCGATGCGCTGATCGCCCGGCGCTGAGTACGGCGCCGGGCTCAGCGTGGCTGGTCAAGGCTCTTGACCGTCAGCTCCAGCGCCCGGCGCATGTCCAGCCGCGCCGAGCGGCCGACGTCCTGGTCGTCGATGCGGAAGTTGCGCTCGGACGGCAGGATCGGCGCGGTCAGGTCGTCCGCGTCAGCGGGCTCGAAGTCCGACTCGCCGCCGATGGTCATCGCGCTGCGCCGCAGCAGCTCGCGCAGCTGCTCGGGCTTCAATTGCGGGTTGATCGAGCGCATCGCCGCGAGCGTGCCGGCCACCAGTGGCGTGGCATAGGAGGTGCCGCAGTGCACATCGCCGGTCAGGCCGGACTCCAGGGACGCGGCGCGGGTACAGGCCGAGGCGGTGATGTCCACGCGCATGTCGACGTTCGACGACGGCCGTTTGTCGACGTAGCCGGGATGCTCGACCGGGACGTCGCGATCAAGGTCGCGCTGGTGGCCACCGACCACCAGCAGTTGCTCGGTGATGAACGACGATGGCAGGCGGTAATCATCGCTGCCCGAGCGCGCCGAGCCGTTGCCGGCGGAATTGACGACCACCACATCCGGATGCTCGCGGCGCAGCCAGAGAAAGAACTCCTCGAGCAGCTCTTCGTAGCCGCTCATGGCGATGCCGGAGCGCAGCAGGGAGTCCACCGGCTCGCCATGCACGTCGATCGTGCCGATGCGATGGATACCCCAGCTCCAGTTGAGGATGCGCGCACCGTCCTCGACCAGGTTCACCGAGGCCGCGACATTCGCCGTGATGCCGGCGTCTGAATTGCGCTCGACGATCACCTCGAAACCCGGGCCGGTGCCATCCAGGGCGCTGAGAAAACCCTGGTCACGGCTATCGTCGCCGCGCGCGGCGAGGATGCCGGCCACGCTGCTGCCGTGGCCATCCGGCCGGTCGGCATCGCGGCCATAGAGACAGGTGCGCCGCGCAGCCGGCTTGCAAGGTTCGAGGTAGCCGGCAAATGCGGCGGCGTCGAAGTCCAGGTCGCGCTCGATCACGCCGATGCGCACCGGCGTGGTCTTGATCGGCGCGTCGCGCGCCGGGATTCGATGGCGGTAGTAGGCGACCGCATCGAGAAAACGGTTGGCTGCCCACTCATGGTCCTGCGGCCGCCGGGCTCCGCGGTCCTGTTCGACGGGTTCGGCGCTGCTTTCCTCGACCACCACGGCGTCGACCCCGGTTTCGCTGCCCAGGCGCAGCACCAGCGCGTCGCGCTCGGTGAGGTCCTTGACCGGCAGACGCAACTGATAGGTGTTGAGCGGCGCGATGGCGCCCACCAGTTCCGCCCCGTAGCGCTTGGCCAGGCGGCGCGCGGTCGGCAGGCCCTCGAGGTCTTCCTCGATGATCAGGCTGACCAGGTCGATGTAGCTGGGCAGACCGTCCATGTTTTCGGTGACCCGCTCTTCGCTGGCGGCGACCACCTGGCTGCGCCCCAGCGAAAGCCAGGCCGCATTGCTGCGTCGGCCAGCGTGTTCCAGCCACAAGGGGCCGCTGCGGTGCCGTTCGGCGTCGAGGGTGAAACGCAGGTTGGCGCCGCTGCGCTGGATGTGCGAGGCGCTGATCTCCTTGCCGGCCAGCTTCAGGCGCACGGGCTGATCGCCGGCGCCCTCGCTGCGCATGCAGAAGGTCAGTTCGCGTTCGGCGAGCAGGTCGCCACAGCGTTGCAGCTGCTTGAGCCGCAGCGCCGGCTCGGCCAGCGCCGAGGCGCTCAGCAGCATGAATACGGACAGGCCGAGGAGCGGCCGCGAGATCGAGGCGGACATGACGGGAATCTGCAAGGGAAGGCTCGGTTGGTCGAAGAGGTCTCGAAGGTGGCGGCCGGCGCCGATACAGGGCCGGCGCGGTGTTACAGGTCCCGGGCCAGGCGCAGGCCGCCGAACTGCCAGCGCATCGCCGGTTGGAAGAAATTGCGGTAGGTGGCGCGGATGTGCGAGGCCGGGGTCGCGCAACAACCGCCACGCAGGACCATCTGCCCGGACATGAACTTGCCGTTGTATTCGCCAAGGCTGCCCGGCAGCGGCCGGAACCCGGGGTAGGGCAGGTAGGCGCTGGCTGTCCACTCCCAGACATCGCCGAACAACTGGCTCGGTGCCTGGCCGGCTGCGCCGCCGGCGACCGGCTGCAGGTAGTCGCTCTCGAGGAAGTTGCCGACCTGTGGCACGCCGCTGGCCGCCAGCTCCCACTCGGCCTCGCGCGGCAGCCGTGCGCCGGCCCAGCGGGCAAAGGCATCGGCCTCGTAATAGCTGACATGGCACACCGGGGCCTCGAGGTCGAGCGCGCGCAGGCCGCCAAGGGTCATCTCGTGCCAGGCGTCGTCCAGATGTTGCCAGTAAAGCGGCGCGTGCCAGGCGCTCTGCTGGATCAACGACCAGCCGTCGGCCAGCCAGAGCTCCGGGCGTGCGTAGCCGCCGTCGGCAATGAAGGCCAGGTACTCGCCGTTGGTCACCAGTCGCTCGGCGAGCTGGAAATCCTCGACGAACGCGCGATGGCGTGGCGTCTCGCAGTCGAACGAGAAGCCGTTGCCGTCATGCCCGATGGTCACCACGCCGCCGGCATAGTCATGCCACTGGCGACGCTGGGGGGCGCGCTTGGGGGCCGCCCGCAGATCGGCGCGGTAGACCGGGTGCAGCGGGTTCTGCGCGAGGATGTGCTTGATGTCCATGAGCAGCAGCTCCTGATGCTGCTGCTCGTGCTGCAGGCCGAGCTCCACGCGCCGGATGATCTCGTCCAGATGCTCGGCCGGCGGCTGGGCCAGCAGCTCGGTCATCGCCTGGTCGACATGCGCGCGAAAGCGGTAGACCTCGTCGACCCCAGGGCGCGACAGCAACCCGCGGCGCGGTCGCGGAAACGGCGTGCCATGGGTTTCGTAATAGGAGTTGAACAGGTGGTCGAAGGCTGCGTTCGGTGTCCGGTAGCCGGCGAAATAGGGCTTGAGGATGAACGCTTCGAAGAACCAGGTGACATGCGCCAGGTGCCACTTCGGTGGGCTGACGTCGGGCATGCTCTGGATCACGTAGTCCTCGGTCTGCAGTGGCGCGCAGATGGCCTCGCTGGTCGCGCGCACCTGCGCGAAGCGCGCCTGCAATGCCGCCAGCGCCGTCTCGGCGGCTGACTGTTTCGGCTGTTCTGCCAGATTGCCCATGGCTCCCCCTTCGCCCGTTGTTCGCGGCAGACGCCGCTTGCATAGCGACCGGCTGCGCTACGCAAAGTTTCTGCCCGCCGGTATGAACCATCGTCGGCTTGCACGACTCGGCAAGAGGAACCGGAGGATTCCCATGAAACGAACTTTGCTACTGGGCTCGAGCCTGCTGCTCGGCGCCTGTACCCAACACGACACCGCGTCCTATACCGAGGCGGCCGGTGCGCCGAAGCGGGCCGAGACGCAAGCACTGGAGGCCGGCGCCCGGCTGCTGCAGGGCAAGGCGCCGCTGAACGCGGTGAGCGCCTACCTCAACGGCTTCCACTTCTACAGCGGCGACATGGACGGCCAGATGGAGGCGCACCACTACCTGACCCGGCTCAACGAGGACGTGATGCAAGCGGTGATCTACGACGGCAACGGCCGCGATGCCAAGCTGATGGGCGTCGAGTACATCATCAGTGCACGCCTGTTCGAGGGCCTGCCGGACGAGGAGAAGAAGCTCTGGCACAGCCATGACTACGAGGTGAAGTCCGGCACCCTGGTGGCCCCGGGGCTGCCGCAACTCGCTGAGAAGGCGCTGATGGGACAGGTGGTGACCACCTACGGCAAGACCTGGCACACCTGGCATACCGACCGCGACAAGGCCCTGCCGTACGGCATTCCGGCGCTGATGATGGGGTTCACCGCCGACGGCCAGCTAGACCCGGCGCTGGAGGCGGCGCGCGATCGGCGCCTGGGCGTCGATACCGGGGCCAGCCGTCGAGCGCGGGCGTCCATCGCGCAGCCGCCGGTCGACCCGCTGGCCAACGCCTGGGAGCATGGCGAGGTCATCCGCCTGCAGCGCGTGCGGCTTTCTGCCGAACCGCCGCAGGCCGACGAGATAGGCCCGGCCGAGGTGCACGAGCGTGGCAAGCTCGGCGAGCAGCTGCAGCGCAGCGGCGTGCCCTGAGTTCAGCTTTCGGCCAGCGGCGGCGTCGGGCGGATGAGTATCTCGTTGAGGTCGACGTGCGCCGGCTGGCTGAGCGCATAGACGACCGCTCGGGCGATGTCCTCGGGCTGCAGGGCATAGGCCGGCGGTTCGTCGAACAGCGGCGTGTCGACCATGCCCGGCTCGACCAGGGTGACACGCACGCCGGTGCCGCGCAGCTCCTCGCGCAGGTTCATGCCGATACCGGTGACCGCCCACTTGCTGGCGCCGTACATGGAGCCCGGAATCACGAAGCGACCGGCCGCCGAGCCGGTCAGCAACACGTGGCCGCGGCTGGCCTTGAGCGCTTCGAGCGAGTAGCGCAGGGTCAGCGCAACGCCATAGACGTTGGTCAGCAGCATGGCTTTCCATGCCTCGGGATCGGCGCCGCTGAAGCCGCCTTCGCTGCCGGGAATGCCGGCGTTGGCGTAGACCGCGTCGAGCTGGCCGAAATGCGCCAGCGTGTGCGCGACCATGGCCTGCTGGTCCTCGATCGATTGCACATCGCAGCGCAGCGCCAGGGCCCGCTCGCCGCCGCCGAGTTCGTCCACCAGCTCCGCCAGCCTGGCTTGCGAACGCGCCGCCAGGGCCACGCGGTAACCATTTGCCGCGGCCAGCCGGGCGGTGGCCGCACCGATGCCGGACGAGGCGCCGGTAATCAGCAGAACCGGATCGCTCATGTCGGCTCCTAGTAGTTCGGCGTGGTTTCGGGAATGCCGCTGGCGTCGGTGATGAAGGGCATCGACCAGTCCTCCAGCTGGCAGCCTTTGAGGCGCAGCTCCTGGCGGGTGCGTTCGATCGTCTCGGCCAGGCGCAGCGGGTCGGCGTAGGCCTCGCGCTCGATCTGGGCGACACGCAGCACCTCGGCGCCGTCGCCGTTCATCACGGTGAAGCCGAAGCTGTCGCCGTCCGGGTTGGCTCCGGTCACGCAGCCATAGGGCAGAAAGGCTTCGGCGGCGATCTTCATGGCGTTGTCCAGGGTCAGCGCAGTCGTGGTCATCGCGGCATTCTCCAAAAGGGTTACAGGCGGGTAGACCGACGCCGGCGCCAGCCGTTTCCCTTCAGGCGACCGGCTGTCGCTTGTGCCCGGCACCGGCCGGCACCATATTCGAGCGATGACCGATAGCACTCTCGATGCCTTGGCCGGCTTCCATCCCGCGGTCGCCGGCTGGTTCGCCCGCACCTTCGGCCGGCCGACGCCGGCGCAGGGCCGCGCCTGGCCGCTGATTCGTGCCGGCCGCTCGACCCTGGTCGCGGCGCCGACCGGCTCGGGCAAGACGCTGACCGCCTTTCTCGCCGCGCTCGACGCCCTGGTGCAGCAGAGCCTTGCCGATGGAGGGCTGCCGGACGAGACCCGGGTCGTCTACGTATCGCCGCTCAAGGCGCTGTCGAACGACATTCACCTGAATCTCGAGGCGCCGCTGGCTGGCATCGCCGAAGAACTGGTGCGGCTCGGCCTGCCCGCACCGGGCATCCGCACCGCCGTGCGCACCGGCGACACCCCGCAGGCCGAGCGCGCGGCGATGCGTCGGCGGCGGCCGCACGTGCTGGTCACCACGCCCGAGTCGCTTTACGTGCTGCTTGGCTTGGCGTCCGGCCGCGAGATGCTCAAGGACGTGCGCAGCCTGATCGTCGACGAGATCCACGCGGTGGCTGGCAACAAGCGTGGCAGCCACCTGGCGCTGACCCTCGAGCGGCTCGAGGCGCTGTGCGCGCGGCCGCTGGTGCGGGTCGGGCTGTCGGCCACGCAGAAGCCGGTCGAGGCGGTGGCCAATTTTCTCGTCGGCGCCGGGCGCACCTGCGAGATCGTCGACATCGGCCACGGCAGGGCGCGCGATCTGGCGCTGGAAGTGCCGCCGGTGCCGCTCGAGGCGGTGATGAGCAATCAGGCCTGGGAAGCCGTCTACGACCGCCTCGCCGAGCTGGCGCGCGAGCACCGCACCACGCTGGTATTCGTCAACACCCGGCGCATGGCCGAGCGCACCGCGCGACACCTGTCCGAGCGCCTCGGCCAGGCGGTGGTCGGTGCGCACCACGGCTCGATGGCGCGCGAGCACCGCTGGCGCGCCGAGCAGCAGCTCAAGGCCGGCGAGCTGCGCCTGCTGGTCGCCACCGCCTCGCTGGAGCTGGGCATCGACATCGGCGAGGTGGAGCTGGTCTGCCAGCTCGGTTCGCCGCGCTCGATCTCGGCCTTCCTGCAGCGCGTCGGCCGCGCCGGGCACCAGGTCGCCGGGGTGTCGAAGGGGCGCCTGTTCCCCACTTCGCGCGACGACCTGGTCGAGTGCGCCGCGCTGCTCGACGCGGTGCGCCGCGGCGAGCTGGATCGCCTGCAGATTCCCCGCGCGCCGCTGGATGTGCTGGCCCAGCAGATCGTCGCCGAGGTCGCCTGCGCCGAATGGGGCGAGGACGAGCTGCTCGCGCTGATCCATCGCGCCGGGCCCTATCGTGAACTCGACGTCCGGCATTACCAGGCGCTGCTCGAGATGCTCGCCCAGGGCTACAGCACTCGCCACGGGCCGCGTGGCGCCTACCTGCACCGCGACAGCGTCAGCCGCAGCCTGCGCGGCCGGCGTGGCGGGCGCACCACGGCGCTGACCTCCGGGGGCACCATCGCCGACAACGCCGACTACGCGGTGCTGCTCGAACCCCAGGCGCTGAACATCGGCACGGTCAACGAGGACTTCGCCGTCGAAAGCCTGGCCGGCGACATCTTCCAGCTTGGCAACACCTCCTACCGCATCCTCAAGATCGAGTCCGGCCGGGTGCGCGTGGAGGATGCCCGCGGGCAGCCGCCGAACATCCCGTTCTGGATCGGCGAGGCGCCCGGGCGCAGCGACGCGCTGTCGCTGGCCGTGGCGCGGCTGCGCGAGGAGGTCGGGCAACGCCTGGCGCAGGCGGCCGGCGAGCTGCACGTGGCGCTCGCCTGGCTGGTCGAGTCGCTCGGCCTGCCCGAGGCCGGCGCACGGCAGATCGTCGAATACCTGGCGCGCGCACGCGCTGCGCTCGGCGAGCTGCCGACCCAGCAGCGGCTGGTCATGGAGCGCTTCTTCGACGAATCCGGCGGCACCCAGCTGGTCATCCACTCGCCGTTCGGCAGCCGCCTAAACCGCGCCTGGGGCCTGGCCTTGCGCAAACGGTTCTGCCGCACCTTCAACTTTGAGCTGCAGGCCGCCGCGACGGAGGACGCCATCGTGCTGTCGCTGTCGACCAGCCACAGCTTCCCGCTCGATGAGGTCTGGCGCTACCTGCATTCGGCCACGGCCGAGCACGTGCTGATCCAGGCGCTGCTCGATGCGCCGCTGTTCGCCGTGCGCTGGCGCTGGAACGCGGTCACCGCGCTGGCCCTGCCGCGCATGAACGGCGGCCGGCGGGTAGCGCCGCAACTGCAGCGGATGAAGAGCGAAGACCTGCTGGCCACGGTGTTCCCCGACCAGGTCGCCTGCCTGGAGAACATCGTCGGCGAACGTGAGATTCCTGAGCATCCGCTGGTAGCCCAGACCCTCGACGACTGCCTGCACGAGGCGATGGACAGCGAGGGCTGGCTGGCCCTGCTGCGGCGCATCGAAGGCGGCGAGGTGGAGTTGCTGACCCGCGACCTGCCGGCGCCCTCGCCGCTGGCGATGGAAGTGCTCGGCGCGAGGCCCTATGCCTTCCTCGATGATGTGCCGCTGGAAGAGCGGCGCACCCAGGCGGTGCTGGCGCGACGCTGGAGCGAGCCGCAGGGCAGCGAGGACATGGGCGCACTGGACGCCGAGGCGATTGCCGCGGTACGCGAACAGGCCTGGCCCGAGGTACGCAGTTGCGACGAGATGCACGAGGCGCTGGTCGGGCTGGGCTGCCTCGCCGAAAGCGAGCTGCAGGACGGCTGGCATGCCTGGCTGCAGACCTTGGCGCAGGGCGGCCGGGCCACCTGCCTGGCGGTCGCCGAGGGGCGCAGCCTGTGGGTCGCCCGCGAGCGACTGGCCCTGCTGCGCCGCTTGTACCCGAACGCGCCTGCCGAGCCCGCGCTGGACGTACCGGCCTGCGCCGATGACGAGGACGCTGCGGGGGTTGAGCTGCTGCGCGCCCGGCTCAGCGGCTTCGGCCCGCTGCCGTTGCCGCTGATCGCGCGGCCGCTGGCGCTGCCGGCCTCGCAGGTGGCGCAGGCGCTGCTGGCGCTGGAACGCGAGGGCTACGCCATGCGCGGGCGCTTCAGCCCCGCTGCGAGCCAGGACGAGTGGTGCGAGCGGCACCTGCTGGCGCGTATCCACCGCTACACGGTCAAGCGCCTGCGTCGCGAAATCGAACCGGTGGAGCCGGCCGCCTTCATGCGCTTTCTCATCGACTGGCAGCACCTTGGCGCGCAGACGCGGCTGCGCGGGCGCGAGGCGCTGGCCCTGGTGCTCGACCAGCTCGAGGGCTTCCAGGCCGCTGCCGGCGCCTGGGAAAGCGACCTGCTGCCGGCGCGGCTGGATGAGTACAGCCCGCTCTGGCTGGATGAGGCCTGCCGCTCCGGGCGCATCGTCTGGGCGCGCCTGGCCGGGCGAACCCGCGCGGCGGCCGGCCCGGTGCGCGGCACGCCGATCGTCCTGCTGCCTCGCCGTGCGCTGAGTGCCTGGCAGGCGCTGTCGAGCGGAGAGGGCGAGGCCGAGCCTTCGCCGCGGGCGGCCAAGGTGCGTGACGCGCTGGCCCGGCACGGCGCGCTGTTCTTTGACGAACTGCAGCATGAGGCGCACCTGTTGCGCAGCGAGCTGGAGGACGCCCTCGGCGAGCTGGTCGCCCTTGGCCTGGTGAATGCCGACGGCTTTGCCGGGTTGCGTGCGCTGCTCGCCCCGGCGAGCCGACGCAGCCGCGAGTCACGGCGGCGCCACGGCGGGGCCTTCATCGGCGGCATGGCCGACGCCGGCCGCTGGGCCTTGCTGCGCGGCGGCGGCGAAGCGCCGAGCGAAGACGAACGCCTGGAGCAGGTCGCCCGCGTGCTGCTGCGGCGCTATGGCGTGGTGTTCTGGCGCCTGCTCGAGCGCGAGGCCGACTGGCTGCCGCCCTGGCGCGAGCTGGTACGCGTCTATCACCGCCTGGAAGCGCGCGGCGAAATCCGTGGCGGGCGCTTCGTCGCCGGCATGTCGGGCGAGCAGTTCGCCCTGCCCGAAGCGCTCGGCCCGCTGCGCGAGGCCAGGCACTCGGCTGCGGCGGAGCAATGGGTGGTGGTCTCCGCGGTCGATCCGCTGAATCAGCTGGGTACCCTGCTGCCGGGCAGCCGCGTCGCTGCGCTCCCTGGCAATCGCATTCTCTACCGCGATGGGGTGGCCCAGGCGGTGCTGGTCGCCGGCGAGGTGCACTGGCTGGCCGAACTGGACGACGCCGGGCAGCAGCAGGCGCGCCGCAGGCTGATCGTCACACGGCGCTAGCACGGGCTCAGCCGGTGCATTGCAGCGCGGCAAGGTCCTGGCGCAGCTCGGCCAGCCGCTCGGCCAGCTGGCGCTGCTGACGCTCGCTGGCCTCGGCGTGGATGTCGCGCAGCAACGCCAGGGTCGCGTGTTCGGCCTGCGTGAAGGCGGCGCGATCCGCCTCGCTCCAGAGGGCCTGGCGGTCCTGCAGCAGTGGCGCGAGGCGGGTGGCGAAATCGGCTTGCTGGCGATGCTCGAGCGCCTGCAGCAGCGCGGCCTGCCATTGGCGTCGGTTCTCCAGCCAGCGGCGATTCTGCTCGCCAAGGCTGTATGACCAGGCCAGCACTCGCTGACGCTGCGTCGCTTCGAGCGGCCCGAACCAGTTTTCCAGGCGCTCGGTGCTGCGCTCGGCGCGTTCGCGAATCTGGCGCTCCAGCGGTGGCTGCAGATAGCGCTCCGTGTCTTCGCGCTGGCGCTCGGCCAGTTCGCGGCGCAAGTGTGCGACCTGCTCATCGTCCAACTCGCGCAGCAGCTCGACGGCCGACGGGGTGATCTGCCGGCCGATCTGCTGCAGGCTCTGGCGCAGCTCGGCAAAGGCCTGCTGCAGGAGGCCTTCGTCCACGGGCTGATCGCCGAGGTGGGCGCGCAACGCGTCGAGCCGGTCGACGTAGCGCGGCAGCTGGGTGCTGCAGTGCCAGTCGAGGTGGCGCTCGAGGCGCTCGGCCAGCAGGCGGCGCTGCGGGCCATCGAGGTCGAGGTAACGGTCCAGCGTCCAGGGGACCAAGAGGTCGAGGTTGCGATAGGCCAGCTCGACCCGGTTGCAGCTGGTCAATACCGATATCAGCAACGCCGCCAGCAGCCACGGCCGGCTCCAGGCGCGGAACGATCGCATGCGAATTGCCCTCCCTACGACTCCAGTAGAGCGTAACGGACCCTGACGGTTCGCCGCGCAGCGGGATTCAGGCGAGCAAAAGCGGCGACGCTGCGGTCAGCATATCGAGGCCGCACGAAATGGCGGCGCACGAACGGGAGATGTCCATGAGCCTGCAGATCAAGCATTTGAGTGGAGACGACGTGCCCAAGGCCTGGCGCCCGACCTGGGCCGTGTGCTGGGTGGTCGAGCTGGACGGCACGGTGGTCGGCGGACCTTACCGGACGGAGGAGGAGGCACGCGCGGTGGCCGACGGTGAAAGCGAACCGCGCATCCTGCAGACGCCGGCGCCCTGAGACGCCGTATGCCGGGTCACTGGCTGCGGCAATATTCCGGGCAGCGCGGTTCGTAAGCGGCGCTTGGCGGTGGTGCCTCGACCAGTTGCGAGACCAGCGCCAGCGCCTTCTCGAATGACGGATAACCGCTCTGGGCGACGTCGAGCCGGGTATAGGCCTCGCGGTAGGCGTCGGCCTTGTCGAGGTCACGCGACTCGATCAGGTAGGGCTCCTGATGGATCTTGTAGAGCAGCGCCACGGCGTGCGGATGGCCCTTGTCGGCGGCCTTTTCCAGCAGGCGCACGACTTCCGACGGCTCGGGGCCCTGACGGATCAGCAGCAGCGCCTGATAGAACTCGATTTCGCCGCGCTCGTCCTGCGGCGCGCTGCGCTCGAGCAGGGCATGAGCCAGCTCGTAGCCGTCTTCCTGGCCGGCGGCGATGAGGATCTTGGCCTGCAGCAGGTCGTTCTGGTAGAGCAGACGATCGGCGCGGCAGCTAGTGCCGCTCCAGGGTTCGTCGCAGGAGTGGGACGCACAGCCGGCGAGGCCCAGCGCCGTGATGATCACCAGTGCTTTGTTCATTGCCTTCTCGTTGTGTGAGCTAGTCGGCAGTATGTCTGCGCCGGCTTCGATTCGCCATACGCCGTTGCGTTCCCCGCCGCTCAGGGCTTCAGGCTGATCGGCTCCAGCCCATAGCGGCCGATCAGGGCCTGCCATTGGCGGTACTGCGGCAGTTCGCCCACCTGTTGCTGGAGCGCGTCGCAGGTCGCCGCGGGCAGGGCCGAGGTACAGAGCAGCCGGCGCTCGATCGGGTACAACGGTCGTGACGACAGGTACAGCTGCTCCGCGTCGACCCCGTTCTGGCTGTAGTACAACCAGGCCGAGCGCGGCATCAGCACCACGTCGAGACGGCCGGCGAGCAGCTTTTCCAGGTTCTGCAGGTCGCTTTGCACGTCTTCGCGGTGGATGCGCCCGGCGGCGATCTGCTCGTCGAGTTCGGGGTAGCGGTGCCCCAGTACGCCGCCCAGGCGCAGGCCGAGCAGGGACTGCGGACCGTCGTATTCGACCGGCGCGTCGCGGCGGGAGATCACGTCCTGACGGTCGAGCAAAAGCGGCGCCGACCAGCGCATGCCCTCGACGCTGGCCGGTTCGAAGAAGCGTGGCGTGGCCCAGAGCACGATGCCCGGCCTGCCGCGCTGGAGATTCAGGTCCAGGCGTTTGCGCGGCAATTCGTGCAGGAAGAAATCGAGATGGCCGTCGTTCGCGGCGTGCTGGTTGAGCAGGTCGACGAGGGCGGAGGAAAGGCCTTGCCCGTCACTGAGGTGAAACGGCGGCGACAGGTTGTAGGACCAGACCTCGACGCGCTCGGTAGCATGCAGGGGCAGCGACAGGCTTGCCAGCAGGGCGAGGCAGAGGCGCATCGTCATTGGCATCGGGAGACTCCTGGCAGCCGCGCGGGATGAACTCAGCGTGGATCGCAAGGGCCGGCGGCGCAAGTCGCCGCGCGTCGTATCGCCGGCTCAGAAGCGTTCATGCTCGCCGAGCAGGCGCCACTGGCCAACGGGCAGCTTGCCCATCGGCAGGCGCCCCAGGCGGATACGCCGGTAGCCCCGCAGCTGCAGCCCGAGCGCCGCGCACAGCCGGTCGATATCGCCGGGCCGGGCGCCCTTGAGAACCAGGCGCAAGTGCTGCTCGCTCTGCCAGCTGGCCTTCGCACGAGGCAAGGCCAGCCCGCGATGGACGAGGCCTTTGGCCAGCCGTGCCAGGGCGTCGCCGCTTGCCGTGCCGCTGACCTGGACGACGTACTCTTCTTCGGGCGCGCGCCGGTTGTCGCCGAGCAGGCGAATCACTTCGCGCTGCTGGCTGCAGACCACCAATCCGCTCGCCGCCTGCTCCAGCGGCAGCACCAGCTGCTGGCGCAGCAGGTGTCGCTTGAGCGGGGCAATCGCGGCCGGGTCCTCGGCCCAGTGCGTGGCCTGGCATAGCCAGTCGAACAGCTCGCCGGCGTCGCCTGGCAGTTGGCACCCGGCCGGCTTGTTCAGCAGCAGGGTCACCGCGGGGACTTCCTGAGCCGCCGCGCCATCGAGCAGCTCGACCTGCTGCGCCGGGGCGACCTTGTGAAAGGGCGCCTCGATGATCTGCCCGTCGACGCGGACCCAGCCACCTTCGATGTACAGCTCGGCTTCGCGCCGCGAACAGCCGAGTTGGTCGGCAAGGCGCTTGGACAGGCGGATGGCATCGGTCATGACGGGACTCGGGAGGAAAAGGGTGCTGGCGAGCGGGGCTCGCCAGATATTCACAACGGGGGAGGGCTTACTGCTTGCGGCTGATGGTGATCTGACGCGACGGCGTCTGGCTCTGGCCGCTGACACCAGTGGGGATCTGCTGGATCTCACCGCCAGCCTTCAGGTACGCGGCCATCTGGGCTGCGAGCGATTCGCTGGTTTCGACGGCGGGTTCGGACTTGCGGTTGGCCGCTGAAGCTTTGGACGCCATGGTTTCGGTCTCTGTCTGTGAAAACGAACCGGCCATTATACAGATCTGATCAAAATTTGTTCGCCTATCGTCTGTGCGGTCATTTTTTGAAGCGTATCGGCACGCGCAGGCGCCCGGGTTTTGCGCTTGACTGAACGCGGGGCGACCCCGGCCCCGGTCATCTATCGAAGCGTCGGAGGACAGCTGATGTTGCGTCATGCCTTGCGCGCCGCGCTCTGCGGCCTGGCCCTGGTGGCCTTGCCCGGGCTTGCGGCCGAGCGTTACCCCAGTGAACAGGGCACGGTACTGGTCCGTGAAATCGCCAGCGGTCTGGAACACCCCTGGGCGCTGGCCTTCCTGCCGGACGGGCAGCACCTGCTGGTCAGCGAGCGGCCCGGGCGGCTGCGCCGGGTTTCGCTGGAAGGCCAGATCAGCGAGCCGATCGCCGGGGTGCCGGACGTCTTCGCCCAGGGGCAGGGCGGCCTGCTCGATGTGCGGTTGTCGCCTGACTTCGAAAGCGATCGCCTGGTCTATCTCAGTTATGCCGAGCAGGGCCGCGACGGCTTGGCCGGCACCGCGGTCGGTCGCGGCCGCCTGGACGCCCAGGGCCGCCGCCTGGAGCAGTTCGAGGTGATCTTCCGCCAGCAGCCCAAGCTCTCCAACGGCGTGCATTTCGGTTCGCGGCTGGTATTCGATGGGCAGGGGCATCTGTTCATTGCCCTGGGCGAGAACAACCAGCGGCCGACGGCACAGGCGCTGGACAAGCTGCAGGGCAAGCTGGTGCGGCTGTACCCCGACGGTCGCGTGCCGGAGGACAACCCTTTCGTCGAGCGCAAGGGCGCGCGGCCGGAGATCTGGTCCTATGGCCACCGCAACCAGCAGGGCGCGGCGCTCAACCCCTGGACCGGGCAGCTCTGGACGCACGAGCACGGCCCGCGCGGCGGAGACGAGATCAATATCCCGCAAGCCGGTGCCAACTATGGCTGGCCGCTGGCCACGCATGGCATCAACTACAGCCTGTTGCCGATTCCCGAAGCGGAGGGCAAGCACGTCGAGGGCACCGTCGCGCCCCACTATGTGTGGGCGAAATCCCCGGCCATCAGCGGCATGGCCTTCTACGACGCCGAACGTTTCCCGGCCTGGCAGCACAACCTGTTCATTGGGGCGTTGGTCGGCCAGGCGCTGATCCGGCTGCAGCTCGACGGCGACCGCATCGTCCATGAGGAGCGCTTGCTGGCGTCGATGGGCGAGCGCATCCGCGACGTCCGTCTCGGGCCGGATGGCTATCTGTACCTGCTGACCGACGACAGCGACGGGCGGTTGCTGCAGGTGGGGCTGGAGCCGAAGTGAATTTTCGACTGTTCAGGGAGCGATTGCGCCGCTCGTCGGTCCACTGACCAGTGGTCGTCGTGACGGCGGCCGATTGCGCAATCCACTGGACAGGAGGCAGCGGTGGCCGTCGTCATCAGCGGTGTGTTCGGCATTCTTCTCGGGCTGGTGCTCGTCGCCGGCGGGATACGGGTGTTGGATCTCGGTGGTACCTGGTACTTCGCCGCCGTCGGGGCGGGGTTCCTGCTGGTGGGCATCCTGCTGCTCAAGCGTCGACGCACCGCGCTCTGGTTGTATGCGCTGTTGATGCTCGCGGCGCTCGGTTGGGCGCTTTACGAGGTCGGCCTGGACTGGTGGCAGCTGGCGCCGCGCGGCAGCCTCATCGCGCCGTTCGGCCTTTGGCTGCTGATGCCCTGGGTCGTGCAGCGCCTGAGCTGGCAGCACTTCGGTTGGCGTGCCTGGGGTGGCGCGGCGCTGCCGCTGCTGTTGGCGGTCGTGCTCTGGGGCGTGACCGCGGTCCTGGCAATCGGGCGCGACGCGAACGACCTCAAGGGCATGCTGCCGCCACCGCTGGCCGAGGCGCCGGCAAACGGGCAGGGCGAGGTGCCCGACGGGGATTGGCAAGCCTATGGTCGCACCCAGCTGGGCCAGCGTTATTCGCCTTTGGCGCAGATCACGCCGCAGAACGTCGAGCGGCTCGAGCCGGTCTGGCACTACCACACCGGTGACCTGCGCCGGCCCACCGACCCCGACGAGGCCACCTACGAAGTCACGCCGCTGAAGGTCGACGACGCACTCTACCTCTGCACGCCGCACAACTTCGTCATCGCGCTCGACGCCGAAACCGGCCAGGAGCGCTGGCGCTTCGATCCGCAGGTGCCCGACTCGAGCAATCGCCAGCATCTGACCTGCCGTGGCCTGTCCTATCACGTCGAGCGCCAGGCGCCGCCCGGGCAGCAATGTCGCCAGCGGCTGTTCATGCCGACTGCCGATGCGCGCCTGCTGGCGCTGGACGCCAAGACCGGCCAGCTGTGCCCCGGGTTCGGGGAGAACGGTCAGGTGAACCTCTGGGCCAACATGCCCAACGTCAAGGAAGGCTTCTATTACTCCACCTCGCCGCCGGTCGTCGCGCGTGGGCTGGTCATCGTCGGCGGGGCGGTGAACGACAACGTGCGCACCGACGAACCGTCCGGCGTGATCCGCGCCTACGACGTGCGCAGCGGCGAGCTGCGCTGGAACTTCGACCCCGGCAACCCGGAGCGAACCGAGCCCATCGCGCCAGGCCAGACCTACAGCCAGAGCACACCGAACAGCTGGAGCATTTCCAGCGCGGACGAAGCGCTGGGGTTGATCTACGTGCCTTTCGGCAATCAGGTGCCCGACCAGTGGGGCGGTCGGCGCAGCGAGAACAGCGAGCGCTTCTCGTCCTCGGTGGTCGCGCTCGAGATCGAGACCGGGCGCCTGCGCTGGGTGTTCCAGACGGTGCATCACGACCTCTGGGACATGGACGTACCGGCGCAGCCGAGCCTGGTCGACATCCAGACCGAGGCCGGGCCGGTGCCGGCGCTGGTGGCCCCGACCAAACAGGGTGACATTTACGTGCTGGATCGTCGCACCGGCGAGCCGATCCTGCCTGTACGCGAGCAGCCGGCGCCGCAGGGCGCAGCCGAGGGCGACTGGACGGCACCGACGCAGCCGGTGTCGGCGCTGTCCTACCAGCCGCCGAAGCTGACCGGAGAGGACCTCTGGGGCGTCACGCTGATCGACCAGATGCTCTGCCATATCCAGTTCCATTCGCTGCGCTATGAAGGCCGCTATACGCCGCCTTCGACCCAGGGCTCGCTGGTCTATCCGGGCAATTTCGGCGTGTTCAACTGGGGCGGGGTGGCTGTGGACCCGGTCCGGCAGCTGGTCTTCAGTGCGCCCGCCTACCTGGCCTTCACCTCGACGCTGGTGCCGCGCGAGGACGACAGCAGCACGCTGGTGTCCGACAAGCCGCCCTATCTGAATGAGAACTTCGGCGCGCCCTACGCCGTCGAGCTCAAGCCGTTCGTCTCACCGATCGGGCTGCCCTGCAGCGCACCGCCGTGGGGTTATGTCGCCGGCGCGGACCTGCGCACCGGCAAGACCCACTGGCTGCGCAAGAACGGCACGGTACGCGACCGCGCGCCGCTGCCGTTGCCATTCAAGATGGGCGTGCCGAGTCTCGGCGGGCCGATGCTCACCGCGGGCGGCGTCGCTTTTCTCAGCGGCACGCTGGACTACTACCTGCGCGCCTACGACAGCACCACTGGGCGCGAGCTGTGGAAGGCCCGCCTGCCGGCCGGCGGGCAGGCGACACCGATGACCTACCGCAGCCCCTCGGGGCGGCAGATGGTCGTGGTGGTCGCCGGTGGCCATGGCTCGCTGGGGACCGAGGCCGGGGATTCGGTGATCGCCTACGCACTGCCGCGCTGACCGCGCGGCGCTGCTAGAATCGCCGCCTTTGTACAGACAGGGCAGGACCATGGCCGCTATCGGGCGCTACAACAGCATGCAGGTCGTCAAGCACACCGGCTTTGGCCTTTACCTCGACGGTGGCGCCGACGGCGAGATCCTGCTGCCCAAGCGCTACATCCCCAAGGATGTGCCAAGCGAGGTGGGCGACTGGTTGAACGTTTTCGTCTACCTGGACAGCGAAGACAAGTTGATCGCCACGACCGAGAAGCCAAAGGCGCAGGTCGGCGAGTTCGCCAGCCTCAAGGTGGTGGAGATCAACCGCATCGGACTGTTTCTCGACTGGGGCCTGCCCAAGGACCTCTTGTTGCCGCATTCCGAAGAGAAGCGCCCGCTGCAGGTCGGCGATTACTGCGTGGTGTTTCTCTACGTGGACCCGCGTACCCGGCGCATCACCGCCACGGCCCGGCTCGACCGCCACCTGGACAAGACGCCGGCGCGCTATCGGGTCGGCGACCCGGTCGACCTCCTGGTCGTCGAGCAGACCGACCTCGGCTTCAAGGCGATCATCGAGGGTCGGCACTGGGGGCTGATCCACAAGAACGAAGTCTTCAAGTTTCTTCGCCCGGGGCTGCGCGAGCGCGGCTACATCCGCGAGATGCGCGCAGACGGCAAGATCAGCCTGAGCCTGCAGCCGCTCGGCAACGAGGCAGCCGATGCGCTGCAGGCGCTCATTCTGCAGAAGCTGGAAGAGCAGGGCGGGGTGCTGCAGCTGAGCGACAAGAGCCCGGCCGAGGCCATTGCACGGGCCTTTGGCGTAAGCAAGGGCAACTTCAAGAAGGCCATCGGCGGGCTCTACAAGCAGGGCCGCATCGTCATCCATGCCGACCGCATCGAGCAGGCCTGAACTCAGAGATCCAGCCGGCCCTGGCGCTCGGCGCGCGCCTCGCGCCCCAGCGGCTCACCCTTGCCCGGCTCATAGGTGATCCTGCCCTCCGCCAGGCGGGCGGGCGCGGTGTAGGGGTGCGGTTCGGCCGGCCCCTCGTTCTGGATGTGCAGGACCTCCACGCCACGCGCCTTCAGCACATCCGAAACCAGCGAGCGGTGGCAGCGCCACCATAGCACCTCGGCGCACATCATCGCGGTGGGCCGGCGATCGGCCAGTTCCAGCAAGCGCCGCAGGCCCAGGGCGAATTCCTCGCTGGCGAGGTGATCGGCGTAACCGCGAAACGACGTGTTGCGCCAGGCGCCGTTGGGCGAATCCGCCAGCGGCCGACGTCGTCCGCCCAGTTCGCCGATCCACAGATAGTCGATCCCGGCCGCGGCCAGGCTCTCGCGTAGCGCCTGCTCGCCGAACTGTGGCAGCCGGCGCGAGCCCGGGAAACGGCGTACATCGGCGATCGCTTCGATGCCATGGGCCTGCAGCAACTCGATGAACGCTTCGATCGAGCGCGTCGAGTGGCCGACCGTCCAGACGCATCGCACTGGCCCGGCGGTCATTCGAGCTTCCTGAGTGCGCCTTCCTTGTGCATCGCGATGTGCTCGGTCTTGTCGCTGCGAATCTCGTATTGCGGCTCTTGCGGGCTGGCACGACGCGTATGGCCTTTGTACTCGGTGTCGCGGGTATGGACCTTGATGATCACGCCGCTGACGTGCCCGGCTTCGGAGTTCCATCCGACATGATCGCCCACTTTGTACTTGGTCATTGGTTGGCCTCTTGAAGGGAGAACACAACGGTTGACCCGTTCGATGCGCCAGGGGTTCTGCTGTCTTTTTGCTATTAGCCTGAACCCTGTACCACTCGTCGGAAGTTGCTTGTAAACAAGCGAAACGGCAAATAACTGATATTCAAAAAACTGACGCCTGAAACATGCAAGAAAGCGCTCTGTACGGCGCGCTTGCATCGCCAACTAATACTGGCTAAAGGCCGCATAGTGATAGCATTGCGATAGCCTTTCGGGAATTTGACGGATTTTCGACGCCAATTCGACGCCAAATAAATTTTGTCTGACGTCAGAAACCTATTATAAAGCCGCCACGCAACGGGAATTACCGAGTTGTTCAGGTGAACAGCGGAGCTTCTCGGTGCTGCGGATCGTTCAGTTGTGTGCAAGTGGTTTCCTCGTCGAGCAAGCACTTTTCCCCACGGCTCAATGACCTCCCGACAACTTTTTTAAAGGCAGCCGACGGCGCCTTTAGTCGTATTAAGTTCGGAGAGACACATGTCTATCAATGTCTTCGCTGGCGCTCGCAAGGCCCTGGCTGCTTCCATCACCATCGCCGTTCTGGGCTCCTTCGGCGTCGTCGCCCCGGTCCAGGCAGCCACCACCACCCTGACGGCATCGCAAACCGCTGCCACCGCCAAGATCAACGCCTTCACCAATACCGACTGGCTCAACGGCGTGTTTCGTCGTGCGCCGGCCGTCTCGATTCCCAATACCGCGAGCAACAAGACGGCCTTCGGTATCGGCGCCTCGGTCCGTCTGGCCGACGGCCAGGTCCGCAAGGTGACCAAGGTGTACGAAGTTGGCAGCAACCTCAGCGTCTTCTTCGATGGCGCCTTGCTCGATGGTGGCAAGGTGGGCGCACCGAACAGCGTGAGCGCCGGCAGCACGGGCACCTCGACGCCGAGCACTTCGACAGGCAGCACGGGTACCGTCGGTGTCGTGCAGAGCGCCGCGATCAATGGCTTCACCAACACCGACTGGCTGAACGGCGTGTTCCGCCAGAAGCCGGGCTTCTCGATTGCCGCTACCGAAGCCAACAAGGCCGCGTTCAAGGTTGGCGCATCGGTCAAGCTGGCTGATGGCCAGGTCCGCAAGATCACCGTCGCTCAGGTCGTCGGTAGCAACATGAGCGTGTTCGTCGACGGCGCGGCGGTAGACGGCAGCGTAGTCGGCGCGCCGAAGAGCCTCAGCGTGCTCGGCACCACCACCAGCGCCGATGCGAGTCCGGCCCCCATTGCTCCGGCGCCCGCTCCGGCACCGAGCACCCAGACGAGCACCGCGCTGAACAGCTTCACCAATACCGACTGGCTGAACGGCATCTACCGCAAGGCGGCCGGGTTCTCCATCAGCGCGAGCGCAGCCAACCAGGCCGCCTTCAAGGTTGGTGCCTCGGTCAAGCTGGCGGACGGCCAGGTCCGCAAGATCACCCGCGCCCAGGTGGTTGGCAGCAACATGGCCATCTTCGTCGATGGCGCGCTGCTCAACGGCTCGACCGTCGGCTATCCGAAGACCATCAGCGTGATCAGTGCGACCACCACGACGCCTTCGGTGAGCGAGCCCAGTGCTCCGGTGGTCAGCCAGCCGGCTCCGGCGCCGGTACCGACTCAGCCGGGCAACGGCACGCCGATCAAACTCGTCGGCGTGAACCTGTCCGGTGCCGGTTTCGGCCCGTCGGTGGTTCCCGGTACGCACGGCACCAACTACATCTACCCGGCCGAGTCGTACTACAAGAAGTACGCCGATAACGGCATGAACCTGGTGCGCCTGCCGTTCCTCTGGGAGCGTATCCAGCCGCGCCTGAACACCGAGCTGAACGCCACCGAGCTGGCGCGCCTGATCCAGTCGCTCGACTTCGCACAGAAGCATGGCGTGAAGGTCATCCTCGACCTGCACAACTACTATCGCTACTTCGGCAAGCTAATCGGTTCGCCGGAAGTGCCGATCAGCGCCTTCGCCAACGTCTGGCAGCGCCTGGCACAGAAGGTCCTGAACCATCCGGCGGTCTATGGCTACGGTCTGATGAACGAGCCGTACTCGACCAACGGCCTGTGGCCGCAGGCGGCCCTGGCAGCGGCCAAGGCCGTGCGCCAGGTGGACGGCAGCCGCTGGATCTTCGTTGCCGGCGACCGCTGGTCGAGTGCCTGGCACTGGCCGCACTACAACGCCAAGCTGATCGCCGATCCGTGGATGCGCGATCCGAAGAACAACCTGGTGTACGAAGCGCACATGTACATCGACAAGGACTTCTCGGGTAACTACTTCGACAAGAGCGAGACCTACGCCCCGAACATCGGTATCGAGCGCGTCAAGCCCTTTGTCGAATGGCTGAAGACCAACAAGCTGCGCGGCTATATCGGCGAACACGGCATTCCGGATTACTCCAGCTCGGCCCTCGTGGCGATGGACAACCTGCTGGGCTACCTGCGCCAGAACTGTGTGCCGATGACCTACTGGGCCGGTGGCCCGTGGTGGGGTGAGTACGCCCTGTCGCTGGACGTGGCGAGCAACAAGTACCGGCCGCAGTTGCCGATCCTGAAAAAGCATGCCACGGCGACCAGCTGCACCACGATCGGGCCGCTGATGTAAGAAGCATCACGTGCCGAAGTCGTAACTAATGAAGAAACGGGCCTATATGGCCCGTTTCTTTTTTGTTTGTTTTTCTTCGCACGCTGAGGCATTTCGCTCGCCCGCAACAGTTCGAAGTCAGGCAATTACCGCTTCGCTTGAAGTTGCCTGCTTAATGTTCTTCCTGTCTTGCCTGAAGAGCATGGATGCCTTGTGCAGGCTGGCTTTGCGCCATCTATGACAAGGCGACTGCTCAAGTTTCGCGGTGCCGTACCGTTCGCCGAGCCGATGGAACTCGAATATGACCACCCGGTCCCCTTTTATGTGCGCACCGAAGTTGATCGGTTAGCGATTAAGTTCGCTTGGCCGTCTTTCAACGGACCGTGGGCTTCCGGCCAACCAGTCAAGAAAGGTGGATCAAATGACGACACCCGATGAAGAAATCACAGGTTACGGCGGCATAGCCAGTACCGGTTCCACGACGACTTCAACCGAACAGTCGGCCGGCACGGGCGGTACAACGCTGCAGGGTTCGGCGAAGGGCGACCGGCACGCTGGCTCGCCAGTCGGCGAGGATCTCAAGGGCAAGGCGCGGCAAGCCGCCGAGCAGGTTCAGCAGCAGGGCAAGGCGCACCTGGACAGCTACCGCGGCACCGCCGCAGACGAGCTGGAAAAGGTCGCGCAGAGCGCCAAGGCTGCTGCGGCGGAACTCGAGAATCAGGATCGCGCGGGGCTGTCGCGCTACGTCTCGGATATGGCGCAAGGCATGGTTCGCTTCGCCGACGATCTTCGCGGGCGCAATGTCGATGAACTCGTCGGCGATCTCAACCGCATGGCCCGCAACAACCCGGGCCTGTTCATCGCCGGCAGCATCGCGCTGGGCTTTGGCCTGACGCGCTTTGCCAAGGCCTCAGGGCGCCGCGCCGAGCAGGACTACGACCGGCCCGGGCAGCACGATGAGCGCTACTCCGGCGCTTACGGTGACAGCAGCCATCTGCCCAGCCAGCGTGAACTAGACCAGCACGTCGCAAGCGGCGAGCCCAACGGCAACGTGGGGAGTGTCGGCAACGTCAGTGGCACGACCTCGGCCAGTACCACCACCCGCACCTCGCTCGGCGCCAATGGCAAAAGCACAGACGGAGGGCTGAACCCATGAACGAGCAACGCAAATTCGAGACGCATTACGAGCCGGCACATGCCGACACCGATCATTCGGTAGGCGGGCTGCTGCGTCAGCTGACGCGCGAAGTACCGGCACTGTTCACCAAGGAGCTGGCGCTGGCCAAGGCCGAGCTCGGCGAGTCGTTGCGCGCGACCAAGGCAGGCATGGCCAGCGTTGCCACGGGCGGCGCGGTATTGCTCGCGGGTTTCATCGTCCTGTTGTTCGCCGGGGTCTACGGCCTGGCGACGATGATGCCGGCCTGGCTCGCCGCACTCATTGTCGGCGGCATCGTGGTGATCATCGGGCTGGTGATGGTGTCGGCGGGCAAGAAGAAGTTCGAGGCTTCCTCGTTCAAGCCTGATCGCACCCTGCACTCGATCAACAAGGACAAAGAAGCCGTAAGGGGGCACGCACATGAGCACGCATAATCAGATCGACGCCGAAGCGCGCAAGGACCCGGAAACCCTGGAGCGCGAGATCGACCAGCAGCGCGCCGAGATTGGCAACATTGTCGAGGAGCTGGAGAGCAAGTTCTCGCCGGGTCAGCTCATCGATACCGCCCTGGGTTATGCCAAGGGCAATGGCGGCGAGTTCCTGCACAACCTGGGCGATACGCTCAAGGCCAACCCCGTCCCGACGGTGTTGACCTCCATCGGTCTGGTCTGGCTCATGGCCGGCCAGAACCGACGCCCGGACTACGGCACCGGCGACAGCGCCAGCGGCCCCTCGGTCGGCGATCGACTGTCGGCCAAGACCGATGGGCTGAAGAGCCGGGGTGCAGAGATGCGCAACCGTGCCGGGCAGATGCGCCAGGACCTCTCGTCATCATTGGGCAATGCCCGTGCGCGCGTGAGCGAAACCGGCCGCAACGCCAGCGACAGCCTCAAGCACACCGCTGGTCGTGCGCGCGGCGGCTTCAATCAGTTGCTCAACGAGCAACCGCTGGCGTTGGGCGCAATGGGCATTGCCCTGGGCGCGCTGCTGGCCGCCGCCGTCCCGCCGACCCGCCGTGAAGACGAGTTGATCGGCAGCCGAAGCGACCAGATGACCGATCGTCTCAAGCGCAAGGCTGAGGAGGGTTATCAGCAGGCCAGCGCAAAGGGCGAGGAGGTGATGCACCATCTCAAAGAGGAGAGCGCCCATTCGGAGCGCCCGTCGGCCTCAGGGCCTCATTGAACCCGGCGTTTTTTCAGGGGAAATGCGCGGCCGGGCTTGAGTCCGGCCGCGTAACCCCGGATAATCCGCGCCCGGCGCCGGTGTAGCTCAGTCGGTAGAGCAGCGCATTCGTAATGCGAAGGTCGCAGGTTCGACTCCTGTCTCCGGCACCAGTGTTTCAAAAGGCTCGCAGCGATGCGGGCCTTTTTTGTTTCTCGAGCTCTGAGACGGGCAGCTCCGTGTAAGGCACTGCTGGCGGTGCCGATATGAAGTGCCAGCAGTAGTCTTCAAGGCGAAGATAATTGTCTTTGTTGCTTGGTATGTGCCAAGTAGTTTCGCTATATATTAGCCAGTGGTCTTGGTCTGCGTTTTTTATTGCTGTGGCGGCAAGTTGGTGGCGGTCTCGTTAGTTGTTGTTCATGTACCGCTCTGCTTTTCGATTAAAAAAATAAAAAACGGGAGCCGAAGCTCCCGTTTTTTATTTGCCTTAAGGCTGCTTAGCTGCGGCCACCGCCGTGGCTGTTTTCGCCACCCTTGCGGCCGGCTTCGGAGGCTTTTTCGCGGTCGTTTGCGAAGTTGCCGCCACTGTTCTGGCCGCCCTTGCGCCCGGCTTCGGACGCGCGTTGCGGGTCGTTGGCGAAATTGCCACCGCTCTGCTTACCGCCCTCGCTGCCTAGCTCTTGATAGAACTCCTTGCCGTGGCTCTCCGAGGTCGCTTCGCCGCCTTTCTTACCAATGTCCTGGTAAAACTCTTTGCCATGGGTTTGGGAGGTAGCGTCACCACCTTTCTTGCCCGCTTCGTTTACGCTCATATTGCCTTTATCAGCCATCGGGTAGTCTCCTGTGCTGTTTCGTACAATAGGCGATCGATTTGCTCGGCAGAACAAACTCGCCCCTCGTGATATACGAAAAATGCCTGCAGCGAGAGTTCAGCGAAGTTAGCCAATGAGCGATGAGTGGAAGAAATAGAATCAAGCCGCCAGTATTACCTAGTTGCCGCTTGCTTACTTCGCTTTTGAGCGATTGACGTCTGGCCTGTGGCAAGCAGTTCGGTGGGCTGGCGAACTCTTCGCTCGCCCAGCCGTCGGAAACTTCGATAGGTTTCGGGGGTGAGGTATGCCAATTTTCGACACGCGTGGCATCGGCGCCACGACGTTACTGAAGAAGACGTTCAAGGAATTCAGCAGCGATGACATGTCGACCTATGCGTCGGCACTGGCCTACCGCGCACTGTTTTCGCTGTTTCCCTTTCTGCTGTTTCTCCTGGCGCTGCTTGGCTTCTTGAACCTGTCGGATTTCTTCGACTGGATTCGCCAGCAGGCGGCCCTGGCGTTGCCACCGATGGCAATGGAGCAGGTCAACCCGGTGATCGACCAGTTGCAGCGTCAGCAGGGCGGCTTGTTGTCGTTCGGTATTCTGGCCGCGCTGTGGACGGCATCGGTTGGGTTCCGTTCGTTGATGAATGCGATGAACAGGGCCTACGACGTGCGCGAGGGGCGGCCGACCTGGAAGCTCATGCTGCTGTCGGTGCTCTATACCGTCGGCAGCGCAGTGCTGCTGCTGGCCTGCGCGATGCTGATGGTGCTCGGGCCGCAGGTGATGGGATGGCTGGCTGACCTGGTCGGCCTGCGCGACGTGGTGGTGGTGCTCTGGGCCTGGCTGCGCTGGCCGGTGGTGATCTTTCTGATGATGCTGCTGGTGGCGGTGCTGTACTACGTCACGCCGGACGTGGAGCAGAAGTTTCGCTTCATCACGCCCGGCTCGGTGCTCGCGGTAGTGGTCTGGGTCGCCGCGTCGCTTGCCTTCGGCATCTACGTGCAGAACTTCGCCGACTACAACGCAACCTACGGCAGCATCGGCGCCATCATCGTGCTGCTGCTGTATTTCTATATCTCCGCCGCCGTGCTGCTGCTGGGCGCCGAGCTGAATGCGGTGATCGAGCACCATTCGGTGGACGGCAAGGACAAGGGCGACAAGGAGATCGAGCCCTGAGCCACGATGCGCTTGCAAATGAAACATTCGTAAGACCGGAACAGTCCTAAGCTCATTACAAAGTGCTTCAGACAAGGCGAGGGACGCTGGGCGGTCGAAGCGACCAGTCGTTGCCCAGGGAAGGGCGTGAAGCGAAGACGGACGGAGACAGTCACCTTGCATATCGCTGATATGACCATGTTCTATGCGCCGGCCAGCGGCGGCGTGCGCACCTATCTCGAGGCCAAGCATCGTCGGTTGCAGCTCTATTCGGGCGTTCGCCACAGCATTCTCGTACCCGGTGGCGCCTATCGGCATAGCGGCGGCATCTATGAAGTGCCCGCGCCGCCCTTGCCATTCGGCAAGGGCTACCGCTTTCCGGTCCGCCGCGCGCCCTGGTGCAATCTGCTGCGCTCGTTGCATCCGGACCTGATCGAGGTCGGCGATCCCTACATGACCGCCTGGGCTGCGCTGGAGGCCGGGCGACGCCTGGACGTTCCGGTGATCGGCTTCTATCACTCGGACCTGCCGCTGCTGGTGAGCAATCGCATCGGCAACTGGCTGGGCACCAACCTCAACGGCTATGTGACGCGTCTTTATAGCAGCTTCGATCGGGTCCTGGCCCCGAGCCAGGTGATGGCCGAAAAGCTGCTCGCGCTCGGCGTCGACAATGTGTTCGTGCAGCCGCTGGGCGTGGACCTGGAGACCTTTCGCCCGCAGCGGCGAGATCCGCAGCTGCGCCGTGAGCTCGGCCTGCCCGAGGACACCCGGTTGATGATCTTCGCCGGCCGTGGCTCGCGCGAAAAGAACCTGCCGATTCTGCTGGAGACGGCACGTCAGCTCGGCAAGCCCTATCACCTGTTGCTGGTGGGCTCGAGCATGCCGCACCGGGTACCGGACAACGTCACGGTGATCGATCGCTTCTGTCCGGCTGCGGAGGTGGCGCGCCTGATGGCCAGCAGCGATGTGCTGCTGCACGCGGGCAACCAGGAAACCTTCGGGTTGGTGGTGCTGGAGGCCATGGCCAGCGGCATCCCCGTCGTCGCGGCGCGTGCCGGCGCGTTGCCGGAACTCGTGCCGTTTCACGCCGGGCGCCTGTGCCGGCCGCTGGATGCCCGGGCCATGGCGCAGGCGGTGCAGGAGCTGTTCGAGGATCGCCCGACATTGCTTGGCGCCCAGGCGCGTCAGCATGTCGAGCTGCATCATGCCTGGGATGCCGTGGTGGCTGGGCTGCTTGCCCATTACCACGCGGTGCTGGGCACGGTCGAGCTGCCGGTGGCCGTCCATGGCTGAGCGCGCCGTGATGATGGTGTTGCACGACGTGGCACCTGAAACCTGGCCCGACTACCGTGGCTTCGTCGAAAGGGTCGACGCCCTGGGCAATGTGCCGATGACCTGGCTGGTGGTGCCGGATTTCCACGGTCGCAACGCGCTCGAACGTCACCCGCAGTTCTGCGCGATGCTCGAAGGGCGCCTGGCCCGGGGCGATGAGTTGGTGCTGCACGGCTGCTATCACGCCGATGACGGGCCCGCGCCGCGAACGCCACGGGAGTGGTTCGTGCGCCGGGTCTACACCCACGAAGGCGAGTTCTATGCACTCGACAGCGGCGAGGCGCGCCGTCGGCTGGCGCATGGCATCGGCTTGTTCGAGCGCCACGGGTGGCCGCTGCATGGGTTTGTCGCGCCGGCCTGGCTGATGAGCGAGGGTACCCGTGCCGCGCTGCGCGAGACCGGGCTCAGCTACACCAGCGATCCGCAGCATTTCTACCAGCTGCCCGACTTCACGCCGATTCGCGCGCCGGGTCTGGTCTGGAGCGCGCGCAGCAGCTGGCGTCGCGGTGTCTCCTGGGCCGTGTCGGAACGCCAGCTACAGGCCAGTCGGGCGGCGCCGCTGATACGGCTGGGGTTGCATCCGGTCGACATGCGCCACGCGTTTTCCCGGGACTATTGGTTGAAGGTGCTGGAGCGGCTGCTGCGCGAGGGCCGTGAGCCGATGACCAAGATCGACTGGCTGCGGCGACATCGGCCGGCGAGCGCCGCCGCATGAGCCGCGGCTGGTGGCTGCTTGGCGGCGCGCTTGTGGGCGCGGCGTTGATTCCTCTGCTGCTCGGCGGCACCGGCCTGTTCGAGCGATTGCTCCAGTTTTCCCCGCAACTGCTGTTCATGATGCTGGGTATGGTGTTGCTCGGTTGGTACCTCAATGCCTTTCGCCTGCGCCTGCTCGTCGGTCGGCGGCTGCTCGGCCAACGGCGCGCCTTCGGCATCGTGATGGCCACCGAGTTCGCGATTTGCGCCACACCTGGCGGTGCCGGCGGGCCGATCACCCTGATGGCGCTGCTCATGCGCCAGGGCGTGACGCCTGCGAAGGGGACCGCGACCTATGCCGTGGAGCAGCTCAGCGATCTCCTGTTCTTCGCCTGTGCGCTGGTCGGTGTGCTGATCTATGCGATGACGCACGCGCTCAATGCGCAGATGGCCAGCCTGCTGGGCGTGAGTGCAGCCCTGCTGCTCGGTGTCATCGTATTGCTCGGACTGCTGGGGCGCTTCCATCGTCAGGTGTTTCGGATCAACGGCTGGATCGTGCGGCGCTTCGGCATGCAGGCGCAGCGCAGGCGTCACTGGGCGCGCAAGGTGTTGCGCTTTCGCAATGCGCTACTGGAGTGCTTCAGCCTGCCGCGCCACGTCCTGCTGGGGGTGTTCGGGCTCACCACGTTGCACTGGCTTCTGCGTTTCAGCGTGCTCTATCTGACACTGCACGGCCTGGGCAGCGATCTGGCGTGGGCCTGGACCTTTCTGGTGCAGATGCTCGCCTTGACCGCCGGCCAGCTGAGCCTGCTGCCCGGCGGCGCCGGCAGCGCCGAACTGGCTTCGGCGGCGTTGCTGACACCGTTGGTGGGCAAGTCCACCTCGGCCGCTGCGATCCTGATCTGGCGCTTCGTCACCTATTACTTCTACCTGATCGCCGGGGCGCCGGTGTTCCTGCATCTGGCCGGTCGTCCGCTGTTCAACCGTCTGGTGCGTGCGCGCCAGTGCCAGGGCTGAACCATCGGCCGGAACGGGGAGTCCACTGGTTACATGGACCAATGGAGGAACGACGCATGAGCAGTACTGAAGACAAAATGAAAGGCAACGCCAACGAAGCCATGGGCAAGATCAAGCAGGGCGTCGGCGGCGCAATGGACAACGAACGTCTGCGCCGCGAAGGCGAGAATCAGGAGATCAAGGGTGACGCCCAGCAGGTCAAGGGCGATGCCAAGGATACGATCAAGAAGGGCGTCGACCGGGCCTGACCGGCGCGCAGAAAAAAGCCCGCATCGCCAGACTGTGTGAAAACCTGGCAGTCCCGGCCGGTGTTCTAGAAAATGCCCGTATCACGCGATACGGGCATTTTTGTTTATGCAGTACATCCAAGGTGAAGCGCGCAGCCAGGGCAGTCTGTTTCCAC
>Ga0209300_1000154_pt1 | contig 42820 bp, 62 predicted proteins | sample Shrwel_input2_RT_FD_187535 | JGI IMG/M metagenome (GOLD analysis project Ga0209300, IMG submission 187535) | Subsurface microbial communities from deep shales in Ohio, USA - Utica-3 well 1 S input2 RT (SPAdes) (version 2) ... | reverse complement strand
CGGCATTGTGCTGCTTGCCCATGTGCTCGATCAGGAACATCAGGATCTCGGCGGCGATGGGATTCTTGCGAATCAACGCCCGCCAGGCAGGGAGGTAGTTGTTGCCGAACTGGGTGAAGTTCACGTTGATTTCTGGGGGCATGTCTATCCCAGGGCCCTGGTACCGAGGCCCGGGGCTTGCCATGTTGTCGATGGTACCTACCTTAGTTGTGTGTCTACCTATCACATGGATCACCAAGGGCAAGGCACCGACCCGAGCCTTCTGGGCTGGCTCGGTGCCCTTGTGGGTGATGACTGCGGGCCTTTTATACAACGCCCTGTTTCACTAAGTCTGCTTATACCGTTACCCTGCCCCGCGGAGCCAGGCACCCTCACTCCTGGTTCCGTTCCTCCGCAATGTCCCAGCAGGCGGTCCACAGCAGCAGCTGGCGCATTTCCCAGACGGTCCGTGCCTCGAGGTCGAGGCCGGTTTCTACCAGGTAGGTGGCCATTACGTCGCTCTGCATATCCATAAGCTGCTTCCGCAGAGGCCCGTGGGTATACAGCCATGCGTTGACCGCAGGCTCGTTGTCCCCCACCTGGGCAATGTCCTCGACAGCCTGGGCCGGGATCTCGAGCTCCAGGTGGCCATCGCCCGAGCTCCAGAGGTAGGTCTTGGCCTGGTTGAGTACATCGGCCACTTCGCCAGCCATGTCCAGCTCGGCCTGGAAATCGTCACGATACCCGTACTCCCCCTCGAGGCTGATACGCCAGTCGAGATGGTCCATGGCATAGTCCAGCAGGTCCTGCAGGGCATCGAACTGCTTGTCATTGAGCTGCACGGTGATGGTGTTCATGGTTCAGATATCTCCGTAATGAGTGTCGTCCCACAGCAGTATCCTTACGGCGCCTCTGGCGATGCCCATGCACAGTAGGTCGTCGGCGCTGTCTATCTCCCACTCCCGGGCGCATTTGGCAACCGCGACCCGCTCGATATGCGGTATATCGTCGAGCCCATCAGGGCGGGTCCGGCAGGTAATGGTGTCGACCCACACGGTACCCAGTCCGGTGTCGTGCTGGACCCATACGGTGTACTTGCGACGTGCCATGGTTCAGTCCTCTTGCGTGATTGAAGTATTGCAATATTGCCGTAGTTCAATACTGCAATATTGCAAGCGTTATCGTTACGTAATATGTAATTACGTTTAGGATTACAGGCGGGTTATGGTGCCCCGCAACAAATTCAAGATTACGCGCCTTATCTTGATTATCGGCTTGAGGGCACGACTGGTGATTTATCCAGCGTCGTTGTTACACGACACTATCCCTTCCTCAGATCGGCCAGGGCATCCACGTAGCGGTAGAGCGTCAGCATAAAAGCCTCCATGAAAAAAGGCCCCGCGGGGTCTGGTAGATCAGGTTCTGGATGACTGGGTCATCGTCGGGTGTTCGGCTCGATACCGTAGCGGCGGCAGAGAGCGTCCTCGATGGTCTGGAAGGTGCGGCCCCCGAAGTGGGCGGCAACGGCCACGAACATCACCGGGGTCATCCAGCCGGGCAGGTAGTGCTGAATCTGGGGGTACCCGTCCCAGGCTATCCAGCCGCACAGCATGGCGCTCAGGAACTCGCTGAGTATCCACAGCACCGAGACGGTTTGGCCCTGAACGATGCGGCGGGAAATGGAAATGACGCCACTGATGAGGGAGATCAGCAGGGCGCCGAGCAGCGACCAAAGGTCGGGAGAAATCACATGTTCGGTGGTCATGGCACCCTCCGGTGTTGTTGCATTATTGCAACAACGCATTGTACCGGGAGTGCCCCTGGCAGACAGGATTACCAGATCAGTGAGCGGTCGTAGCGTTTCATGTTGGCCTGGATCAGGGCATCCAGACGCTTGGCGGCATGTTCGGCCAGCTGACGGTCACGGGTGACTTCCCGGTTGGGCAGCATCCAGCCCAGTTCACCCTCGGGATAGACCGCAGGGACTTCACCGAAGCCGTGGATGATGTCGTCGGTTTCGTAGAGGGTATCGGGAATCTTGCGCTTGGACATGGCAGGGCACTCATCGGCGGAAAAGAACCCGCATAGTATGAGCGAGCTCATACTCAAAGATGAATGCCATAGTACTTAAGAAACACGAGCCAATTGGCCAGACTCCTCGACCGTCACACGCCACACTTGCTGCCCGGAAGGCAGCCGCACGGCGGAGCAATAGAAGGTGATTCCCAGCTGCTGGGACAGGGTCTGCCGGACCAGCTGGGCACGGGAACGCGAGAACCGGGATGCCGGTAGATCGAGCGTCATGAAGAGAGTCCCTTGTAGTGGTTCCAGGTCATATCGATGGCAGCGGATTCTTCCTCAAGCCCCTGAGCCAGGATCACCAGATCCCCGTCGACCAGCTGGCCGGCTACCCAGGTGTCGTCACTGGCTCGGTGGGTGAAAAAGCCCGGAGGCGGCAGCAGTCCGGAATCCCCGATGGCCGGGGCGAACTGGCGATAATACTCCAGCAGTCGGTGGGTCTTGCGCAGCTCCTGCTGGAGGAAGATGATGCGCCCTTCATTGGTCATGGGAAGCCTTCCTGTTCCGTACCACGGCAGGGCTCAGCTCCCAGCGTGCGGCGATCTCGTACAGAAGCTCCGGCCAATCCACCGGGTCAGTGTCGTCATGGCAGCCTTGAAGCTCGGCAATCAGCGCTGAATGGTGGTCGGTAACTCGCTCGGTCGCTGCCAGATTCTCCCAGCAGGAATCCTCGAACTCCGGGTCGTACTCCTCATCACTGATCAGGCACCCCGCCGCACACTTGAGAGTGCGGTCAGAGAGTTCCAGGTGATAGACACAGGCCCCGCCATATTCGGCGCGTTCGTTCTGGATCAGCAGGTGAGAAGCCACCTGATCAAAGACTTGCTGCTCAGTCGCGTCTTTCAGGGTTGCAAGTGTGATCATGGGTCAATCCTTGCGGCGTTCGATGTGGACGTACTTCACCTGGGGAAGATCGTCACGGGAATTGGTATAGCTGTAGCTGTCGGTCATGCCGTCGAAGCTGCCGTACTGATACTTGTCGGCGATGGCCTTGAGCTGGCCGATCTGGGTAGGGCTGAGCCAGTCCGAGAAGGACACGGTCAGCGAGGTGCCTCCCGCAAAGCGTTTCGAACGCAACGAGAAGCGCACGTCGGGGAAGAGCTGCTTGAGCTCCTGGCGCAGGGCCTTGGCGGCGGCGGCATGAGTGGAAAGCTGTCCGGTCATGTCAGGGCTCCCAGTTCTCCAGCTCCTCGAGGTAGGCCAGTTCGTCATCATCGAGCGCCTCGGGATCGCGTGGATCAAGGCCACGACGGGCCTTGAGTTGATTGATGGACTGGCGGTAGGGATGAACCAGGGGGATGTCGCAGTCGTCGTGGTCGGGATGCATGGCTCACTCCTGTTCGCCGAAGGTCTCCAGGCAGGACAACAGCACTGTGTTGGTGAACTCCTGGATGGCATCCTGCTTGGCCTCCTCGCCGTAGTAGCGGGGGGCGTTGTAGGCATCACGGATCATCGCGTGGGTCAGCATCATGGCGTCCTCGCCTTCGACTTCGAGGTTCATCATGGCTTCCAGGGAAACGCCCTTCTGACGATTGGTCATGATTTGCCTGGCCAGAATGGCACTGGCCGAGCAGAGGGACGGGACAGCAGCCTGGGCGGCCGGCACAGCCAGCACCAGGGGTACCAGCAGGAAGAGACAACGGTTCTTCATGGTTCGGTTCTCCGATGGGGTAGGGGTACTGCACAGACCGGCCCGGGCAGTGTCCGGACACGAAAAAGCCCCTCACGGTGGAGGGGCTGGGGAATAGAGGCCGCAGTGCCTCAGGGAGGCTTTTCCCGCTGCGGTGCCGGGACCTGAATCACGCCGACCAGTCCGCCTCGCCAGGCTCAGCCGGGAATCCCGGTGGGGCGACCATGCCTGGCGTCTTGGATCTGGTAGAGATCACCTCGTGAGGCTAGGCGCTTCAGGTGCCGGTGTTACACGCCACCGCCGGCTGGGCGCTCTGCCCGACCAGGGCATCGCCTGTTACTGGGGCAGGGAGCGAGGCGCCTGTTGGGCCTCGCGGGGCTGTTGATCGGGGGTGTGGGGCTGCTCAAGATACCGAATGCGCTGTGTCGTGGTCATGGCGGCCTGGATGCCATCGGGGGCAATGCGCAGCAGGTGGTGGTACTCCTCGGGCGTCAGCTCGACCACATAGACATACGGGGCCATGGGATTCCTCCAGGGCTCGGGGTTCACCCCGTGCCCGGAGGGCACCTGTTGTCGGATCACTCGCCTCCTTCGGACTGGCGGCGGTACTTGGCGGCTTCGTGGCGAAGGCGATGAAGCACACGAACATCCCGGCGGGCGAGGCTCGTTTCTGCGCCGTAGGCCAGCTCAAGCGCGGCTTGTATTCGCAGATCCGCAGACTCGTCGTCCCTCTCAAGCGTGCCGATAATGCTCTCTATCACCTCATTCATTGTCAGCTCCCATCACCTTGTCGATGGCTTGGCGAAGTGTCTTGGCTTGCTCGCCGATGAAATGCCGGCGCATGAAGCGGAAGCCTGACGGATCACCCTCGCACGACGGCACCCAGTCGAAGCTGATACCTGTGCGACTCTTGCGGGCTTGCTGCTCCAACCAGTCGATACGCTCTGCATCTTTCTTCGCATGCGCCGACAGGGCTTGATTTTCTGTAATTAGCTCATCCGGCGCGGGGATTCGGGAGCCGACTTTATCGAAGTATTCATCAGAAAGACCCTGCTCCCCTATAATATTCCACGCCTTTCCGAACCAATATGCGTGGGTCCAGTATTCACCCACCTTTACGTGATACCAGCCTTCTACTCGCTCACTCATACCGCCTCCTTCTCTGCCAACCTGTCTGCCAACTCTGCAATCTCGTCCAATGCCTCTTCATAGCGCTGCACCAGTGCCTCGAATGCCTGGTCATCCATCGCTGTCCTCCCGCAATGCCAGCTCAAGCCGGAACAGAATGCAGCAGGCGGCGTGCGCAAGGTGGTGCTCGCCCGTCTCGGGATCGAGCGTCTCGCCACGAGACAGCGCCAGGTCATGACGAATCCCTGCCGCCTGATACCGTCGCTGCGCATCAGCTACATGCTGCCAATTTCCCGGCGCATACTTGACCGCCCCGCTGGTCAGGACGCGACCGATTGCCTCCAGAGCGAAGGGCATGTCGGTCAGCATCAGATCCATGCGCGGCTTGTCGGTGTCGAATTTCATTCCAGCGTCGCTCATCCTGCCCTCCTCCCGTTTGCTAGTGTCGCCCCGTAGTGCTCGGCGATGATCTCGTTGATGCGGTCTATCAGCGTCTCGTCGTTGATCCAGATATGCAGGTTGCCGTTTCGGAACCAGCGCAGCGTCAATGGTCCTTCGCTCACCTCTGCCTCTCCGGCACGCTTGAACCTATCGACAACGTTGCTGAGCTTGTCTACCGACATGTCGCGCTCCTCGATCAATCGGCAGGTCTCGCAGGACCTGGCCAGGCGGCCGTGTTCACACTCATTGCTCATGGGCAGTTGCCTCCTGTGTCTGGGCGATAACCGCCCGGCGATAGTCGTCCAGCATCGGGTCATCGAGCAGCTCGGAGACGGTGATGCCCAGCGCTTGAGCCAGGCCGAGCAGCTTGGTGTGACCGATCTCGGCGATCTTGCCGCTCTCCCAGTAGTGGACCGTCACGTCGCTGACACCGACGCGACGTGACAGGGCCGCCTTGCTCAGGCGGCGTTCGGTACGCAGGCGCATGATGCGCTCGGGGAAGGTCTCAGGCGGCCTCGTCAGCATGGGTGTTCTCTCCTATGTAACTTCACCAGGTCTGTTGGGAACCTTGCTATACCTCCATTTGAAGCCGCCCGCAGTTTTCGGTGTGGTCCACCGATTTCCCTTCTTGATTGGCCTGGCTCTGCAGACGTCTCCTATCTTGCTATCGTCTATTCCCAATTCCCGCGCAGCACCAATGATGCTATGGAAACGACGTATAAAGCTCCCATTCAAATCCAACTGATCAACGGCCTTACACTGCTTTAGGTTCTGGCCTTTTCTCTGGTCTTGGCATCCCCGAGTATTATTGTCTTTCCAGGCGACCAGCCGGATATTGTTGAAGGAATAAGTCTGATAGTCGTCAAGACGATCAATCGAAGGGGCGAGGGCTTTGGTATAACCAGAGGCTTCCCAAATATCAAAGAGCTGATGGTATGTGGGGTGGGTCATGAGCCAGGCAACAAGCTCTTCCCGAGTGTAGTGAGGGAGAGGCCAGCCCTTGGTTTGGCAGCGCTGTACATTAGCGGAATACATGCAGGACGCTTTTCCTTCGCGGCTCCGATAGAACCTATCCCATTGAAATTTCTCGTCTTCAGGCTTGGTAGGACGGCGGAGGTTGATACATGAGCGGCAGCATGTTGTTGCTGCCTTGAGGTAGGAGTCATGTCTCATCTCTCGAATATCGCCACAATCAGGACACTGAACTTCAGCAATGCCCCGAGGCCTTCCGTTTACCTTTGTGGTCCATTTATCGAGGAGGATTTTGTCGTTCATGCTGCTTTGCCTTTATCCATGTGGGTTACTAGATCATAAGCCTCTGCCCCCTCCTCGGCAATTTGGATTATCTCCCTGCGAGTGGCGTGATTTGGCAGGGTTATTGGTTGAGCCCAGTTTTTGTAGAACACGTCGAGTTCGGCCCCGAGTTTAACCTCGGGATGCTGGATCTCGGGTAGTGCCTGCCAGCTCATCTCCTCGATCAGGTGGTCGTTGACGAACTTCACCACCTCGACACCGTCACGGATCAGTAGATAGATGGCGTCGTGGATGAGGGCGATCGGCAGGATGTCGTACCTAAACGGGCTGGCCCAGACCTTCTCCATGAAGGCATTGGCTGCCCGATTGTTGAGCAGACCATAGGACTGGCCGGACAGGGCATTGCCCAGGCTACGGGCTTCCGCTTCGCTCTCGCGGGGCGTCGTGCGGTGCCCCATCAGGCTCTGGTGCAGCAGGGGGCAACGAATGCGCAGCCCGAAGGCCGCTTCCGCATAGCCATCCCGGGCCGCCTGGTCGATGCGTGCCTGGGTCCATTCGTCACTGACCCGGTACAGGGCGTGGTAGTTGGCCTCGATGCGCTTGGCTTCCTCGGGCGAGAAGCCCGAGTTCTTGACCAGGGTCTGCCAAGTGCCCGCATAGGTCAGCGCGAAGGTTGGTGTCTTCGATGCCTGACGTAGGGGGTGATCCTGCTTCTTGATCGAGTTGATGTCCTCCGGGGTCTCCTTGAGGTCCGGGAAGGCCTCGGGCCAGTAGTAGTAGGCCCGCAGGGCATGCCCGTCGTAGCCGTCGGTGTAGCACTTGAGCTTGTTGGGGTCCTTGGTCAGCAGGGCGTTGATGCGGTCCTCGAGGGAGGCGAAGTCGGCCCCCACCATCAGCCAGCCGGGCGGGGCCGTGAAGCAGCCCTTGATCAGCTTGCCATAGGTGGACCCCGAGGGGATTTGCTGCAGATTCCTTGTGTTCGAGGAGGGACGCAACGCCCTCCCCCGTTCTCTTATGAACTGCTGCATGTCGCCATGCAGAGCAGACTATATCAACACCCCTAAGGGTGACTGCCGTTTCGGGTGCCATTGGCTTGCACCCTACTCCCTTGCGGGATAGTCGTTCGGCGTTTATCTACACCTGATTGCGGGGCCGGTCATACAAGCCCAGCTCATCCAGTAACTGATTGACGTAGCGTGCCGCCTCGATCTCATCATCAAACCGCCGTTGCTTGTAGTTGCGGTTGTTGATTGTGACCTTGCCGACCCACTTTTTTCGGGAAGAATCCCAAGCCACGTTGTGATACCTGGACTTGGTGGTGGCTTTCTTCACGCCCTTGCCTGGCATGTTGTAGACAGACAGGCCTGTCGAACGGGCATGAGCCTTATTCTCAGCACTAGTGACCCACTCCAGGTTGTCAGCCCTGTTGTTCTCCTTGTTGCCATCGATGTGGTTCACCTCAGGCTTCCCTTCTGGGTTAGGGACAAACAGTTCTGCAACCAGACGATGCAACAGCACGCTTTTTACCTTGCCATCCTTCTGTAGCTTGAGGGCCAGGTAGCCACTGTTGATCTTGTAGGTCTTGAGAATCTTCCGAAAGTTACTGACCCGTCCATGGTTGGAGACCTCGTAGAGGTCCTCAAAACCGGGGATGGGTTTTCCAATCTCAGGTGTAGAATTTAGCACGGGATTGTCCTTTGGTAGCTTAGTGATGGAAGAATAATACCATAGGTAAGATACCATAGGAGTTTCCCCGTTTAGGCAGTTTTCGACATGCTGTTACCAGCATGAAGCCCTATCTTTAAGGATCCGAGGACGACAGCCGGCCCGAAACGGTGCCACCCAGGTTGAACGAGCCATGCAGCCAGGCCAGCCGATCGTCCTTGACCAGGGCTTCCTCGAACTTGGGGATGAAGGCCGACAGGATCTTGGCGACCTTGTTGATGCCGATCAGGGCATCGAGGACCGCCAGCACCCCGGCATCCGTGGTGTGGTTCTTGAGCTTCTCGAGGGTCTTGCGTCCGGTGGCCGGCTGCTTGGTGTCGGTGTAGTCGAGCACCGGCAGTTCCAGATGCTCGAAGAGGAACGCCTGCAGCTGGGGACCACTGTTGGGGTTGAGGGTGATGTGCGAGAACGCCGAGAGCGGGTGCTGCTTAGCCTTGAGCTTGGCATTGGCCTTCTCCATGGCGTCGTGCTGGAGCCAGCGATTGAAGCGATACACGGCAGGGCTGGCATCCAGTACCGCCTGGTGCGTGGCCAGTTCCTGTTCCAGCTGGCGCCGGGCATGGGTGACGCTGGTTGGCTCCATGGGCATGCCGACCAGTTCCATCTGCACGATGGTCTTGAGGCTCGGGAGCATCAGGGTCTCGTACAGCTCTTTCTGCTGGTCGCGGACCATGGCCGGATAGTGCTTGTCGAACACGTAGTTGGTGGCAAGGGAGTCGACGAGGTTGTACTCGAGCAACTGAGATAACGGTATACGCCGAATATCCTTGATGTCCTCCTGGGCATAGTTGCCGGTGAACTCGTGAGCCAGGGCCTTGAGGCCCAGCTTGTTGCCTGCCGTGGAGTTGGTGGCCAGGTAGGCGATCACCTTGGTGTCGTGAAACGTCCGGGTCATGACCGAGAGGCCCGTGAGCAGGCCCGCATAATCCTTGGGATGGCGCATCCACAGGACGGCGATGATCGAGCGGATGTCGTAACTGGCGTTGTGCCAGCGCAGCCGTCCCTGGTAGGTCTCGAAGAACCGGCGCAGGTGATGACGCACCGCGGGGTTGGCCACCTGCACGCCACGCAGTCCCACCTCGTGTTCCTCGTCGTTGAGGGTCCCGGAGTAGTCGCAGGCGAAGGCGATCCCTTCATGCTGGCTCCAGGCGAAGGCGATGGTGCCGATGCCGGCCTTGAACGGGTGCAGGCTGAAGGCCTCGATGTCGCAGGCCAGCTCGTCGTGCTGGTGCAGGTTGTCGAGCGCCGCGCTGATCTCCAGCGAGGTGTTGGGGTAGTGGGCATGGCGGATGATGCCGGTGCCCGGGGCCTGATAGGAGCCGGTGACAGCCCCCACCAGGGTCTCGAGCGTCATGTCCAGGCGATCCACCACCTCGGGGTTGTAGACCAGCTGGCCGTAGTTGACACCGAGGACCACGCGCATGTGCTCGAAGCCCTTGAGGGCACAGGGCAGCACGTAGCCCACATGGGGCTCGGCCTTGGGCTGCCTGGTGAGCACCTTGAAATACTCGGCGTCGGCACAGTACAGGTACACCACCCCCTGCTCCTGCAGGATCGGCAGCAGGTCCTCCAGGTAGGCCTTGGCGATGCGGGCGGTGGGCTTCTTCTTGCCGCCGTAGTCGAGATCGAAGGCGATCACCTGGCTGGCGCTGATGTCGGGGGCCAGTCTATCCAGGTAGTGACGCTGCATCTCGTAGCGGCGCAGGTAGGCCGGCTTGATCAGCAGCGCCACTGGATAGTGGTCGGCCTCCTGGAAGATGAGGTGGTGCATGGCGGCTCCTAAAACGGCAGGGCAATGAATTGATGAACGCACAGGTCGTAACCCTCAGGGTCCCCCTCCTCCTCGATGTCACCGGGCTCCTCGCCGACACGCAGGAAGCCGAAAGGCTCACGCTTACAGGTAATGGTCTTGCCATCGCGTCCCGTCAGCTGAAATGGCACAAGACCTTCCTCTTCCTGGAGCTTCACCAGGAAGGTGTGGGTCTCGGCCACGTCCGGAAAACGGGAGTACCACTTCTGGTTCTCGAGGACCCAGTAGTAGGCGTGTTCGTGTTCCGTGAAGGGTTCGTCCCGTAGCACCCGGGGAACGTGGAACAGCAGGGCGTGCTTGTCGTAGGCCGACTTGTCGATGGCGATGGCCACGTCGGAGTAGTAGCCCATGGGGATCTCCTGGTCGGGGCGTAGTATTGCATTATTGCAATAACGCAGTCACTGAATGAGCAGGTTGAGTACCAGCCGCGACTGGATCAGCTGGATCGGGTGCGCGTTGCGTTCACGCATCTCCTGGGCGGTCTCCGGCGCCAGCCTGGTCATCCGGCAGGGGCAGCTGCCGATCATCGTCTGCAGTGGCTCGTGGAGCGATTCCGGGAACACCTGGAAGTAGTCCTGCAGATCGTCGGAGCTGTTCAGCACCTGATTGATGAAGCCCATCACGTAGGGCAGTTCCTGGGTATTGAGGGTGGTGACCTCGGCCAGGTACTCGTCCATGCGGGACTTCAGGGCCGGGATCAGGCGATCCTTGCGCCTCGGTGCCGGCTTGTCGGGCTCCGTGGTGTACCAGTGATTGCGGTACACGAAGCCGCGCTGGCTCGACTTCAGGGCCTTGGCATTGGCGATCACCAGGGCCTTGATCTCCTCGTCGAGCTTCTTCTCGATGGGATCGTACAGGTAGTGGTAGAGCAGCTCCTTGATGTTGCTCTTGGTTCGGGGGTCATGTTGTAACTGGGCATCGGACATGGGGATTCTCCTAGACAAGATCGCCCGTGAACGTCACGCGGGTTCGGGCGCGGCTGGCCCCGACGTAGAGCATGCGGGCCAGCTGGTTGGCGCTGGGGCAGCGCTTGAGGTCATCGAGGTCGATGAACACCTGATCGAAGGTCGAGCCCTGGCTCTTGTTGACGGTGGAGGCATAAGCCTCTCGCAGATCGATCCAGCTGTCCTGGATTTCGGCCATGGCTACCCAGTCGTCGTTCGCTTGGGCCTGCTTGAGGGCCTGTTGGTGCGCCTGACGGCTCTCGGCCATGAAGAAGCGGTGACGGGCATCCAGGGTCACGTAGCGACCGGGGGCCCCATGCTGCACGCAGGGCTCCTCGAGATGGGTGACCTTGACCAGCTGATCGGTCTTGATCGCACCGCCCTGGCCGTTGCGCACGAAGTTGTTGCAGACCATCAGGTCGCCGATCTGGGGCTCGTCGCAGCCCTGGACCAGCTGCGCGATGGCCTTGTTGTAGGCGATCACGGTCTTGTTGCGCCAGGCCAGGATGCGGCTGTCGTGGTGCTCCCGGTCGGACCGGGTGAACTCGGCGCACAGCTCGTCCTCGAAGCGTTCCCGATCCAGATGGCGGATGTGCGTGCCGTCGGGGGTGAAGGCGAACCAGTCGCCTGATTCCACGGTCTCGCGGCACTGGGTCGAGAAGTCGATGATCGGGTTGCCGGCATTCTGGCGCACGATCTGGGTCAGTACCGCCTCGGGGAAGCCGGCGTCGAACACCGGACTGCGCGTGCAGCCCACGTTGAGCAACTGGGCCGGATCACCGACCAGGATGATCTTGCAGCGCCGGGTCTGGCGCCCGATCAGGTTGAGCAGGTGCTTGTCGATGTAGCTGGCCTCGTCGATGACCAGCACGGTGTTCTCGAGGATCTCGGCCCGTGGAGCCACGACCACACGGCTGCGTCCGGTCTTGTAGTCGGTCTGCACCCGCAGGCTCAGGGCACTGTGCACGGTCTGTACCGGCCGCTGGATGGCCTGGCTCAGCACGTCCGCGGCCTGGTTGGTAGTGGCAGTGAACTTCAGCTCGGGCTGCTCGCCGCGCTGGGGGTCGATCAGGTGCAGAGTCTGCATCAGCTGGGCGTAGTGGTCGGCGAAGTGCTTCATCAGCGTGGACTTGCCGGTACCGGAGTAGCCCTTCAGGACGAAGGTGCTGCTCGTGGGGGACAGGACGAACTGGCACAAGGCGTCATAGGCGGCCTGCTGGTCGCCGGTCAGTTGGAGTGGCATCGGGAACTCTCGTCGGTAGGGAAAACGAAAAGCCCCGTTGCCGGGGCCTGGATCAATCCTTCAATTGGTAATGGAAGGTCTTGCCGTGGGGCGCCTTGAATCTCGGGTTGCTATGAACCAGCCAGATCAGCGCCTGACGGGTCCGATGGTTCGGTGGGTAGTGGAAGTACCCGTCGGTGAATACCAGGGTCACCTGGGGCGTGTGGGCCTCCACCCACTCGAGCACCGGCTCGATGCTGGTGCCGCCGCGGCCGGTGAAGCTCACCTGAACCAGCTCCCTGAGGTTATGCACCTCGTCGACACTCCTGACCTGGGAGTCGAAGGTCACCAGGCTGATGCGCTTGGGACGCATCTGGCGGAGGATGCCGCCCACCTCGCTGACGAAGCGGTGGAACTCGTCGTCCGAGACCGAGGCACTGGCGTCCACGGCCACGGCAATATGGCCGAGCGCCTCGCTGTGCAGGCTCGGCAGGTAATGATCGGGCATGAACCGGCGGTTGGGCCGCTTCCAGCTGTAGTCGTCCTTGTTGAAGCTGTTGAGGTAGCGCCGCAGCAGGGTGGCGGTGGGCAGCTTGGGCTTGAGCAGCTGGTCGATATAGAGCTCGATCTCGCCGGGGATGGTCCCGGCCTTGTCGCCGGCCATTCTCGACTGGATCTGGGCCTGTACCAGGATGTCCTGAATTTCGGCCTCGAGTTCCTCGGTCTGCTCCTCGGTAAGGGCATCCGAGCCACCCCCGTCGCCCAGCTCGAAATGGGTCTCGACCTCTTCCGGGTCCGGATCAGGCAGCTTGTCGTAGATCTCCTCCGAGGACAGTCCGTCGTACTGACGATCGACCAGGGCGCCCTTGGGCAGGGTGAAGCCTCGATCTAGCAGCTGGGGATTGATCCACAGGTCCGTGGCCACGTTCCAGCGCACCGGGTCGTGGCTCTTGAGACGCACCATGTGCAGCATGGCAACGTGCATGATCTCGTGCAGGATCAGGCCCAGCCGTTCCTTGCGGTCGAGCTTCATGAAGAAGTCGGGGTTGTAGCGAATGGTCTTGCCGTTGGTGCAGGCGGTGGGGATCGCTTCGCTGAACTCGTGCTTGAGGTTGAAGACCAGGGTGGCGAAGAACGCCGAGTCCGGGTACCGGAGCAGTGAGATCTTGGTCTTGGACAGGGCCTTGTCGAGGGCTTCCTGGGAATGTTCCGTGGCCATCGGGCCTCCTGGGGTCGGTGGGCAGGACCGCCCGGAGGGCGGCCTATGCAGAGGGGGTTTGCAGCAGCTCGGCGTCGATCAACTGGCGGGCGAGGTAGCGCCTGCCGTTCTCGACCTGGCCGTACCAGGGCAGCAGGCGAGTCTTCTCGTGGTGCGCGAGGATGTAGGCCCGGAGCGCCTCGGGATCGTCGATGCGCTCCAGCAGCTCGGCGATCGGGGGATTCACCTCGCCCTCGCAGAGCTTGAAGCGCCGGAGGGTGCCCTCGGGAGTGAAGCGGGCATAGTCACCACTGGCGTCCCATTCGCTGTCGAAGGCAATCCCGGCGGACACCAGGGCCTTAAGAAAGTGGAGGCTGCCGTAGTTGACGTCGTTGAAGCCGGCCACGACCAGGCCTCGCCCGACAGGTACGAAGGGATCGTCAGGAAGGCCTCCATCCACGGCTTCGATGATGCGCTCGGCCTCGGCCTGGTGTTCCTCTCGGATGGTCAGGTTGACGTAGGTACGATCGCCCATGGGGCCTCCTTGTCAGTCGAGCAGCTCGTTCGAATTGCGGATGATCCACTGCTGGACCGGAGAGGCGTCGGCGAGCTTGCGGTCGCGGCGCACCAGCTCGCGCAGCAGCACGACCTGCCATTCCATGTTGAGGCGAGCCACGAAGCGCATCACCGGCTCGATGACCTTCTCGCTGACACTGCTGGCGATCGCCCCGGTCAGGGCGTAGAGCACGCTGGGCTCGCCGGGTACCGGCACGGACTCCGGCTTGGCAAGGATCTCGTCCAGGCTGGGCAGATCCCGGTAGACCGCGCAGAACGACACGAACTCGCGGGCCACGCCTTCCGAGAGGGCCCCGGCCAGCAGGGGCATCAGCGAACGGTCGATGCGCTCGCAGTCCCTGATCAACCGCGAGGCGAACTCCCAGGTCCGCGGACTGGCATAGGTCTTGTCGGTGTGGTCCGGGTGGAAGGTGTAGAGCACGCTGGGCTTGAACTTCACGTAGGACGTGATGCGGTGGTCGATGCCGTTGGCAACGGCCCAGTCGAGCCAGGTCTTCTGATTCAGCTCGATCTCGAAGTGAATCAGGCGTGATTGCAGGGCCGTGGACATGGGCTCGACGATGGCGTTGTCGCTCTCCAGGTTGCCCGCGGCGACGATCGCCACGTTGGGGTGCAGGTTGTGCAGCCCGACCTGCCGGTCATAGATCAGCTGGTACGAGGCGGCCTGCACGGCCCGGTTGGCACTGGTCAGCTCGTCGAGGAACAAGAGCCAGCCATTGTAGCCGTCGGGGATCTCGTCGCCTTCGATGGGGAAGGTGTCCATGGCCGCGTAGTGGCCCCTGCCGGTCTCCGGGTTCACCTGAGGGAAGCCCGAGATGTCGGTGGGGTCGGCCTGGGACAGGCGCCGGTCGATCACCTTGAGGTTGAACTCGGCGGCGATGGCATGGATCAGGCCACTTTTTCCCGTATCTTCAATGGCGGGCGCTACCCCGCCACCAGTTCTCTTATGAACTTCTACGTATTTCTACGCAGTCGAGACTATATCTTCATCCGTTAGGGACACTGTGTAGGTGCAGTTAGGACACACACCTTTGTGAACACGAATCTCAGCCCAGTTTGTTCGACTGAGACGGCTGATGCCACATTCGCTGCAAATATACCGGACAGCGGCACAAGGCTTGGTTCCGCCATGCACCACCTGATGTGCGGGGTAGAACGCAACAAAGCGCTCACCTAGCTTCGTTCTCCAGTAGTCCGTGTACCGATTGTAATTCGGCACGACTGCAGCCTGGGTGGCATTTGACTGAACAAGGGCCTGACGACCCTGCTTCACGGAATGCTGCATATTCTCGGAATACGTACACCATTCCAAATTATCCGAACTGTTGTTTAACCCATTGTTATCCTTATGGTTTACGCAGGGCTTTTCATCAGGATTCGGGAGAAAGGCCATCGCAACCAAGCGATGCACCAAGAAGCGTTCAGTCTTACTGTCTTTGCTCAGGGTGACGCGAGCATAGCTGACAGAGCCAGAAGTGAAGACATCTGTCTTCAATTCTATTTGGCGTCTCAGGCTAATGACTCGTCCCTGGTCAGAGACTTGGTAAAGGCCTTCGTATCCTACAATGTCCTTGAACGTTTCCATGCTTAATCCTCGTAAGGTGTGCTCCAATAATATAGGGAGCACCGCACGGAAAGTCAAAAATAACGGAGCCCCCCACTTCCACCTCGCTTGAGGTGTACGCCTTGCGGCTAGTCGTTGAACCTTCCCCATATCCAAAGGACTTAGGGGCTTGGCCGCTGATTGCCCAATCCCTGTCGTTTTCTAACCTTCGACACCTGCTTTCGCGGTGCCTGTGGTGACAGGGCTTCAGGGGTTCCCAGCAATTCAAGGGGTTTATTTTGAGGGGATTGCTCCCCAAAGGTACCTAGAAAAAGTTAAATACCTGGCGAGCCCCAGAGCATCGGGGTCAGGCGGGCCTTGATGCAGCGCACGATGTCGTCGTGGACCTGGTCGAGGGATACGGTGATACTCATGAAGGGCTCTCCGGATTGAGAAAGGCGCGAATGATGTTGTGCAGGGCCAGGTCAGTTATCTGCATTCCCGGCAGGAGGCGGCTCTCGCGGCCCATGTCGGCGATCAGCTGGGCCAGGGTGTCTGCAGCCGCCCGGCTGCCGTTGCTCTGGATGATCAGGGTGTAGCTGTTACTTGATTCGGGTGAGGTGGGGAACTCCAGGTGCAGGTCGATCTGCTTGAGCAGGGAGTTGTGATACAGCATCAGCAGGGGGAACAGGTCGGCCTGCTCGAACGGCGCCTGGGCCTCGATGTACTGCACGGCCTCGGCGAGACTGTCCATCGTCGGATACAGGCTCATGTGACAGGCCTGGAGGTCGGTCTTGAGGGACTCAGACATGGCCGACCTCCTCGAACGCCTCGACGCGGGCGAACTCGTCCTGGACGCTGAGGCCGGTGACCACGGCGCCCTCGATCTCGCTGCCGGTGGAAAGCGACTCGAACAGGCGCTGCGAGAAGGCGTCGAAGCGGTCGGGGTCCTGGATATGGAACAGCACGGTCAGTGGCCGGCTGGTATCGATGTCACCCATAGAGTTCCTCCTGGGCCATTTCGCCATTACTGGCGCGGGCCGCTGCTCGGGACTGTGCCTGGGCCTCGGTCTTCTGGTTCAGGTCGTCGACGATCTTGTCGCGCAGGATCGACATGAAGTAGCCACCGAGCTCCTCGGCGGTCATCTGGAGCAGGGCCAGACGCACGGTCTCCGCGGTCAGCGGGATCTGCTCAAGGCGCTGCTTGAGCTGCGGCACGGACAGGTCGGCCTTGCGTACCAGGGCCAGGGTGTCCTGCTCCTGGTCGGTAAGGTGGCTGCGGGTGGTGATCCGGCCGTGGGCCTCGAGTATCCGGTAGATCGTGCGGGTACTGACGTTGAAGTACGCGGCGATGTGCTGCTGCTGCTTGCCCTGGTCGTGGAGTTCCACCACACGGGCTTGCTGCTGGTCGTTGAGCTTGGGTCGAGCCATGGATATTGCCTCGTCGTTGTATCGTCGGAGAGGGCCGATTTCGGCCAGTTAGAACATCGTCGGACTGTCCGGGGAGAAGTCTCGGGACTTCTATTCCCCTGTCGCTGGAGACTGTCTGAGCCGGTGTCGCCACCGTCGCCGGGTGCGCGGAGCGCACCTGTTGTCGACCAGGGCGCTGATCGAGCGGCGTGGGTGTTTCGACTCAAGAGGGGTGTTGGGGGTTGGGGTGTTCTGGAGTGGGTCAAAAAAACCGGGAGCCCCCTCGACTGAGGAGACTCCCGTGATGTACTTCATTGAGTGCGCGGAGCGCACCCCTTGTCGTCTGTAGGAGGCTCAGCCGATCGCGTACTCCGCCTCGCGGATGTACTGGCTGAGGTCGCTGCTCTGCTTCTGGTAGCTGCCCTGGCAGCCATGGAGGGTGGAGAGGATGTCGTCGAGGATGGTCGAGTCGGCCAGTTCGGCGAGGATGTTGACGTACTGCTGGCGCAGGACGTTGAGGTGGTTGGCGTGGGCACAGAACTCGTCATGGATCGAGGTCACCGGGAACGGCGGATGATCGAGCATCTCCTCCATGATGTTGGCGAGCCTGCGGAGATGGTCTTCGGTGAGGTAGATGGCAGTATCCTCAGTCAGGTAAGGGATGATGACGACATCCGCCATATTGGTGGCGTGGAAGCGTTCTGAATACTTCTGGATCGCCTCGGGAGCCTCCGCGATAGGGTGAGGAGTCAAGCCATGGAGGTCGCATTCGACCAGGCGCATGAAGCAGGCATTCAAGGCAGCCTCGGTCTGCTCCACGTTGTAATTACAGCGGCGAATCAAGCACCTGAGGAGGTACGAATCGCAGGAATGTATAACATTTGCCACATTGGAGAGGCCGGATTCCTGCCCACGATTTTCCTGCCAGACATAAGTGAACGTTGCATGACCCATGGGATTCTTCCTCTAGTCGGTGGGAAAGTCGGTGAGATTGTTCTCTTTGATGTAGGCGGCACGCGCTGCTGCTGCCTCATCCGCGGTGTCGAAGTAGCCCAGGACGGTCTTCTTGTAGCTGAGCGTGAGGTAGACCTCGTACTTGCCCAGGTGCTTGAGGTAATGAACGCCTGTATGGCCGGTGGTATTGGTACGTCGCTTCTTCTGGTTCCGTGACTGAACCGTATGCGTCACCCATCGGCAATTCTCAGGGGAGTAACCTTGGCTACCATCCCTGCGATCCAGCGTCAGACCGTCCTCGTAGCCCGAGGACTCTGCCCATGCCTTGAAGGGGGCAAAGGTGTTCCATTCAGGGCATACCGTGATGCCCAGGGCCCCGTAGTAGGCATAGGTCTTACGGTTGGGGTTGTTACAGCGCTGGCGCATGTTGTGCCAGATGCTGTAGAGCCGGGTGCCGTGGGCACCGTGGACAGTGCCCTTGGCCGACAGAATCTCCTTGTTAAGGCACCCGCAGGATTGCGTCTTACCATTGCGGAGAGAGGCTCCGGTGATCACCTTCTCGGTGCCACACTCGCAGCGGCAGTGCCATTTGCGGGGATAGACAGGAGGATCAACCTCCCGCAGCACAGTCAGGCGTCCGTAGGTGTGGTCGGTCAGATCGATGGGCTTAGGCATAGCGGTGCTCCTTGCATTAGTGATATGCCGGTATAATAGCAAACAGTAGCGTGGTTCACTAATCTAGTGGGAGCTCGTCGATCTCGAGACGCTTCTCGATCTCCTGCATGACCTTGACGCGGGCCACGAAGCCGTCAGGTAGCACCCAGCGGTGCTCCAGGGCATAGGGCTGCCAGGAGTCGAGCAGTTCCTGCAACAGCTTCCAGGCGCCCGGTGCCACCTCTTCCAGCGCCTGATAGAAGGCGGCAAGCTCCGGGGTATCCTCACCGAAGATGCGCTTGGGTTCGGCCCGGGAGCCGTACATCGAGGTCATCACGGCCTGCTTGGCATCACTGCGGGACACGTTCACGTTGAGCCCCTGGCTCAGCAGGATGCGGTTCATGGCATCAGTCACCGCGGTATAGGCATCGGGGCGCTCGCCGGTATCGATCAGGCCGGTGGCACGCGCCCCGGCATGGCATCCGGTCAGGGCGCTCATGATTTGAACCACAATCTTCAACATCGATCGCTACTCGATGTCCGCATCATCAGGCCTTGGCAGATCACCAAAGGTGTACCCTTTAAATCTGCTGATGCTGCTGCATATTTCTATGCAGGTGAGACTATATCATCACCTCGTTGAGGTGCTCCGCACTTCAGGATCGCTTGATCCTTATGGGCTTCATCATCCGGTCTGGATGGTATGCCCTAGTCGTTGAACCTTCCCTAGGATTCCTCCTAGGGCTTGGCTGCTGATTGCCTTCGCCATCACGCGGTCAGGTGTCCCAGCAATTCACGGAGTTTTCGATGGTGCTCGCACACCAAAGGGGCAGTCATTTACCCGAACAAAGCGCATCCAGGCCCACCCGGTGGCCGGTCGCCTCGCCCCGCTGGGCCTCGCGCACCGCCATCACGGCCCGGGCATAGCGCTCCGGGTTCTCGGCCTCGCCGAGCAGCTCCTCGAGGTGATCGATACGCTCGAGGGTCCACTGGATTCGTTCCCCGAACAGCAGCTTGTCGTGGCCCATCTGGTTGGCCACATCAATCAGCAGGTACTCGAAGGCAGAGTAATGGGTCATGGGGTGATCTCCTAAGTTCTTGGATCCAACGGTTATTTCATTATTGCAATAATGCAGTGTTGTATTGCTGCAACAGGGACAGGTACCAGGTCTGGATGGCCTCGGCCCGTGCCAGCCCGAACCACGGACTGGGATAGCGGAAGCCATAGGCGGGACTGACATCGACCCGGATGCTGCCCTTGGCCATGCCCTCGCGGACCCCGTAGACCCGCACCAGCGGCGTCAGGGTCTCAAGGTGGCGATACAGGTGGTTGCGACGCACGCCCAGGCGCCGAGCCAGATCCACGGGCGTGGTGATCACGGCATTGGCGTAGTCGAGCTGGCGCACCAGCCGGTCGAGATGCCCGTACTGGTGGTTGGTGAAGACGATGGCTCGCCTCTGCAGGTGGTGGTTGCCCTTGTCGCGGTCATAGATGCGACGGCAGTCGTTGGCACGTACCAGGGTGCGGCGATCGACATGATCGAGGAACCGGCGCAGGCCGGCGATGCTGCGGATGTCGGCAAAGGTGGGCTGGACCGGCTGCGTATCCGCTCGGTAGGGCCGGTCGCTGCGGTACTGTCGGGAGACGACAAGCTCCCCGCTGTCGAGGTCGACGCGTGCGTCCTCGAGGGGCTGAAACTGACTCATGTGGGATCTCCGATCTGCACCAGATTCCGGTGCAAGTGGTGCAGATGCCGGGCTGTAACCCGCATTCCAGAGCGGTTCCGTGAAATTCCTTATAGATAAGGAATGCGTTCGGGCGGAACCGCGGAGACGGGCTTAAGGCGCCCAACCCAGCAGCGGTCCCCTCGGCCTTACTTCCGCGGCAGCGGCTCCGGGCTCGCTTGCTGCGCAAGCGCTCGCCCGTCACCGCTTTCTCGGAACTGCGGCCTCCGGTCCCTGGCTGGGCGGCTCGCCTTAAGCCGCTCATCAGAAAGTGGGAGTATGCCCGTTAAGCAAAGGGTAGTTAAGACGTGTTCACTGGATTGTCGGCGATTTCCTACACGGCTTTCCGTGAATGGCCCTGTACGGGCCTGTGAGCACCGCTACCGCGGTAGAAGGGCCTTGGGTCGGCTGAGGTGGCGATCAGGCCCGTGGTGGCAGCCTGAGGCTGTCTGGCACGCCTTCCACGGTCTCCCTGTCGGCATAGTCGAGCACGGCCTTGTGCCATCCAGATCCCTGTAAATTTATTTGGTAGCCCTGACAGTACAGGCGCCCCCGCTTGTCGACCTTGTTGGTCAGCCAGAAGCGGTTGCCCTGCTTGGCCATCAGGTGACAGACCTCGTAGGTCTGGACCTTGTAGCGGTGCCACTGCTCCTGATCCTCGGGCGTGACCGGCTCCTTGCCGGGCTTGGGGAACAGCTCGATGGTGGTGAGCATCTCGAGGTTGAGACTCAGGGGCACCTGGTTCTGGGTGTTGATCACGTCACGGCAGATGTCCTCGGTGTGGCCATTGCCCTTGCCGAGAATCAGGCACGAGTTCTCGGTCAGGTAGGGACTCTCGAAGTTGTGGGTCACGGGTGCGGGCTCGCAGACCATGGGCGGCAGGTAGCGGGCCTGACTGACGTACTCGATGAGGCGCTCGCTCAGGGGAATGTGACTCTGCACCTTGAGGCTGGCCATGGCGTTCTCCTTCATGATGTCGAAGACATCGGTCAGGCACAGCACGGCCAGCATCTCGCCGATGGTGGTGATGCCATCGCCCTTCTCGGACATGCGCAGCACGCCGGCCAGCCGGCCTGTCACAGAGGTGAACAGCTCCGGGAGCTGGCAGTAGGCGACGTTGATGTAGATGCGCCTGACCACCTCCTCCAGGTCCAGCCCGTCGAGCTGGGCCAGTCGGGCATTCTTGGAGTCGTAGTAGGACTTGGCACGCCAGGCCTCGAGGCGCTGCATGCCCTCGATGACCTTGGCTTCCATGTCGGGATTGTCACGAATCTCCCGGTCGATGTAGCAGTCGATGGCCTTCTTCGAGTACAGGGATTCGTTGGTCAGCTGCATGTCACGGGGCAGCATGTGGGTAACAGGCTGGGTCATGGTCTCTTCCCTAGTTGTGAGGATGGCAGCGTCCGGCAAGGTAGGCGTCATGGGCCATGTTCCAGTCCTTACGGCCATAGTGACCGTCGTGGGTCATGTGCTCTCGCACCCGTTCCTGGGTCCAGTAGGTGGTGCGGTTCTTCTCATTGAGTCGCTTGGCAAGCCAGGCCTCGAAGTCCTTTCGCATAATCAATTCCACTCCATTTTCTGGTTCAGATTCTCGTTCAGGGCGAGCCTGTCCTGATCCTCGTACTTGTCGATAAGTGCTTGGATCTGCTCATCTTCTTCAGACTGCCTCGGACGCATGGTCTGTTCGAGGTAGGCGATAAATTCGGCCATTTCCTGTCTCCTGAAACAGCAAAGGCCCCGGAATTGGGGCCTTGCAGTAATGCAATATTGCAGTATCAGTCCTTCCCGCCGCGGAGCGTTATCAGGTAATGCCCATGATCAGGGCCTTGGCTTCGAGGTAGCGAAGGCGCCGTGTCCAGACCTTGTCGCTGTACTGCTGGAAGGAGCTGGTGCCTGCGTCAAAGGTGCCTCGGTAAGCCTTGGCGAGGTAGATGCCATGCTTTATTCCACGCGGTGAGGTAAATCGGCTCACCCACTCCATGTCTGCTTCATCCATCTCCATGAGTCACTCCTCGGACTGGATGTAGCGGGCATCCCCGCAGCCGTTCCAGCTGCACTGGGCGTCATGCACTTCCATGTTCCCGACGATGCCGTAGGCCAGCAGGATGACCACGATGAATAGCTTGCCTTGATGCTTGCGAATGAATCGGCGCATGGGTGTACTCCCGTGAGATCGGCATAAAAAAGGCCCACACCCCGAAGGGCATGGGCCAGATGCGGTACCCGCTGACTCAGAACAGCGGCAGGTTGTCCTCGTCGGCCTCGGCACTCGAGACCTCGATGACCAGTGCTTCCTTGAAGGCCGCCATGGTGGCCTCGTCCGCGTCACCCAGACGCTCAAGGATGTAGGCTTCCAGTGCCTTCGAGGCCTTCAGCGGGATGTAACCCACCTTGCGACGGCCATTCTTGGTCGGCAGGTAGAAGTTCAGGAACGCATCCGCCTTCCAGGATTCCTCGCGTGACTTGCCACGAGAAGCGAAGGAAGAGACGTTGCTGTTGGTATTCTTTGCAAAGGCCATGGTGATCTCCTGGATCGATGAAGTGAGGAACGGAACATCCATTCCTGTCTACCGCGGAGCGGTAATCCAACTGTCTGGTGAATAGCGATAGCCACCCCACCACCTGACGGTGATGGGATGTGTGTCAGCTGAGCTTCTGTTCCTGTGCCTCGCACTCCTCCTGACAGGAAGGGCAATGACAGGAACTGTCGATGAACGACATGCCAGCCAGTGACTGGGTAGATGACCAGCTGCAGGCACATTCCGGGCATACGTAGAAGAAGGTGATTTTCATGATGATCTCTCCGTTATCGGGGAAGGCATCATTGCCATTCCCTCTCTACCGCGGAGCGGTAACGAGAACATCTGGTGAACAGCGACAGGCACTGTTTCAGGGGAAGAAGCCACCGACACGTTAGTGTGCCGGTGGTATATCGGTTTGCTTAGAAGGGGATTATGTCCTCTTCAGGGCTATCAGCAATCCCTGCATCGACGTCACCACAGACCGGACAGGTGTTGATGTAGGAGCTGTGCATGCTGGTGTCTCCGTGAGTTGGGCAGGCTGGATTGCCTGTTATTCCTCACTGCCGCGGAGCGTGTATGTGGTGTGACAGGGCAGGAATAGTCCCTGTCTTTCTAGGGACTTTCTGTCTCTTATGTGTTGTGTTGTGTGGATTTTAAGGCCACCCCGAAGGGTGGCCTGGTCTCACAGTTGCTCAAGTTCCTTGGTGCGCTGTGCACGACGTGAGTCACGATAGAACTCGGACTCGTCGACGGTGATGTCTGCCAGAGTATCCAGGGCTGTGGCGCCCTTGTTGGCTGCATTGGCCAGCGTGCTGATGGCAGTGAAGATGAGGATGATGGCGTTGCGAATGGCGTAGAACATGAGGAGATCTCCTGAGTTGATAGATAGGAACAGGCGTCCCTATTCCCTTACTACCGCGGAGCGTATAGGGGGGGGGTCTTTTGTTTTGTTGTGTCAAGACAGTGAGACCTGCCTCCATACCCCGATGAGCAAAATCCGGAAAACCTGACCTAAGTACGCCTTGTAGATTTCTTCAGCACGCCTGATACGCCGCCCGTACACTATCGCCATCGCTTATTGGAGTATTGCAATAATGCAACAATGGATGGATGAGGCGTTACTGCTGACGCCCAAGGTGCTGACCCCGCATTGCCTGGCCCGCATGGTCCCGGCCTGCCATCAATCCGAGCGGTGGGCCGAGCCCCTGCAGACACAGCTCAGCCGTGCCGGTATCGAGAGCGACCACGACGTGGCGTTGTTCCTGGCACAAGCCGGTCACGAGAGCGCCAGCTTCCGTGAGCTCGAGGAGTCGCTGAACTACGGCGAGGAAGCCCTGGAGAAGCTGTTCGGCCGGCATCGGATTTCCCTGGTTCAGGCGGGTCGGTTCGGTCGTAACGCGGCACACCCGGCCGATGAGGAGGCGCTGGGCAACCTGCTGTACGGCGGTATCTGGGGAGAGCGGAACCTGGGCAACACCCAGCCCGGGGATGGGTACCGCTATCGGGGGCGGGGGATCTTCCAGCTGACCGGCCGGGCCAACTACACCGCCTGCAGTCGGGCCTTGGGGGTCGATCTGCTCAGGCAGCCGGAGCGGCTGAGTGATGCCCCGGAGATTGCAGTGGCCTCGGCCGTCTGGTTCTGGACCGAGCGGGTGACCGGCGGGGACATCAAGACCACGACCCGCGAGATCAATGGCGGGTATCACGGCCTGGCCGATCGGGTGGAGCGCTTCAAGCGAGCGCTCAAGGTGCTGGAGGAGTGAGTATGGACCAGGAAGCCATCGAGCAGTTGAAGAAGGGGCTGCCGGCCACGCTCAAAAAGAGCGTCAACCAGGCCCTGATCGACAAGATCAACACGACCCTCAATGACCCGGACATGTACGAGACCTACCGGGAGAACCTGCTCAGCTACACGAAGGTGATGAGCGAGGGCAAGTTCAAGGTCTCGAGCTACATCGATGCGGTGAAGTACGTCAGCCACAAGCTGATGAACAAGACCAACATGGATGCCTTCAAGGCGACCTTCCCCGACAAGATCCAGCGCTGGGTGACCCAGGGGGTGGCCCCCAAGGACATGGCCTCGTATGTGGCGGCCTACAACAAGTCCAAGCTGGTCAACCTGATCATGGAGCAGACCCTGATTCCGTCATGGGTCTTGAACCAGGACCTCTACCAGAAGGCCCTGAACGTGCAGGCCGAGCTGATGATGTCGGCCAACTCGGAGAAGGTGCGCTCGGATGCGGCCAACTCGATCCTCACCCACCTGAAGCAACCCGAGACCCAGAAGATGGAGCTGCAGGTGAGCCAGAAGGAGGACAGCTCCCTGCAGGCGCTGAGGGACTCGACGATGGAGCTGGTGCGCCAGCAGAAGCTGGCCATGCAGTCCGGGGCGATGAACGCCCAGGAGGTGGCCCACAGCCGCCTGGTGATCGACGGGGAAGCCGAGGAGGTCTCGGATGAGTGATGCCGTGGCCCAGGCCCTGGGGATCGAGGAGGAGGCGCCATGGAAGGTCGAGGACTACCTGCGCGAGCTCTCCTACGCGGTTCCGCCCGACTACGTGCCCAGCGACTTCGCCCTGGAGTTCGTGACCTTCATCAAGCTGGTCAATGGCCACGAGGGGGAGGAGCACAAGACCCCACTGGTCCACTACTACATGCTCGACACCCTCACTCAGGAAGGCCGGCGAATCATCAACCTGTGCCACCGCGGGATTGCAAAGACGGCCGTGATGGGCGAGTACCTGGTGCTCTACATCGCTACCTATGGCGAGGTACCCGGCTTCGGGCGGGTGGACCTGGCGCTCTACGTCTCCGACTCGATCGAGAACGGCGTCAAGAACATGCGCAAGAACCTCCAGTACCGCTGGGAGAATTCCGAGTTCCTGCGCGAATACGTGCCGCGTACCGCCTTCACCGACATCCGCTGGGAGTTCGAGAATGCCGACGGGAAGCTGTTCATCGTCAAGGGGTACGGCGCGAAGACGGGCGTCCGCGGGGCCAAGGAGATGGGCAAGCGCCCGCAGCTGGCCATTCTCGATGACCTGATCTCGGACGAGGATGCCCGCTCGGTCACGGTGATTGCCGCGGTGGAGGACACGGTGTACAAGGCGGTCAACTACGCCCTGCACCCGTCCAAGAACATGATCATCTGGTCGGGCACGCCCTTCAACGCCAAGGACCCACTGTACAAGGCCGTGGAGTCCGGGGCCTGGGCGGTCAACGTCTTCCCGGTGTGCGAGCGCTTTCCCTGCTCCCGGGAGGAGTTCCGGGGCAGCTGGCCCGATCGCTTCACTTTCGACTACGTGAAAGAGCAGTACGACACCGCGGTCAAGCTCGGCAAGGTCGATACCTTCAACCAGGAGCTGATGCTACGGATCATGTCCGACGAGGACCGCTTGATCCAGGACCACGACATCGGCTGGTACAAGATCGACGGGGTGCTGCGCAACCGGGCCCGCTTCAACTTCTACATCACCACCGACTTCGCCACCTCGGAGAAGGAGAAGGCCGACTTCTCGGTGATCAGCGTGTGGGCCTACAACAATGCCGGCGACTGGCTGTGGGTGGACGGGGTATGCCGGCGTCAGGACATGGGCCGCAACATGGATGACCTGTTCCGGCTGGCGCAGATGTACCGGCCCCAGCAGGTGGGCATCGAGGTCAGTGGCCAGCAGGGTGGCTTCATTCCCTGGCTCCAGGAACAGATGCTCAACCGCAACGTGTTCTTCCCGCTGGCCAGTGAGGGCAACGACGCCAAGCCGGGCATCCGCCCCACCACCAACAAGCTGGTGCGCTTCAACGTGGTGGTGCCCCTGTTCAAGGCCCGCAAGATCTTCTTCCCGATCGAGAAGAAGGGGTCCACGGAGCTGATCGAGGGCATGGACGAGCTGTCACTGGCCACCGCGGGAGGCTTCAAGAGCAAGCACGACGACTTCATCGACACCATCTCCATGCTGGGCTCGCTGACGCCCTGGAAACCCACCGAGACCGGCGACCTGACCCAGGCCAGCGATGGCATGTGGGACATGGAAGACGACGACGAGGGTGACGATCCCATGAGTTCCTACATCGTATGAGGCAGTTCCTATGAAACTGAGTGAAATCTTCGAGCACCTCACCGTGGGTGAGCTCTCCCAGGTATTCCTGGGCGGGGCCTATGGCGAGGGCATCACGGCCGAGAACCGGCACAACATCATCAGCCATATCAACCTGGGGCTGACGGACCTGCACCGGCGCTTCGATCTCAAAGAGGGGCGCACCGATGTCTACCTGGTGCCAGGGCTGAACGACTACACAGTCGAGGTCGAGGATCTGCTCAAGATCGAGCGAGTGCTGGATGCCGATGAGGAGGACCTGCCGCTGAACCAGGAGGGCAAGCCGGAGTCGGTGTTGACCACCAGTACCCGAGCCCTGCGCATCCCGTCACGTACCCTGGACAGCCTGTTCGCACGGGAGACCCGGCGCCTGACGGTGATCTACCGGGCCGACCATCCCACGATCAGCAAGCGGGATGCCCAGAAGGAGCCGGAGAAGGTCGAGGTGGAGCTGCCCCAGACCCACCTGTGGCCCCTGCTGCTGTTCGTCGCGTCACGGGCGTTGAACCCGGTGGGCATGCAGAGCGACTTCCACCAGGGCAACAACTACGCGGCCAAGTACGAGCAGGCCTGCCGGGAGCTGGAAGCCGGAGGCTACCAGCGCCGGCAGGAGGCCGAGAAGACCCGCTTCGAGGCCAACGGCTGGGTGTGAGACAGCAGGTGCCAATGAAAAGGCCCCCAAATGGGGGCCTTTCCTGCTGCTGGGGTACGTCTACTCGTCGGGATCGCCGGGCACGATGTTGCGCTCGAGGAACACGTCCCGCGCACAGTGGTAGGTATCGTCCTGGGTCAGGAAGACGATGAAGTCGCCCACCTGGACGTCCTCATGGTGGGCAAAGGTGATGGACTCCCCATCCGGGAAGCGGACCCGAGTATGGGTGATGTCGACCGGGGTCAGTACGTCCCGCTCAGTGATCTCGTGGGCGAGGCGGGTGATGGGGCGGGACTGGTAGCGCCGGAAGTTCATGGTTCCGTCCTTACTGGCCGGTGGAGCCGAAGCCGCCGTCACCGCGAGCGGTGGCGTCGAGATCCTCGACCAGGGTGAGTGCGGGGGTGACGACCGGGACGATCAGTACCTGCAGCAGGCGAGCGCCGGCATCCCATTCGAAGGGCTCATCGTTCTTGGTTCTCAGGAAGGCGAACCATTGTCCTGCGTAGTCAGGGTCGATTAGTCCGCATGTGTTATTGAGTTCCACCCCCAACTTCGCCCCTACTCCTGATCGGGGCATAAGCATTGCAACATGCCCGGCGGGAACAGTTGCTGCAAAGCCTAGCGGGACTTTTACCGCTTCGGCAGCATATGTCCTCCCAGCCTCAGGCATAAAGAGGTCAAAGGCAGCAGCACCGTCTGTGCCTTTCTTGGGGTGTTGGAAGTTAGGGTGCATGGGTTTAATTGGCATCTTCATAGAAGGCTCCTGGCAGTAGGTCAGGGTTAGTCGCTTGGTGGTTGATGTTAAGGGGGAGTAGCTTGCGTGCTCTCTCGGGGTCGTCTGCCCACGAAATCAGAGAATCTAGCCCTACTTTCCCGGTGCAGAAGGCCCACAAGGTGGCTACCCCATATTGTTTGTGCAGCCATTTGTGGTCGCTGATGTTCAGAGTGACCAGATTTTCTGGTTCGTTATTCAGTAGGTTGCAGTCTCTATGGTGTATATGGACCCCTTTGGGGATCTGACGTATGCCAAGGGCCTCACAACACACGGCCTGGTGCAGCTTCATGCGCTTCAGGCCATTGAGATAAGACGCAGGGGGCACATAAATGCGATAGCCATCCTCATCTACGTTCTTTCCTTTATGGTTAGGGTTACTCTCACCACTGTACGCAACTGACTTCGCTTGGGCAGTGCAGGCGTAGGAGCAGAAAACTCCTAGTTTTCTGCTGTATCGGGCTACTTGGGAGGCCTTCATATAGAAGGCCTTGCCACAGGATGTACAAGTCTGGTTGGGTTTCCGTTTGGCCCCCAGGTCCCTGCATTGGGTCGAGCAGTATTTGGCTGTGGTGGCACGGGTACGGGGGACCTGAAAAGGTGAGCCACACTGTTGGCAGGTTTTGGGGATCATGTGAACACCTGGGTGGTTATTGATATATCAATCATACCTCTGGTATTCAGTACCTGTAGGGATTTTTGAGGCGAAAGTTCGGATGGAGGGGTTGGACATTCATTACTATGTGGGCCTCAGGTCATTGCATTATTGCAATAGTGCATTATTGAAAGGGGTGCCGCATGAGCGACGACGTTACCGCAGACATCGACGTGTCTGCCAAGAAACTTACCGATTGGGACAACGAGCCCACGGTGAAGGATCTGAAACAGGACCTGTTGGACTCGCAGAGTGCCCACAGTGATCAGACCACGCGGATCGAACACTGGCTCGACAATCTGCATGTCCGTGGGGCCGCCAAGCCCAAGGCGCGCAAGGGCCGTTCCCAGGTGCAGCCCCAGCTGATCCGCAAGCAGGCGGAGTGGCGTTACGCCGCCCTGTCGGAGCCGTTCCTGGATACCGATGAGGTGTTCGCGGTGGCTCCGGTATCGTGGGAGGACAAGAAGGCGGCCCAGCAGAATCAGCTGGTGCTCAACAACCAGTTCAGCACCAAGATCGACCGGGTCGGTTTCATCGATGATTACGTGCGCGCCGCAGTCGACGAGGGTACGGCGATCGTGCGGGTGGGCTGGGACTTCGAGGAAGAGGAAGTCGAGGAGATGGCTCCGGTCATCGAGTTCACCGCCGATCCCACCGTGGCCCCGATGCACGAGCAGCTGGCAAGGATGAAGAACGAGGAGCCGGAGCGCTTTGCGCAGGAAGTGCCTGACGAGCTCAAGCAAGCGCATGAACTGAGCCAGGCCGATGGCGTGCCCTACAGTGCGCGCATTACCGGGTATGAACCCACCCCCGTCACCCGCACCCTGAAGAATCAACCCACCGTCGAGGTCTGCCACTACGACGACGTGATCGTCGATCCCACCTGCATGGGGCAGATCGAGAAAGCCCAGTTCGTGATCTACAAGTTCGAATCGTCCCTTTCGGAGCTGAAACGCGATGGCAAATACCACAACCTGGACCACATCAACGTCACCAACAATTCCATCCTGGGCGCCCCGGATACCGGACCGGATAATGCGGGCAGCTTCAATTTTAGTGACAAGCCCCGTCAGAAGTTTACCGTCCATGAATACTGGGGATATTGGGATATTGATGGTTCTGGTGTGGTACAGCCTATCGTCGCTGCCTGGGTAGGCGACACTCTGATCCGCATGGAGGAGAACCCCTTCCCGGACAAGCGTCCCCCGTTCGTGGCGGTGTCCTACCTGCCGGTGCGGCGCAGCGTGTACGGCGAGCCTGACGGAGCCCTGCTCGAGGACAATCAGAAGATCCTGGGTGCCGTCTCCCGCGGCATGATCGACCTGATGGGCCGCAGTGCCAACGGCCAGACCGGTATGCGCCGCGACATGCTCGATGCCACCAACCGCCGCCGCTTCGAGCGGGGCGAGGACTACGACTTCAACCAGAACGTCGATCCCCGCCAGGGCGTGTACCAGCACCAGTACCCGGAGATCCCGGCCAGCGCCCAGTTCATGGTGCAGATGCAGAATATGGAGGCCGAGTCGATCACCGGGGTCAAGGCGTTCGCCCAGGGGCTCTCCGGCAATGCTCTGGGAGACACGGCCACGGGCGTTCGCGGTGTTCTGGATGCCGCCTCCAAGCGGGAATTGAGCATCCTGCGTCGCCTGTCACGTGGGCTGATCGCAGTGGGCCGCAAGATCCTCGCCATGAACCAGGAGTTCCTCTCCGAGGAGGAAGTGGTTCGGATCACCAACGAGGAGTTCGTGCCGGTACGCCGGGATGACCTGGCCGGCAACTTCGATCTGCGCCTGACCATCGCCACCGCCGAAGCCGACAATGCCAAGGCACAGGAGCTGTCGTTCATGCTCCAGACCATGGGCAACAACATGGACCCGGCAATGAGCCGGATGATCCTTGCCGACATTGCCCGCCTGCGCAAGATGCCGGAGCTGGCCAAGCGCATCGAGAGCTACGAGCCGCAGCCCGATCCCGTGCAGCAGCAGATGCAGCAGCTGGAGATGCAGAAGCTCCAGGCCGAGACCGCCAAGCTGCAATCCGAGACCGTGGAGAACCAGGCCGGTGCGCAACTCGATCAGGCCAAGGCCCAGCAGACCCGCAGCGAAGCCGACCTCAAGGATCTGGAATACGTGGAGCAGGAATCCGGGGTCAAGCAGGAGCGCGATCTGCAGAAGATCGGTGAGCAGGCACGCAGTCAGGCCCACCTCAAAGTGCTCGACAATCACATGAAGGCCGGACAGAAGCGCGAGGAGTTCCAGATGCGGGCTGCAGAAAAAGATGCGTGATATTTCAGCCTGATATATGGTCATCCCGTTAATTCAACCTCACCGTGGAAACGCAATGAGCCAAGCACAGATTGAAGAGATCGAACTGAACCTCGCCGAAGCCAAGACCATCGTCAACCGGGGCGATGCCCTGGAACGCTTGCTGGCCAATCCCGATTTCAAGGAGATCGTTCTGGACGGCTACCTCGAGAAGGAGGCCGTTCGTCTGGTTCACCTCAAGGCTGATCACAGCGCCCAGGACGCTGAAAGCCAGGCCGCCATTGTGCGTCAGATGGATGCGATCGGCAGCCTGACCCAGTACTTCAACATGGTCCGCCAGCAGGCCTACATGGCCCAGAAGGCCATGGAAGCCGACGAGGCATCCCTGGATGAACTACGGGCGGAGGCACTTGAGGAATGAGCGTATCCACCGACACGGCAGCCATGAGTGAGGAGAGACTGGCCAGTCTCTCCGACGACGAGATCATGAACCTGGGCCCGGAGGCCTTTGGTTCCGCGGATACCCGCGAACCCGAGACGGAAGATGCCCAGGACAGCGCGGAGGAGGCCACCGATGACACCGCTGAGCCGGACGCTGACGACACTGATGGTGACGACGGCGAGGACGATGAATCCTCAGCATCCGATGAGTCTGATTCACCGGACTCCGATGAGGCTGGGGAGACGGGCTCGGTAGACGACGAGACCGATACCGACACGGAAGAGACCGCGGCGGACGACGACGAGAAGGACGAACAGGAAGACGACACATCCGAGGTCGACTACCGGAAAGAGTACGAGGCCCTGTTCGCCCCGTTCCGTGCCAACGGCAAGGAGATGCGGGTCGAGACCGCCGAGGAAGCCCGTACCCTCATGCAGATGGGGGCCAACTACAACAAGAAGATGGCGGCCCTCAAGCCGCATTTGAAAACGATCAAGCTCCTGGAGAACAATAATCTCCTCGAGCCGGAGAAGCTCAGCTACCTGATCGACCTGGAGAAGAAGAATCCCCAAGCGATCCAGAAGCTGATCAAGGACAGTGGACTCGATCCACTGGACATCGACACCGAGAAGGAAAGCGAATACAAGCCCGAGACTTACACTGTTGACGACCGTGAGCTGGAGCTGGACGCGGTACTGGACGACATCCAGGACACACCGACCTACAGCCAGACCATCGATCTCGTGAGCAATAAGTGGGATGGGCCCAGCAAGCGTGTCGTGGCCGAACAACCTCAACTGCTGAAGGTGATCAACGACCACATGGCCAGTGGCGTCTATGACCGGATCAGTACCGAGATGGAACGGCAGCGCGCGTTTGGTCGCTTGACCGGCTTGTCGGACCTCGATGCCTACCGGACGGTGGGCGACGAACTCCAGGCCAAGGGCGCCTTTGACGACCTGTTCACGCAGGCACCGGCACAGGAACCAGCCAGGAAGACCGTCGTCGCCAAGCCGAAGGCCGAGGATGGCAAGCGCAAGAGCAAGAAGCGAGCGGCAAGCTCTACCCGTACAGCCCCGAAGACGTCCGGCGCCTCCGCCGACTTCAACCCCCTGGCGTTGTCGGACGATGAGTTCGAGAAGCTGATCAACGAGAAACTGATGTGATTGCAATAATGCAATAAGGAGACAGGTTATGGCCGGTGAAACCACCCAGTCACAGTACAAGGACCCCCACGGGGGCACGCCGTCCAGTATCGGTCCGCAGATGCGCGACTTCTACTGGCAGAAGAAGGCCCTGATCGAGGTGCAGAAGGAGCAGTACTTCACGCAGCTGGCCGACGTGAAGAACATGCCCAAGAACATGGGCAAGTCGATCAAGGTCTACCACTACCTGCCGCTGCTCGATGATGCCAACATCAACGACCAGGGCATCGATGCCAATGGCGCCGTGATCGTGGACGGCAACCTGTATGGTTCGTCCAAGGACATCGGCACCATCCCCGGCAAGATGCCGGTGCTGTCCGAGACCGGCGGTCGCGTGAACCGTGTGGGCTTCAAGCGCAAGGAGATCGAGGGCTCGATCGCCAAGTTCGGCTTCTTCGACGAGTACACCCAGGAGTCCCTGGACTTCGACTCCGACGACCAGCTCATGGAGCACGTCAACCGCGAGATGATCTTCGGCGCCAACGAGATCACCGAGGACCTGCTGCAGATCGACCTGCTCAACGCGGCCGGTGTCGAGAAGTATGCCGGTGCGGCCATGTCCAACGCCGAGGTGGATGCCACCGCGGTCACCTACGGCGACCTGATGCGCCTGTCCATCGACCTGGACAACAACCGCACGCCGAAGCAGACCAAGGTGATCACCGGCTCGCGGCTGGTCGATACCAAGACCATCCCGGGTGCCCGGGTGATGTACGTGGGCTCCGAGCTGCTGCCGACCCTGCGGGCGATGACCGACCTGCACGGCAACCCGGCGTTCATTCCGGTGCAGCACTACGCCTCCGCGGGTACCACCCTGCGTGGTGAGGTCGGCACCATCGACCAGTTCCGCATCGTCGTGGTTCCGGAGATGATGAAGTGGGCCGGCGCGGGCGCGGATGCGACCGGCAACAGCACCCACTACGTCACCGGCAACAACTTCGACGTGTTCCCGATGCTGGTGGTGGGTGATGGCTCCTTCTCGACCATCGGTTTCCAGACCGACGGCAAGACGGTGAAGTTCAAGATCACCCACAAGAAGCCCGGCAACGACACCACGGATCGCACCGATCCGTATGGCGAGACCGGCTTCATGTCGATCAAGTGGTACTACGGCTTCCTGAACCAGCGCCCCGAGCGTATCGGCCTGATCAAGACCGCGGCCACCATGTAAGTCACCGGGACCCCTTCGGGGGTCCCATTATTGCAATATTGCATTACTGCAACCTAGCAAGGACAGATCCACATGAGCGAAGAGCTGAAGCAGGACGAACTCGAGACCCTCAAGGCCCGTGCCGACCAGCTGGGCATCTCCTATCACCCCTCGATCGGCGTCGACAAGCTGCGCGAGAAGGTCAAGGCCAAGCTCGACGGCGAGCAGGATTCCGCAGCCGCCGCGCCTGCCAAGGTGACGGAGAGCGAGAACGCCTTCCGCCTGCGCAAGCGCAAGGAAGCCGAGGAACTGGTTCGGGTGATGGTCACCAACATGAACCCGCACAAGAAGGAGTGGGAAGGCGAGAAGCTCGACGCCGGCAACTCCGTGGTCGGAACCCACAGGAAGTACGTGCCCTTCGGTGTCGAATGGCATGTGCCGCGCATCATCTTCAACATGCTCAAGCAGCGTCAGTGCCAGATCTTCCGCACGCGCCGCGATGAACGGGGCCGCCAGGTCCGCGAAGGCGTGATGATCCCCGAGTTCAACGTCGTCGAGCTGCCGCCGCTGTCCGAGAAGGAACTCAAGGAACTGGCTCAGCGCCAGGCAATGGCTGCCGGGGCCGAGAACTAAGCCGGGAGAACGCGCATGGCGGAAATCACCAATGCCCAGTTGACCGAGGCCACCGTTCAGGGGAACGGTGTCTTCGATGTCCTGATGCAGGCCACCAAGGCCCACATCGACGAGGAATTTCAGAAGAACCGTATCCGCGGCCCGGAATACTCCCAGGTCTATCTGGGGGCTATGCAGTCTGCCATGCAGTTCGCCCTTCAGTTCCTGCTTGAGAAGCAGCAGGCCGACAAGCAGGCCGAACTGCTGAGCCAGCAGATCGTAACCGAAGGGCTCAACCAGCAGGCCATTCAGCAGAATATCGCCAACGCGGTGGCACAGAAGGCAGGCATCGAGGCCGAGACAGCGCTGAACTGCCAGCGACTCGAGAACCTGTTGGCTGAAAAGGCCCAGGTGCAGGCACAAACGGATCAGGTAAAGACCCAGACCGAGCAGGTAGCCCAGCAGACCTCCAACCTGGCTGCCGAGGCCCTCAACATCCCCAAGCAGGGAGTCCTCCTGGACCGCCAAGCAGACCAGGTGAGCGCCGAGATCCGGCTGAGTGACCAGCGGATCGACAACCTGGGTACCGAGAAGCTGCAAGTACAGACGCAGACCCAGCTGGTTGACGAACAGATCCGTGAAGCGCAGAAGCGCCTTGCCGAAGACGGGTATCTGGATCAGCAGGTTAATCAACTGGCCGCTCAGACCGCTCAGGTTGAGCGTCAGACCGAAAACCTGTTGACCGAACGGGACCGCTTGGAAGCACAGACTGCCCAGGTAATGCAGCAGACTAGCAACCTAAATGCCGAAGCGTACAACATCCCCAAGCAAGGGGACCTATTGGACGCACAGGTGAATCAGGCAGAAGTCGAAGCCTCGCTCACCCGACAGAAAACCACCAATGCTGTCACCGAGGAAAAGGTCCTGCAGGCCCAGAAGTGCAAGCTGGACGCCGAATACGACAACCTGATGGAACAGAAGCTCAAGACGGTGGCCGAGACCGCGGTACTGAACCAGAAGAAGCTCACCGAAAAAGCGCAGATCATTGGCTCCGGTGTGGATGCCGACAGTGTGCTGGGCCGCCAGAAACTGCTGTACCAGGCACAGACGGACGGCTACAAGCGCGATGCCGAGCAGAAGGCCGCCAAGCTGATGGTGGATTCCTGGAATGTACGCCGCACCACGGATGAGGCCACGGTTGCGGACGGTATCAACAAACTCGACGACGCCACGATCGGACGGGCCGTCAGCAAGCTACTCTCGGGCGTCCAGGCCTGACCCATGCTACCCCGTGCTGAGGGAGCCTCCGGGCTCCCGTTTTTGTAGGAGACGTTCATGGGATTTTTCAGTGGTAGTACCAAGGTTTCCGTCAGCACCAGTACGTCGCGTGTGGTCGATGATGCTCATTTGCCGCGTAGTAAACTGCGGGCGACGACACGCTCGCTATTCAAGGGCACGAGTCTTGTTGATGAAACCCTGGACAGTTTCCTGAATGGCCTGGCCTTCAAGGTGGGTCAGTTCACCCGTCGCACGGAGAAGCTCTATCCCCGTGGGCTGATGAAAGGTTCGGTGGCCAGCAACACGCGAACGGCGCCTCTGGTGGAGCAAGCGATCATCAATGAACTGGGCCGCTCCATATCGCTGGAGTATGCCCTGCTGGCACCACTCAACTACAACCATGCCGCCTGGCAACGGCTGGTGGATGAGTACGGCTACCACAGGGACACCAATACCCTGGAGGTGCTCTCACGCAAGCATGGTGCCACCGCCTACTTGGATGACTTCACGGTCTTCCTGCCTACCCAGGCCTTCCTGGATGCAGTCGCCTACGGCCAGACCGAGTCATTCAAGGACTCGCCCCGGGATGGCTACACCCCCTTCCGTCCTGGGCAGGCAGCGTTGCTCATGTCGTACATGACACAGAATTACCCATCGCTGGCAGAGCTCTGGGAGGAAGGCAAGCAGGACAATCCACCCACGGTCGAGATGCGCTACATCATCGAGCGGGAAGGAGAAGCGCCGAAAACGGAGCAGCTGACTTTCACACTCTATTGGGCACAGGAAGGATTCGAGTATTACCAGGCCATGTACAAGGACGGGGATCGTTACAGGTACTGGACCTATCGGTACGGTGCGGGTACTCATGCCAAGCTGGATGCGGCCTATTCGGTGGCTTATGTCGATCCCGGCAAATACCTTCCAGTCATCTACCTTCGTAATGATCATGTGGATCGCACGGCGGAACGCTTCAAGGACGACGCGGAGTATCAAGCGGCCGAGGAGCTCATGGATCTGCTGGGACTTGACTACAAAGCCCTCGGTGAGTCGATTAACGAAAACCCGGACATCGACAAGGTCAAGACAGCCTTCCTGATGTTCGGTGCTCCCCTGGACAGCACAAGCCAGCCGGTCATGCGCTATCTGTTCCGCTTCTTCGACGACTTTGAACGTCGCGCTAGTCCATCACAAAGCATGTCCAGTTTCGCCGATCGCTGGTTCAACAGTCTCTACACCACCAGCCGCTCCGACTACGTCACCCTCAATATCGGGCCTGCGGATACGCTACCTAACCGCTGGATTGGGGCACGCATGTCCCTGTCCTGTTACACGATCAACCGCACAGTGCGGGCTGGGCGTGTAGCAGCGACTGGAGATTACCACCTGGAGCAGTTCACCCAGAATACCGACATCACCTACAGGTCCCGGAAATATGACCCTCCCAATGAGGTCTACCAGACGGCTACCCGGACGCGCACCGTACCCATGCCCTCCTTTCAGGTTCGCTATCAGCAGAGCGATGCTTCCTACATTGAACTGGAAGTGGTGCATCCCGTGTTGCGTCACATTATCGACAATGACGGCCGCAGCACCGAGAACCCCGCGAATGATCCGGATTTCTTGGTTCCGCTGGATTTGACCCTGTTAGATGGCTTCAACCCGTTCGACCGAGAGGAGCTGTACGCCAAGTCTCTGCATCTGGTGTTCAACGCCAGGGTCAAGAAGCACCTGAAATGGTATCAGTCAGGCTTTTTCAGTTTTGTACTCGTCGTCGCCGCGATCGCGCTGACCATCTACACCGGCGGAGCTACCTGGCAAGCCATCACCGCGGCGGCTGCTATCAGTGCCACGGCACTGGCCATGACGATCTTGACGATCATCGTCAAGGCAGTGGTGGTCAACTATGCGTTCAAGTTCGTGGCCGAGAAACTGGGCCCTGAACTGACCCTGTACCTGGCCATGGCCGCGGCCATCTATGGCGGCTACAGCGCCTTCCGGACCGGCAGCCTGACGGGTGCGCCCTGGGCCGAGGAAGCCCTGGCTGCCTCATCGGGGCTGGCCAATGCCGCCAACAGCTACACCCAGGAGCTGATGGCCGGGGTGCAGAACGACTACGAGACCTTCCTGGATTCCCGCCAGGATCGGCTTGCCACCCTCGATGCCGCCAATCAGCTGCTCGAGATCGATTCTCTGCTCGACCCGATGAGTCTCATTACTCGGCACGAGCCGGTGATCATCGCCGGGGAGAGCCCCGAGGCCTTCTACAACCGCACGATCCACGCCGGGAACGTCGGCACGCTGGCGCTGGATGCAATTGGTTCCTACGTCGACAACTCCCTTAAACTACCCACCATCAACGATACCTTGGGGGACACTTTCTATGGATAACGGCATCCTTTCGCAGCTGCTGGGATACGGGCAATCGCCTACCGCTCAAGCAATCACACCCGGCGCCTATCAGGGGGCCATGCAGGCCACGGGCAACCCGGTGGACATCAATGCCCTGTCCCTGTTCGGTCAAGGCGCCCCTGACCTTACGGGCGATGTATCGCCCTGGAGCATGAAGGGGATCTTCGGTGGCACCCTCGGTGATGGCAGCCAGATCAACGGCTGGGGCGGGGCGGCTCTGGGCACGGGATCGGCACTGATGAACGGTTATCTGGGCATGCAGCAGTACGGCCTGGCCAAGCAGCAGCTGGCCGAGAGCCAGCGTCAGTTCGACAAGCAGTACGCTGCCCAGAAGACCCTGACCAACTCCCAACTGAGTGATCGTCAGCGGGCCCGTGTAGCCTCCAACCCCAACGCCTATCAGTCGGTGTCCGACTACATGCAACGGAATGGGGTATAAGTTATGAGTCGACCTATCACCTGGCGAAACATCGCCAGTTCCGCGAACGCGGACAATGCGGTGGCCCTGCTCGATAACTCACGCAATGCCCTGAACGACAGCGTGGGCGCCCTACAGAACCTGTTCAAGGGCTACCGGGACACCAACCAGGCCAACTTCCTCAACAGCCAACAGAACCAGGCAGCCGATTACCTGGATCAGGTGGCTCAGGCACGTACCCCCGAGGAACTGGCGGCCCTGCGCAACAACACCGACGTACAGGCCCTGCGTCAGGGACTGACCGCCCAGTTCCGCAACCAGACCCGCGGGGCGATAGACAAGCGCGAGATCGCCCTGATCGACCAGATCGGCAAGCGCCAGACCTTCCAGGACGGGCAGTGGACCCGGGACCATGCGGATGCCCTGGCCGGGATCGAGACCCTGGCCATCAACGGCAATCTGGATGCCGCCATCAGCAAGGCCCAGGAACTGGGGGCACCGGACCCTCGCGCCCTGGTTCAGGGGCTGCGGGATTCCTACAACACCTCGGCGGATCAGCGCATCCAGGAAGACGGCAATGCCCGTGCCTGGAACAGCGACCGCCGCAGCGAAGCGACGCATCAGTTCAGCCAGTACACCCGCAACCGCACCAAGGACCAGAACGCCACCAGTGACACCCTGGACGGGATTTTCGCCAATGCCGCCCAGGCACTGGAAACGGCACCCGACTCGACCACGGCCACCGACATCCTGCGCGGGGCCCAGGAGGCCGCCTTGCAGGCCGGAGGTACGGTACAGGATGTCAATGCCCGCCTGGCCGGGCTGGACAAGGCCATGGCCGCCCGAACCGGCACCAGCCAGGTCGATACCCAGGGCAACACCATGGAGATGAGCCAGCTGGATAAGAAGTACAACGCCAACCAGAACGAGTTCATCGTCACCGGCCCGATGGGCAACCCTGCCGACGAGGCCAACAAGGTGCTCCAGGAGTTCACGGTCGACGGCAAGCTGATGGGCAATGACAACCCGGACTGGCGGGCGAAGGTGGCGCGGCAGTCTGCCCAGGTGCTGCGCTCCGGGGTGACGGTGGACGGGACTCACTACGATGTCACGCCCTCCATTCTGCGTAGTGCCCTACAGGACGTGGACGAGCAGGGGTTCGACTGGGACACCACCACCAAGGATGCGGTGAAGTACTACATCAAGAAGAGTGACGGGCTCAAGAAGAAAGCCGAGGATGCCCGGGCCTACTATCAGGAACTCAAGGCCCTGGAAGCCAAGCAGGCCAAGCGCACGCTGAGCCCCTACTACCAGAAACGGATGTCTCAGCCGAAGAACGCCCAGTAATTCCCTCCACTATTTACGCCAGCCAGCCATCCTGCCTTCGGGTAGGATGGCTTCATTCTTTCTGATGATCCGTCTGGAGCCGCTATGTCTCAGTCCCAAGATCCCTCCGCCCTGTTCGAGACCGCCCTGGACCGCGTGGTGCGTCGGCGTCAGGCCGCTGCCCAGGCGGCTACACTCGATCCCAAGCAGCAGAAGGTAGCCGCGGCGGCCGAACGCAAGAAGGCGGAGCTGGCCAGCAAGAGTGCGCCCTTGGACGGGACGGCTGTCGGGGTGCTGAACGATCTCACCGGACTCTCGCCGGACTCGCTTATAAGCCAGCATGCCAACCGTATTGCCAGCTTTGTATCAGGGGCTTCCCGGATTGCCGGGAATATGATTACCAGCCCTCTGGACAGCTCATCTATGGAGACGGAGCTGAGCATGGATCAGGCCACGCTGGATGCCTATGTGCGGCGCCAGCAGGGACAACCAGCCTTGCCGGGAGATGCGGAACTGCTGGACCGGCGGGTCTCCCCGACCGCAGATATGCCGGCCAACCATCCCGCGGCCCAGGCCGAAGCCATCGACCAGCGCCACGGCAGGCAGCACCCGACGGCAGCGGAACGTCTCGACAGTGCCGTTAGGGCTCGCAAGCGCGCCGAGAAGACGAGCAAGGCCTTCGACATCAGCAGCATCGTCTATCAGGGCGCTCGGCAGAAGCTGGGCGAGGACCTGCGCGATGTTCAGCCGGACATGGCTCAGGCAATGCAGGCCTGGGATTCCCTCAAGCAGGGGGATGTCGGCGAGGCCGTGACCCAGGGCATCCCCAGTCTGGGGCGGCTGTTGGTTAATTTCGGTGATGCCGCCATCGACAATCCACAGGCAGCCTCGGAATACATCTTCGAGAACATGCCCCAGGTTCTGATGCAGAGCATGAGCAAACCGCTTTCCATGCTGAGCAACGTGGGTTACGGCGTCGAGCTCTACCGCAAGGGTATCCTCGACTACCAGGCGAAACACAACGGGCGCTATCCCCCCAAGGAGCAGATGCAGGAGATGGCGAGTGCCTCCATCACTGCCGGGATGTTGGATCAGGTGGCGGATGCCTCGGTACTCAAAGCGGTCTCGCCCGGCAAGGCGGTCAAGGCTTTCAAGGGCAGTGCCAAGGCCGCCAAGGAAGGGGCCGACACGGCCGCTGACGCGGGGCGCCAGACGCTCAAGCAGACCCTGCTGAAACCGATTGCTACCCAGGCCGAGGCAGTGGGCATCGAGGGCGGGACCGAAGCGGTACAGGCCAAGCTCGAGGGTATCGCCCAGGACAAGCCGGTCTCGGCGATGGATGTCTATGAAGCCGGGGCGATCGGTGCGATCACCGCAGGCGGTATCGCGGCTCCCCGTACCGCCATCGAGACCGCCCAGGCAGGTACCCAGGGCGTCCAGACCGCCGCGGCCAAGGCCGAGCCTGTCATGGCTCGCTATCGGGATAAGCTCAAGGCCCGTACCGAAGAAGGTACCAAGACACAGACAGCGGCCCCGGTGGACTCCACGATGAAGACGGCGGCCGAGCAGAGTGGCGACATCACCCCGCTTAGCGATCCCAAGTCCGAGCACTACAACCCCGAGGCGGCCCTCAAGGTCCTGCTCAAGCGCAACGCGAGCAAGGACGTATCCGCGGACGAGAAGGCCCAGCACCAGCAGCAGGCCGATCAGGTGGTCACCCAGGTCGAGGACAAGGTCCAGGCCCTACGTGCTCAGTACGGCGACACCGAGGCCAGCCACGAAGACACCATTCGCGCCAAGCGCGCCGAACGGGTGGCCGAGCTCAATGCCCTGCCGTCGGATGCCCCGACAGAACAGCGGGCCGATCTGGAGGCCCGCATCACCAAGGCCGATGAACTGCTGGCCGAGCTGGATGCCCAGCCGCGCAAGGCCCGCAAGCAGCGCCAGCAGGAACGTGCCCGCCTGGAGCGTGCCGAACAGCAGCTGCGTACCCTGACCGAGTTGCGGGACAACCTGAATCGCCAGACCCTGCCGGATGCCGAGACACGAGCAGCCCTGGTCGAACAGGCCGACAGTGCCCCGGATACCGAGGGCAGCCAGAAGGCCGCCGATGAGGTGATTCGCCTGGCCATGGAAGCGCCCGACAGCCTGGACCCGGGGTCCGTGGAGCGGCTGGTGAAGAACACCGGCAACGGCCTGAGCGAGGCCCAGCGGACCTACCTGGCTCGCTTCTCCGAGGCCCGCCAGCAGAGCCATGCTGCCAAGGGCGTGAAAGGCGTGAACCGGGACGTATTCCAGGGCGGCAAGGGATACGTGGGCATTGAGCAGTATCGTGCCCGGTTCGCCCAGCAGCTGCGTCGCGGAGACACGGAACGCGCCCAGGGTCAGCTGGAGGCCTTGCAGAACTTCGCCCAGCGCCACGCTGACAAGGCCAGGGCCGCCCGTCAGGCCCTCGAGGAGGTCCAGGCTAAGGGCAGCACCACCAAGCGTATCGACCTGGCCTACACCCCAGGCACGGGATGGCAGCGCAGTGCCCGCCCGTTGAGCGAAGGGGAGCGAGAGGCGAATGGCGCCATGGTGATCGATGGTCGCAGTACCAATCTGGTCGCCAGCATCGAGGCTGAAGCCCAGGCGGCCGCGGCCACCGCCCAGGAACTCCAGGCAGCCTATGCCCTGCGCATGGATGGCCAGGCGTCGTCGGATGGATTGCAATATTCCAATAATGCAACAAGCAAGCCTGCCACCGCCC
>Ga0209300_1000153_pt1 | contig 42925 bp, 42 predicted proteins | sample Shrwel_input2_RT_FD_187535 | JGI IMG/M metagenome (GOLD analysis project Ga0209300, IMG submission 187535) | Subsurface microbial communities from deep shales in Ohio, USA - Utica-3 well 1 S input2 RT (SPAdes) (version 2) ... | reverse complement strand
CTCGGTGAGCGTCACCGAGCGGTGGATCAGGGTGAGCTCGTCGAGGCTCTTGATCGACTTGGCGCCTTCCATGACGACGGCCGCGTCGGAGAGCGCGAAGCCGGCCTCGCCCAGGGCGGCGATCGCGCCGGTGGGCGCCGACTCGACACCGATCCGCCGCCCGTGCGTGGTGGACTGCGCGAACAGCGCGCGGATGTCGTCGGCGAACGCCGCGGTGTGGCGTGCGCAGTGCGGGCCGCTGTACTGGGGCATCACCGCCCGCGCCGGGCGCACGTCGTCGAGCAGGGCGAGATCGCGGGCCAGGTGCAGGCAGGCGCTGAACTCGAACAGCACCACCGGCCCCTCGGCGGCCACGTAGAGATAGCGTGCCGGATTGCGCTGGGAATAGACCTGCATGTTGCGGGACCCGCAGGCGTAGCGGATGTTGATCGGGTCGAACAGGATCACGGCATCGAGCTCGTGATGGCGCATCTGCCGGCGCAGCCGTTCGAGCCGATAGCGCTCGACGCGCTCGATCAGGGCGGCGTCGATCACCTGTTCGCGGAAGGCGCCGCTGGCGTAGCCATCGGCATCACGGGGGTGGCCGGCGGGCTCGCCGGCCAGGGCAACAATCTGGGACATGGAGTTCGCTCGGTCGCTTGCAAGAAGAAAAAAGGGGCAGTCAGGTGCCGGGACTTCATCCCATCAGCCGGTCGTGGCGGCGCTGGTTGTCGGCATCGATATGCTGCTGGGTTACCCGGCCGTAGATCTTCCTGGTGTGCTCGAGGCTGCCCATCATGTCCGGCGCCTTGGCGTAGCCGAGCAGCGTGCACAGCCGCTGCCCCTTGGCGGCGGCGACGCGGTGCATCGAGTAGCGACCCTTGAACAGCTGCAGGTCGCCGGTGTTCAGGGTCAGTGAGCGGACCTTGCCGTGGTCGCCCTCGAGCACCCGCTGCACGCCGGCGAAGTTCTCGTCGCCGGGGCGGCGAATGTCCGGGCAGTACTGGAACTCGCCGCCGCTTTCCGGGCGCCGGGTCATCAGGCTGACGATGAATTCGTTGGTATCGAAGTGCCAGGGCAGCTCGGTGTCCTCGGGCATGACGTTGATCACCAGCCCGGCGATGGGGTCGGCGAACTCGTGGATCACCGGCTCCTCGAGGCAGTCGGCGATGAAGCGCTGGAAGGTCGCGTTGCGATAGAGCCGCTTGACCATCGCCTGGTCGGGGATGAGGTCCTTGGCGACGAAGCCGTTGGTGTAGTGCTGGAAGCAGCGCACCGGGTGATCCTCGGGCAGGCCGGGGTCGTCCGGGGTGACGTAGGGGTTGACGCTGTTGTCGGAAAAGAATGCCTGGGGCGAGAGCGCCTCGCTCTCCTCGCGCAGCGCCTCGAGCCGGTCCTCGCGAATGAAGCGCGCGAGCAGCGCGCAGCCGTCGTCGTGGAGCTGGTCACGCACCCGAGCGACGGCCTCGCGGTAGGCATCGCTGCCCGGCTGGTCGATCGGGTAGCGCTCGAGATCGATCAGCTCGGCCAGGGCGTCGTCGACGGGGGCGGCGGTGGTGCCGGCTTCGGGGCGAACGGAAGATGGGGACAGGGACATGAAGACCTCTCGTGCTCCTCGGTTGGATGGCCACGTAACTGGCGCCCTAACCTACGCGGCGCACCGCTGTGGACTCCAATCGGAAATTCGCCGCCGATGTCACGAGATTTTTATCGATCGCCCCGCCCCGAAGGTCGCCCCGTCACTCCGCGTCCGAATACAGCGCCCGCAGCGTGGCCGCCAGCGGCTCGGCGACCTCGCGCACCCGCGGCTCGTCGGCGAAGGCCAGGTACCAGGGCACCTGAGGCATCGCCACGTCCAGCGGCCGCATCACCACGCGGCCGGCACGGGCAGCATCCCGGACCGCCCAGCGCGAGAGAATGCTCACCCCCTTGCCCGCCGCGACCAGCTCGAGAATCAGCGCCACCGACTCGATCTGCACCATGTGCGAGGGGTAGACGCCGGCCGGCTGGAAGAAATACTCGAACTCGTGGCCCGCCTCGGGGATCACGCTGTAGGTGAAATGCCGCCCCTCGTCGAACACCTCGGCCGGCACTGCCGCCTCCTTGGCCGCGGGATGCCCGGGCGGCAGCACCGCCACGGGCGGCGCCTCGAACAGGCGCTCGCAGGCCAGGCCACGCTGCGTCGGCACCTCGATCATCACGGTCATGTCGACGCGGCGAGACAGCAGCGCCCCGGTCATCTCGTCCAGCGGCAGGCGCACCAGGTCGATGTCCCGGTCGTGGTGTTCATAGAGCAGCGGCAGCGCCTTCGAGAAGGTGTCGTAGGGGCCGATGCCCAGTCGCAGCGCGGGCTCGCCGTGACGCGCCAGCTGCCAGGCCTCGAGTTCGGCACTGCGCACCCGGGGCAGAATCTCGCGCGCGGTTTCAACGAGCCGCTCCCCCGAGGCGGTCAGCACCAGCCGCCGCCCCTCGCGGGCGAACAGCGACACCCCGAGGCGGCGTTCCATCTCGCGGATGCGGTGGGTCGCGGCGGGCTGGGTCAGGCCGATCGCCGCGGCGGCGTCGTGAACGGTACCGTGCGTGGCGATGGCATCGATCAGCACGTAGAACTTGATATCGAGCATGGCATGTCGGGGCGGAGAAAGATGGGCGGGGATGATAGCAGGCTCCCGAGTCGCTGCACCGAGGGAATCGGGATCGCCGACTTAACACAGGTTCAGGCGCCCCGGATTTCACAGGGCTATGCTGCGGGCGTTGCCGGTGAGTGACCCTTCACGACCGGCGCCTTCCGAGTTGCGATAAGGAGATCACGATGACTCAGGAACACGGTTACTTCGGCCCCCGGTCCCGTCAGGTGGAACCCGGCGAACTACGCGCCTTCGGCGTGACGATCCACAGCCAGCGCGGCCGCGCCGGCGAGCTCTGCGAGATGCTGCGCTTCGTGCAGGATGCGGCCACGCTGGGGGCGACGGAGCACCTCCGGCGGGTCCATTTCGATTCCGACAGCGGCGTCTGCCATATCGATGTCGACGACCGGGCACCGCTGCACGGCAGCGTCGAACATCGCCTCGATCAGGCGGCCCGCAAGCACCTGTCCCGCTTCACGCTGTGCGGCGCCAGTGAACTGGGCGAGGCACTCGGCAGCCAGCTGGTACCGCAGCCCGCCCCCGAGGACTGGGGCGCCCCGGAAAATGCGCTGACGGATGCCTCCACGACAGACGACAACGACGCGGTATCGCCGACGGCGGCCAGCGAGGCTCCGGAACTGCGCTGAACGCCTGGCCGTCCCCCCGGCACGCCGCGGCATGCCGAGCGCCGATGCCTGACCGCCAGCGTCCCATCAAGACGACAAGCCCGGTATCCGGCCTGCCATCCGGCAGCCGGGTACAAAAAAAGCACCCGTAGGTGCTTTTTTTTGTCTGGCTGTTTGGTGGAGGCGTATCCAACAAAAACTGTCTATATCTTCTTTTAATTCATGCGCTTGTCAGCTTGTTTGGATGTCCCCAGAAATGCCCCTTGCAAGCGTTTCTGCCCGCCTCAGGAAGGCTGTCGGGTCAGGTCGTGGAAGTGGATGCCGGTCGCCTTGATGACGGCGGTCATGGTGCGCAGCGTCGGGTTTCCCTTGGGCGACAGTGCCCGGTACAGGCTCTCGCGCGAGACCTTGGCGCGCTCTGCTACCGCAGCCATTCCGCCCTGTGCCTCCACTACATGACGCAGCGCCATAAGAAACGCCGGTTCTCCACCCTCCTCGTCCAGTTCGTCGAACGCGGTGCGCAGGTAGTCAACCGCCATGGCAGGATCGCTGCGCAGCATCTCGATAACGGCATCGTCGTGGCTTTTCATCTCTGGGTTCTCCTCCGGTGATCGGCCAGAAACGCCTTGGCCTGCTCGATGTCGGCCTGCTGACGTCTCTTGCTACCCCCGATCAGCAACATGACCAGGCGCCGACCCACCCTGGCGTAATACACGCGGTAGCCTGGACCATAGTCGATCCGCAGCTCCAGCACTCCACCACCAACGGCCTTGGCGTCTCCGGCATTGCCAGCGGCCAGGCGGTTGAGGCGAGTCAGCACACGCATGGCGGCATGACGATCCTTGGTCTTGGTCGCGTCCAGCCAGGCCTGGAAAGGGTCGTGGCCGTCAGCGGTCAGGTAGTGCGTGAGCTCTATCATGGCGGCATTGTAGCTTAAAAGCTACGAAAAGAAATCAGGCAGGCACTGCTTGGGCGCCCGGTTTGTCCGCACCACATCCGGGCGGCAACGCCGTTTCATTCGTTTCATCGTTCCATCCGTGAACGGTTCGGGTGGGCACTCCCCAGCATCAGGGCAGACGTTTGGCACCTCGAGACGGTGGTTGCCTTATGCCCCCTTTCGGCTATACCGGATGCCCCAAACAAGAATAGGGCAGGCTGCCGGCCAGGGGCCGGGGCGCGGTTTCTGACGGAGTTGGGGGCATCAGGGTATCGACTTCGACGTTGTGCCCCCAGATATGCCCCCTTGGATGGGGGCATGTTAAGAAATGCTATGAAACGTCCAGACACAAGAAAGGGGCCCGGAGGCCCCTTCTCATGCGGTTTCTGAAGTGTTGTGGCACCTTCTGAAACCCTTGTTTGGTGGAGGCGGCGGGAATTGAACCCGCGTCCGCCGGCACTCGCCCATTGGCTCTACATGCTTAGTTCCGTCTTTTGTTTTAGCGTTACTGGCTCCGACGGGCAGGATCCAGCAACGCGAGCCTTCTTAAGTTTGACGATTGACGTGAAGGCGCCGCCAATCGCGATCCCATTACTTTGCGCTCATCTCCCGTCCACGATGAATGGGCACATCGCTTCGGGGCCAGGCTAACACCAGCAGGTTTTAAGCTGCCAGCGCGCCCTGAGCGTAGTTTTCGTCGTTTGCGACTATTTAATCGTGATGTTGGATTTACGAGATACATCACGCTCTCGGCATGCACCGCAGGGATTGCAACCGGCGTCGAAGCCATGTCGCCCCCATTGAACTTTCGTAGTTTAGCAGATGGGGACCCGGTCACGCCAGTTCAAGGGGCGTGATCAGTTATTTTCGCGCATGATGCGCGCCTTCTGGCGGTTCCAGTCGCGCTGCTTCTCGGTGGCGCGCTTGTCGTGGAGCTTCTTGCCCTGCACCAGCGCCAGCTCGCACTTGACGAGGTTCTTCTTCCAGTACAGCTTGAGGGGCACACAGGTGTGGCCCTTGTCCTGGGTGCGCGAGAAGATCCTGGCGATCTCCTTGCGATGCAGCAGCAGCTTGCGGGTCCGCGTCGGATCGGCCAGCACGTGGGTGCTGGCGGTGTTGAGCGGCGTGATGTGGCTGCCCAGCAGCCAGGCCTCGCCATCCTTGATCAGGATGTAGGTATCGGTCAGCTGGGCCTTGCCGGCACGCAGACTCTTGACCTCCCAGCCAGCCAAGGCCAGGCCGGCCTCGAAGGTCTCTTCGATGTGATACTCGAAGCGTGCCTTCTTGTTCAGGGCGATGGTGTTGCCGCCCGGCTTGTTGGCTTTTTTCTTGGCCATGGGTCCTCTGTGTTCACTACGCACTGCCTGAAAAATGCCTGCGCTCGCCCATTCGGCGTTAAAAATTGACTCAAAATGCTCATTTACGTCTTGTAAACTCCGCTTTTTCGTCAATTTTTGCCTTGCCTGGCCATCGCTCGTCGATTTTTCAGACAGTGCTTGGATCCTGTCGATAGCCCTCCAACATGGGGCAAGGCGTGTTACCATTCAAGGGCTTGGCGTGATGATTCCCATGATACGCGCAAGCCCGAGTCAAGTCAGCGGAGAGGTGCATGCCCACGGTCAATCGGTCCGCACTGGTGCGGCATTCCGCCCAGGCCATGTTCGATCTGGTCAACGATTTCGAGCGTTACCCGGAGTTTCTGCCCGGCTGCCGCCGCGCGCGGCTGATCGAGTACGACCAGGAACACCTGGTCGGCGAGCTGACCCTGGCCAAGGCCGGCGTCGAGCAGAGCTTCACCACCCGCAACGACCTGTATGCGCCGGAGCGCATCGAGCTGTCGCTGGTCAGCGGCCCGTTCCGCCGCCTTCAGGGGCAGTGGCTGTTCCTGCCCATGGGCGAGCAGGCCTGCAAGGTGGCGCTGGAGATGAACTTCGAGTTTTCCAACCGCCTGCTGGGCATGGCCTTCGGCAAGCTGTTCAGCCAGATGGCCGGCCAGCTGGTGGAGGCGTTCACGCGCCGGGCCGATGAGGTCTACGGGCGTGGCTGACGCCGTGCAGGTCGAGGTGGCCTTCGCCCTGCCCCGGCGCCAGGTGATCGTGCCACTGACGCTGCCGGCGGGCACCTCGGCCCGCGAGGCGGTGCATCGAGCGCACCTCGAACGCCACTTCCCCGACCTGCCCGCCGAGACGTTCTCCGAGGCCGACCTTGGCATCTTCGGGCGGCGCCTCGACGCCCCTGAGCAGTATGTGCTGGCGAACGGCGATCGCGTCGAGCTCTATCGCCCTCTGCGCATCGATCCCAAGCAGGCGCGCCGGCTGCGCGCCGCCCGCAAGCGCTGATTCATTCGGCGGCGGGCGTGGCCCCCTCGACCGCCCCGGTCGCCGGCTCGCCGCCCTGCGGCACGCGGTTGGGCGTGGTGTCGAGCAGATTGCCGGGCAGGGCGTCTTCCTCGATGGCCGGCCCCGCACTCGACTCGGCCTTGAGCTCCACCTCCTTGTCGATGTCGCCGCTGGTGCGCATGTCGACCAGCCGATCGTCGGCGAAGGTCAGGGTCAGGCGCTTGTAGACCTTGCCGCCGTAGGCCTTGTCGAGCAGGAAGACGTAGTCCCACTGGCTGGCGCTGAACGGCGTCTCGAGCAGCGGGCTGCCCATCACGTACTGGACCTGCTTGCGGGTCATGCCCGGCTTGAGCTGGGCCAGCATTTCCTGAGTGATGAGATTGCCCTGTGGCAGGTCGCGCTTGTAGACGCCGAAGTAGCTGCAGCCGGCCAGCAGCCCCAGGGCGAGCGAAAAGATGACTATTTTGATCAGGTTTTGCATTTGGCCCCGTTCTTCACTATCGTTGCTCTGGCCGATCATACCCGACCCACCACGATACTGCGAAGAGTTACCATGGCCGATCAGAACCATGAGCTGCGCCGTGCAGGCCTGAAGGTCACCCTGCCGCGCGTGAAGATCCTGCAGATTCTCGAGCGATCGAAGGACATGGAAACCCACCTCAGCGCCGAGGACGTCTACAAGGCGCTGCTCGATGCCGGTGAGGATGTGGGTCTGGCCACGGTATACCGCGTTCTGACCCAGTTCGAGGCCGCCGGCCTGGTGGTGCGCCATCACTTCGACGGCGGCCACGCCCTGTTCGAGGTCTCCCAGGAGGAACACCACGACCACATGGTGTGCCTGGAAAGCGGCAAGATCGTCGAGTTCTTCGACGAGGCCATCGAGCGCCGCCAGCAGGAAATCGCCGAGGAACACGGCTACGAGCTGGTCGACCATGCCTTGGTGCTGTACGTGCGCCCCAAGGACGCCGAGGCCCCCCACCAGTAGGCAGCAGGCCGGCCATCCCCCGGCAGGTGGCGGGCCGGTGCTTGAACGCCCGCGTCAGGGCCTGCCGGGGTAGTTCTCGGAATGCCGCCCCACCCGATTGACCGATTCCCCGCCGTCGACGAACAGCACCTGCCCGGTGACGAAGCGATTGTCGAGCAGATAGTCCAGCGCCTGCCCCAGCTCCTCCACCTCGCCCTGCCGCGCCTGCGGAATGCCCGCGTAACGCCAGGCCAGGTAGTCGCTGGAGCGCTGCGCGGCCGGCAGGATAACGCCGGGAGCGATGGCATTGACGCGGATGGCCGGCGCCAGCTCGATCGCCGCCATGCGCGTCAGTTCGGCCAGCGATTTCTTCGCCAGCAGGTAGGCGGCATAGGCGTGCTGTTCGAAGGCGATCTTGTTGTCGACGATGTTGATGATGTCGCCGGCGTCCACTCGCCGGGCGAACGCCCGGGTGAGCAGGAAGGGCGCGAAGAGGTTGACCCCGAACTGGGTCTCGAGCTGCTCGCGCGTCGTCTCGCGAATGTCGCCGGGCGCATAGGTCGAGGCGCTGTTGACCAGCAGCGCCAGCGCGGGAAAGCGTGCGACCACTCGCTCGACCAGCCCCTCCACGTCGCCCGTGCGGAAGTCGCCGGCGAACGTCTCGCACTCGCGGCCCTGGTGTCGAATCGTCGCCGCGGTTTCCTCGGCCGCCGCCGCGGAGTGATGGTAGTGCAGCGCGATGTCGTAGCCGCGTCGGGCCAGATGCAGGGCGAAGAAGCGGCCGACGCGCGTGGCGCCGCCGGTGACGAGAGCGGCCTGGCGATCGGTCACGATCACAACCTCCTGGATGACGGCGAGAGACGGCAGGCACCGCGCTTCGGCGGCGGTCCGTCACCAACATACGCAGCCGCCGTCAGTGCGACAAGTCCACGCCCAGCAGATGATCCAGCGCCCGGGTGGCGTAGGTGGCGTGGGGCACCGTCACGCTCTCGAGATCCCCGGCCCGGCAGCGCGGACAGGGCTGCACGCCCCGCGCGCCGCGGCGCTCCACGTAGACCAGCGCCTGGCAGTGACGACATAGAAACAACGCACGGCGTGACTCGGCCATGACACCCCTCCCCTGACACCATCCCTTGCTCGTGCCGGTCTCGGCCGGCTTGGTGTCTTCAGTGTGTCAGGGCCCACGCGGGCGTCGAGATGAAAACCGTGGCGCCGGCAGCATGAACCGAACCGGCCTCTCGCCTGTCGCAGGACTGAGAAAGGCGGCCCCTCGGTCCGAGGACGAGCCGCACGGCATTCAACCACCCTCGAGGGATATGCCACACTGACCCTGAACCGTCACGGAAGGAGCTTGCCTCATGATCAAGCAGACCATTACCTGGCGCGAGGTGCCGGGCGAAGGCGACAGTGGACCGCGCTACGAGGTCTACGACAGTGATACCGGGACCGTCATCGGCACCTATGACAGCCGCGAGGCCGCCCAGGAAGAAGTGGATGCCATGAACCGGTCCGATGTGGAAGGCCGCGGGAGCGGCCACCGCAAGCAGGAGGCCGACCCCGCCGGCGGTTGACGGCGGGCAGCCTGTCTCTACGTGCCTCACGACACGTTCCGGCGCGATCAGGAGGCGGCACGCTCCGCCCGGTCGCGCCATGAGTCCCCGGCCGCCGCCATGACCCGTTCCAGGTCGTCACCATGGCACTTGAAGGCCCGGCAGTCGGCACAGTGAACCGTCTGCTCGCTGTCCGCGGGCATCGGCAGCAGGAAGCGCTCCCCGCCGCATACATGGCATTGCAGTTCCAGCGTTACCGTCAGCATGGTCGTCCCTTTCCGTTGTTGGTACTCCGCATTCCCGAGCCCGACCGGCCCGGCCGTTCTCCCCTTGCAGGGGACCCATGGCGTGCCGGGTTGATCTTGGCGCCCTTGCGTACAAGAATTGTACAACATGCAGCCCCCCGGTGCGTGCCATCGCCGGCATTATTCCGCCATCCCGTGACAGGGTCGTGAAAGCCACCGCGACGCGCGACTCGGGCCGCGAAGGCGGCGATGTTATCATCAGGGCCTGCTAATTCCACAAGACAAGAATGGCGAGACGCGCCACTTCACATGGAGGTTCGACGTGCTGAAAGCATCCCCGCGCTCCTGGCTGGGGTACGGCCTATGGCTGGTCCTGGTCCTGTTCACGCTGCCGGCGCTGGCTCAGCCGGCGGCGTCGGCATCGCCCGATGCCGATTCCGGCCCGGCCTACGCCACGCTGGCCGACCTGCTCGAGAACGACGCCTCGCGCCAGCAGCTGATCGAGGAACTGCGCCGCCTCGCCGACACCACCGGGGCCGCCGGCCAGGCGTCGGGAGCCGCGGCAACCTCGCCCGCCCCGGCGCCCGAGAATGTCAGTCTGGCCCGGCATATCGCCGAGATGACCAGCGACATCGCCAGCGACGCCGGCACCCAGCTCCATAATCTGGGCCGGGCGCTGATGGGCATTGTCTCGCCACAGGACCATGCCGGCCCGGGTATCGACCTGGCGGCACTCAGCAGCGCGGCGATCAACCTGACCCTGGTGATCGTCGCCACCTTCGCGGTGTTCTTCCTGCTGCGCCGGCTGATGCATCCGCTGTTCGTGCGCATCAGCCACTGGTCCCAACAGGGCGAAGGCCGCAGCGCCCTGCTGCGCCTGGTGGTGGCCGTGGCCATCGCCGCGCTGGTCGATGTGGTGGTGATCGCCCTGGGCTATGTCGGCGGCAACCTGATCGCCACCTTCGCCATCGGCGAGAGCGGCAGCCTGTCCACCCAGGCCTCGCTGTTCCTCAACGCCTTCCTGGTCATCGAGCTGGTCAAGGCCGCCCTGCGCATGCTGCTGTCGTCGCACTACGACGGCCTGCGGCTGATTCCCACCAACGCCGCCAACGCCGCGCACTGGAACCGCTGGCTGGCCGCGCTGACCGGCTTCGTCGGTTACGGCATGCTGGTGCTGGTGCCGATCGTCAACTTCAACCTGTCGCCGGCGCTGGGCAAGGGCATCGGCCTGCTGGTCATGATCCTGGCCTTCATCTATGCCACCACCATGATCCTGCGCAATCGCCAGCCGGTGCGCGAGGCGCTCGATGCCAAGGCCGAACAGGCCACCATGAGCCCCAGCCGGGTCGGCCTGCGGCTGCTCGGGCGGGTCTGGCACTGGCTGGCCATCGCCTACTGCCTGATGGTGCTGCTGGTGAGCATCGTGCGCCCCGAGTCCGCCCTGCCCGACGTCGCCATCGCGACCCTGCAGTCGCTGATCATCGTCGGCGTGGGCCTGCTGATCTCGGGCAGCCTGACCCAGATCATCGGCCGGCGCATCACCCTCTCCGACGAGCTGCGCCGCCGGCTGCCGCTGCTCGAGGTCCGCCTCAACGCCTACATCCCCACCTTCCTCAAGGTGATCCGCACGATCATCCTGGTCGTGGTGGCCATGCTGGTGCTCAATGCCTGGGGCGCCTTCGACCTGGCCGCCTGGTACGCCACCGCGGCGGGCCGCGGCATCGTCAGCAAGGTCATCGACGTCATCGTCATCCTCGCCGTCGCCGCGGCCGTGTGGATCGCCCTGGCCAGCCTGATCGAGCATCGCCTCAATCCGGAAACCGGCAGCGGCGAGCCCTCGGCCCGCGCTAAGACCCTGCTCAGCCTGTTCCGCAACGCCCTGGCGATCGCTCTGGTGACCATGACGGCGATGATCGTGCTCGCCGAGATCGGCATCAACATCGGCCCGCTGATCGCCGGCGCCGGGGTGATCGGCCTGGCCATCGGTTTCGGCGCCCAGAAGCTGGTGCAGGACATCATCACCGGGGTGTTCATCCAGGTGGAGAACGCCATGAACACCGGCGACGTGGTCACCGTGGGCGGCGTCACCGGCACCGCCGAGCGCCTGAGCATCCGCTCGGTGGGCATCCGCGACCTGGCCGGCACCTACCACATCGTGCCCTTCTCCAGCGTCGACACCGTCTCCAACTACATGCGCGAGTTCGGCAACCACGTCGGCGAGTACGGCATCGCCTACCGCGAGAGCATCGACGACGCCATCGCCCAGCTGGAACTCGCCTTCGAGGACCTCAAGGCCAGCGAGCACGGCAACAAGCTGCTGGCGCCGCTCACCGTGGCCGGCGTCACCGCCCTGGCCGACAGCTCGGTGAACATCCGCGTGGTGATCAAGACCACGCCGGGCGACCAGTGGGGCGTGGGCCGGGCCTACAATCGCCTGGTCAAGCTGCGCTTCGATGCCGCCGGCATCGAGATCCCCTTCCCGCACACCACGCTGTACTTCGGCGAGGACAAGGACGGCAGCGCCCCGGCGGCCAACATCCGCCTGGTCGAGAATCGCCGCCAGGCGGCGGACACCACCCGCAGCGAGCCCGCGACCGACGGCGAGACCCCGGTCTACCGGGTCAGCGATCCCTCGCACAGGAAGCCGGACGAGGACGACGTCGACTCGCCGCAGGAGCGCTGAGCGCTCCGCCCCGGCGACGACCGGCATGACAAAAGGGGCGGCCTTCGGGCCGCCCCTTTTCATTGTCCGCCCGATGTAGCGCGCCGGGTTACTGAGTGGTCACCAGCATCACCGCGCTGAGGATCGCGGTGACCCACATCGCCGGCCGGATCGCCTCCAGGCGCCCCGTGCACAGCTTGATGATCACGAAGCTCAAAAAGCCGAAGGCGATCCCCAGGGTGATCGAGTAGGTCAGCGGCATCAGGATGATCGCCAGGAAGGCGGGGAAGGCCTGGTCGAACTTCTCCCACTCGATCTGGCGCACCGGCGCCATCATGAACAGCCCCACCATCACCAGCGCCGGCGCCGTGGCGACCGCCGGTACCAGCGACAGCAGCGGCGAGAGGAACAGGAACGGCAGGAACAGCAGGCCGATGACCACCGCCACCAGCCCGGTGCGCCCGCCCTGGGCCACGCCGGCGCCGGACTCGATGAAGGTCTGGGCGGCGCTGGTGCCCAGCGGCGCGGCGATCATCGAGGCGAAGGCATCGACGGTCATCGAGCGCTTGAGATTGCGCGGGTTGCCATCCGCGTCCTTGAGATCGGCGGACTCCGCCAGCGCCAGGAAGCACGACAGCGAATCGAAGAAGTTGGTGAACAGCATGACGAAGATGAACGGCAGGTAGGCGACCTTGAGCGCGCCCCAGACATCGACCTGCAGCACCGCGCTGAAGTCCGGCAGCGATGCCAGGCCGTTCCACTGCACGACGATCTCGTCGCCCCACAGCCGCCCCATCGGCAGCGCCACCAGGGTGGTGAAGGCGATGCCCAGGATCAGCGCGCCGTTGAGGCGCAGGATGGTGAAGATCGCCGTGGCCATCATGCCCAGGAAGAAGGTGATCAGCGACGGGTCGAGATCGCCCAGCGAGACCAGCGTCGCCGGGTTGGCGACCACGAAGCCGGCGTTCTTGAAACCGATGAAGGTAATGAACAGCCCGATGCCGCAGGTGATGGCGAAGCGCAGCGAGTCGGGGATCGCCTCGATGATCGCCTTGCGCACGTTGAACATCGCCAGCACCGCGAACATCACCCCCGACCAGAACACGCAGCCCAGCGCCGTCTGCCAGGGCAGCCCCGCGCCCTGCACCAGGGTGTAGGTGAACAGTGCGTTCATGCCCATCCCCGGCGCCACGAGGATCGGGTTGCGGGCATAGAGCCCCATCGCCAGGCTGCTCATGAAGCTGATCATCACGGTGGCGGACAGCGCCGCCGAGAACGGAATGCCGGCATCGCTGAGGATCGCCGGGTTGACGACGATGATGTACATCCCCGCCAGGAAGGTCGCCAGGCCGGCCAGCAGCTCGGTCCTGAGCGTCGAGCCGCGACGCTCGATGTTGAAGTAGCGCACCAGGAAGGCGGTGCGCGGCGAGTCGGAGGAACGAGACGCCTCGAGGGACGCCGAAGTGCCTTGTTGCATGGGTCGGGTTCCATTGTTGTTGTCGATCGGATGCAAGAGCGCCTTACAGCGTATGCGATATTTGACCATTTGGACAAACAAAGGCCACAGACTTTCGTATACAAATCCCGAAACCCATGCCGGGGTCACGCGGCTGGCCCGCCAGAGAGAAACCCGATAGCCGCCAGACAACCATAAAAAAGGGCGCCCATGTGGGCGCCCAGGAGAGCAAATCGCGTGTCGCGTCAGGGGTTCTGATCGCTGGGCTGCGGCAGTGCCGGCAGCGACTTGTCGAGCAACTCGACGCTCTGACGGTAGTAGAGCTGGCTCTTGTCGTGATCGCCGAGGTTGGCGAACAGCCGCGCCAGCTCGGCGCACACCACGCCGCTGGGGCGCTGGCGCTGGCTGGCCTCGAAGTACTCCTGCGCCTTGCCCCAGTAGGCGTTGCGCAGCGACAGGCGCCCCAGGGTCAGCAGCAGGTCGGGGTCGTTGGGCCGTTCCTGCAGCCACTTCTCGGCATAGGCCAGCTGGCGGCCGGCATCGACGTTGAGCAGGCCGTAGCGCAGCACCAGACGGCTGTCCCAGTGCTCCTTGAGGGTCTGGCGCAGCAGGCGCTCGGCGATGCCCTCCTCCTTGCCGCGGACCAGGGCCTCGGTATACAGGCCGACCAGCTCCACGTCGCCGCGCAGGTAGTCGGGCATCTCCGCCCACAGGTTGCGCACCCGCTCGACATCGCCGGGCCGCCGGGCCGCCTGCAGGATCAGCTCGCGATAGGCGCGCTGCTCCATGTGGCGGCGCTCGTCGTCGCCGACCAGCTGCTGACGCGCCAGGCGCGGCATCAGGCGACGAATGCCGTCCCAGTCGTTGACGCTCAGGTAGGCCTGCTTGAGCAGCTTGAGCACCTGCGGGTGATCGGGCAGCTGCTTTTCCAGGCGCGTCAGGGTGGCCAGCGCCTCCTCGAACTGCTGGCGGTCGAGCATCAGCTGCGCCTGGACCAGCCCCACGGCGGCATCCGAGCCCTCGGTGCTGAAATGGGCCCGCTTGAGCAGCGCGTCGGCCTGGTCGTGGCGCCCCTGGTAGTGAGCCGCCAGGGCCGCCGAGAGGTAGTTGACCAGCGGCGTGCTGGAGTCGTCCGCCGCCTTGGTCAGGGACTTCTCGGCCCGCTTCCAGCGGCCCTCGGCGAGCGCCACCAGGCCACGCACGGTGCGGCGCATGGCGTTGCGCTGACGGGTGCGGGTGTTCCACACCTTGAGCCGGCTGACCGGACGCCGCAGGCGCATCAGCAGGCGCAGCACGAAATGCAGCACCACGAACACGGCGAACAGCAGCACCAGGCCGAACCAGAACGAGGTCTGGAAGGAGGTATCGCCCACGCGCACCAGCCAGTAGCCGGGCACCGACTGCATCAGCTGGCCGAACAGCGCACCGATCGCCAGGCCGAAGACGACGACGAGAATCAGTTTCCTCATGCCGCGCCGCTCCCGGCGTCATGACGACGCTCCATGAAATCGCGCAGCTTCTGCAGCGAGGCGCTGATGTCCGGCAGTTCCGGGCGAATGGTCTTGTCGCCGAGCGAACCAAGCTTGTCCAGCGCGCTGCTCACGCCCTGATTGCCGGTGTCGTAGTAGCCCTGGATCAGCGAGCGGGCCTTGTCCAGGCTGGCGCGATAGAGTTCGGGATCGCTCTGCAGCAGGGCCAGCTGGGCCTGCTCGAGCTGCAGGCGCACATTCTGACGCAGGTAGGATTCCTGCTGCGGCGTGATCAGCGCCTCGAGCGCCTGGTCATGCTTGCGCACCACCACCAGATCCTTGAGTTCCTGGCCGAAGCGTGCCAGCTGCTGCTGCCAGCCACCCTTCATCGGCGAGGTGTCGCCGGCCTGGGCCGCCTGCTGCTGGATGTCCTGCTCCAGCGGCAGCTTGGCCAGCTGCTCCTGCAGCGCCATCAACGTCAGGTAGACGCCGGTGCGATCGATCTGCGGCACCGAGTTGAGCTCGCCGAGCTCCGACTGGATGGCGCGGCGCACCGGGGTCAGCGCCGGGTTGTCGAGCTGGGCCAGGCGCTGGTCGGCGGTCTGCAGCAGCGAGACGGCGCCCTTCACGTCGCGCTCGAGCTGCAGGCGCTGGTTGGCCAGGCCCAGCAGGTATTCCACCTCGGCGAAGCGCCATTCGCTGGCGTCGGTCTGCTGCTTGCTGGCCAGCTGGGCCAGCACCTTGTCGAGGGTGGCGTTCATTTCCTGACGGTACTGCTGGAAATCGTCGCGGATCGCCTGCACGGCCTGACCGCGCTGGCTGTCGCGCTGCTCGAGCTGGCTGCGCAGATCATCGAGCCCCTGGCGGTTCTGCGACACCTGGTCGAGCGCACTCAGGCGCTGCTGCTGTTGCTGAAGCTGCTGCCAGCCCCACCAGCCGCCGACGCCCACACCGGCCGCCAGCACCACCACCAGCGCCAGGGCGATGCCGCCGGCCTTGCCGCCGCCTCCGCCGCTCGAAGGCCGCGCAGTACCGCCATTGCCGGTGGGCGGCGGCGTAGCCTTGCCGTTACCGGCGGTCTTGCCGCTCTCGCCCTTCGCCGGGGTCTGTTTCGCGCCCTGCGATGAGCCACTGGACTTGCCGCCCGATGCCTTGTCCGCGGCGGCTTTTCCGTTCGAGGCGCTCTTGGCGTTGTTCGTCTTGCCCGCGGCAGACGTGTTCGTCGAGGCCGGCTTCGTCGACGACGACGCGGCGGCCTTGTCGCGACCACGGTCGGACGAGGCCCGCTCGGCCTTGCCATTGCCCGGCGCGGCGGACGTGTCGCCGGACGGCTGGTCACCGCCGGCCGCCGTGTCCTTCCCGCCGGACGGCGAACGCGGTTCGTCCTGATCGTGTTCTTGCTTGCTCATCTGTCGCTAGCCCTTTTCAAGATCATCATGATCGGCGCCATTGAGGTTGCAGACGTCGGCCACGGCGGCTGCCAGCGCGGCCGGCGAGGCGCCTTTCGCCATCACGGGGCGCAGGAAACCCAGGTTGTCGGCCAGTGTAGCCAAACGTCGACTGGAAACGATTAGCGGTTGGTTCAACGCTGCCTTGTGACACCATCCTGCCAGATGTTCGAGCAGTTCGCCGCTGGTCACAACCAGCGCCGCGAAATCCCCCTCGCGCAGTCGTGCCTGCATCGCCGGCTCGGGCGGCCGTAACTCGCGGCGATACAGCGCCAGCCGGGTGACCCGCGCCCCGCGCTGCGACAAGGTGTCGCCCAGGGTGGGCCGGCCGCCCTCGCCGGCCGCCAGCAGCACCCGCTGCCCCGCGAGGCTCGCCAGCGAGGGCAGCGTCAGCAGCGCCTCGCTGGTGGTGCCCGCCGCGGCCGGCGGCAGGTGGACGCGTACCCCGAGCTCGCGATGCAACACCTCGGCGCTGCCGGCGCCGAGGGCATAGAAGCGCGGCCCCAGCGGCAGCTGCGGCCAGTAGCGGTCGAGCCCCTCGGCCAGGCAGCGGGCGGCGAAGGGGCTGACCACGATCACCCGATCCAGGTTGTCGAAATCGAGCCAGGCCTGGCGGATCGCCGGCGTCTCGGGCAACGGCTCCAGGCGCATCGCCTCGAGCTCGAGCGGCTCGGCCCCCCGTGCCTCGAGCGCTCGCGCCAGCGGCACCGCGCGCTCCCCCGGGCGGGTGATCAGCACACGCGGGCGCGCCACCATCAGGCGTCGCCGTAGACCTGGGCCAGGATCTCGCCGGCGCCCAGGTCGAGCAGTTCCTCGGCGATGCGGATGCCCAGGGTCTCGGGCTCGGCCGCCGCGCCACGCCCCTCGGCACGCAGCACGCGGGTGCCGTCCGGGGTGCCCACCAGCGCCCGCAGCCACAGAGTGCGCCCGTCGTCCTCGAGCACCGCGTGGCCGGCGATGGGCACCTGGCAGCCGCCCTCGAGGCGGGTGTTCATGGCCCGCTCGGCGCGCACCCGGGTGGCCGTCTCGGCATGATCGAGCGGCGTCAGCAGCGCCAGCAGATCCGGGTCGTTGGTGCGGCACTCGATGCCCAGTGCCCCCTGGCCGCAGGCCGGCAGGCTGACCTCGGGCGGCAGCTCCCGGGTGATGCGCTCGCCGAGCCCCAGCCGACGCAGCCCGGAGGTGGCGAGGATGATGGCGTCGAATTCGCCGGCATCCAGCTTGCCCAGGCGCGTCTGCACGTTGCCGCGCAGATTGAGAATCTCGAGGTCGGGGCGCGCCTCGCGGACCTGCAGGCCGCGGCGCAGGCTCGAGGTGCCCACGCGCGCGCCCTCGGGCAGGGCGTCGAGATCGGCATGGTCGTTGGAGACGAAGGCGTCGGTGGGCTCGGCGCCCTCGAGGATCACCGACAGCCCCAGCCCCTCGGGGAAGTGCATCGGCACATCCTTCATCGAATGCACGGCGATGTCGGCGCGACCGTCGAGCATGGCGTCTTCCAGCTCCTTGACGAACAGCCCCTTGCCGCCGACCTTGGCCAGCGGCGCGTCGAGGATCTTGTCGCCCCGGGTGGACATCGCCACCAGCTCGACGTCGAGCTCCGGGTGCAGCGCCTGGAGTCGATCGCGCACATGCTCGGCCTGCCACAGGGCCAGGCGGCTCTGGCGTGTGGCGATGCGAAGGGTCTGGATGGCGGGCACGGTGATCTCCCCTGAAAGTCGGCATGATTCGGTGGGCAATCCGGCGGTCACGGCGGCACGCTCGGCGCCATGCCGCCACCTCGGCCCAAACCGACATCATAAAGCAGTCGCGAGACAAGGAAAAATGCGCCGTGGCGAGCGGTCGCGCGCCGGGGCGGTCGCGGCTGTCGCCGGGCCGGCCCCGCGCCCGCTCCTCCGTCTTCGCCGGCCCGCGGGGCGCGCTCGCCAGGCGCGCTGACTCTGGTACACTCGGTGCCAGACCTTCACGCAATCAAGCAGGATCGCATCCCCGATGAGTCAGCAGACCAATCAATCCTGGGGGGGGCGCTTCAGCGAACCCACCGACGCCTTCGTCGAGCAGTTCACCGCCTCGGTGAACTTCGATCGCCGCCTCTTCCATCACGACATTCGCGGCTCGATCGCCCATGCGACCATGCTCGCGCGGGTCGGCGTGCTGACCCTCGACGAGCGCGACGCGATCATCCAGGGCCTCGGCGAGATCGAGCGCGAGATCGAGGAGGGCTCCTTCCCCTGGTCGGTGGCGCTCGAGGACGTGCACATGAACATCGAGGCACGCCTGACCGAGAAGATCGGCATCACCGGCAAGAAGCTGCACACCGGGCGCTCGCGCAACGACCAGATCGCCACCGACATCCGCCTCTACCTGCGCGACGAGATCGACGCCATCGATGCCGAGCTGGCGCGCCTGCGCGACGGCCTGATCGAACTGGCCGCCCGCGAGGCCGACACCATCATGCCCGGCTTCACTCACCTGCAGACCGCCCAGCCGGTGACCTTCGGTCATCATCTGCTGGCCTGGCAGGAGATGGTGGCCCGCGACCACGAACGCCTGCGCGACTGCCGCAAGCGGGTCAACGTCATGCCGCTGGGCGCCGCGGCGCTGGCCGGCACCACCTACCCCATCGACCGCCACGTCACCGCCGAGCTGCTGGGCTTTGCGCGCCCGGCCGAGAACTCGCTGGATGCGGTCAGTGACCGCGACTTCGCCATCGAGTTCGCCGCGCTGGCCAGCCTGCTGCTGATGCATCTGTCGCGGATGAGCGAGGAGCTGGTGCTGTGGACCAGCGCCCAGTTCGACTTCATCGACCTGCCGGACCGCTTCTGCACCGGCAGCTCGATCATGCCGCAGAAGAAGAACCCCGACGTGCCCGAGCTGGTGCGCGGCAAGAGCGGTCGGGTCTACGGTCACCTGATGAGCCTGCTGACGCTGATGAAGTCGCAGCCGCTGGCCTACAACAAGGACAACCAGGAGGACAAGGAGCCGCTGTTCGACACCCTCGACACCGTCAAGGGCTGCCTGCGCGCCTTCGCCGACATGATTCCGGCGATCGAGGCCAGGGCCGACAGCATGTACGAGGCGGCGCGCCGCGGCTTCTCCACCGCCACCGACCTGGCGGACTACCTGGTGCGCGCCGGGGTGGCCTTCCGCGATGCCCACGAGATCGTCGGCCAGTCGGTGGCCTACGGCATCGAGCAGGGCAAGGACCTCTCCGAGATGACCCTCGACGAGCTGCGCCAGTTCTCGGACGCGATCGGCGAGGACGTCTTCGAGGTGCTGACGCTGGAGGGCTCGGTGGCCGCGCGCAACCACATCGGCGGCACCGCGCCGGATCAGGTGCGCGCCGCCGCCCAGCGCGCCCGCGACGCCCTGAGCGCGCTCATGGAGGCGCGGGCATGACGGCCCGCCGCCGGCCCGGGGCGCTGCCGGCGCTGCTGCTGGCCGCCGGGATGCTGGCGGGCTGCGGCCAGAAGGGGCCGCTGTACCACCCCGGCGACGAGCAGGCCGCGCGACAGTACGACCCGGCGGACGCCTACACCCCGGACGACGCGACCCAGGCGCCGGACGCCGCGCCGGACTCCGATGCATCGAGCAAACACAGCGGGACATAAGCAGCATGGATCATTTCGACTACCGTGACGGCCAGCTTCATGGCGAGGACGTGCCGCTGGCGACGATCGCCCAGCGCTTCGGCACGCCCTGCTACGTCTATTCCCGGGCCACGCTGGAGCGCCACTTCCGTGCCTACAGCGAGGCGCTGGCCGGCCATCCGCACCTGATCTGCTACGCGGTGAAGGCCAACTCCAACCTGGCGGTGCTCGACGTGCTGGCGCGGCTCGGCGCCGGTTTCGACATCGTCTCGGTGGGCGAGCTGGAGCGGGTGCTGGCCGCCGGCGGCGACCCGTCCCGGGTGGTATTCTCCGGCGTCGCCAAGGAGCGCCACGAGATGGCCCGCGCCCTGGAAGTGGGCATCAAGTGCTTCAACGTCGAGTCGCTGCCCGAGCTGGAGCGTCTCGACGAGGTCGCCGGCGAATGCGGCGCGGTCGCGCCGGTGTCGCTGCGGGTCAACCCCGATGTCGACGCCCGCACCCATCCGTACATCTCCACCGGGCTCAAGGCCAACAAGTTCGGCATCCCCGTCGACGACGCGCCGGCGGTCTACGCCCGCGCCGCCGAGCTGCCCAATCTACGGGTGGTGGGGCTGGACTGCCACATCGGCTCGCAGCTCACCGAGCTCGCCCCCTTCCTGGACGCCCTCGACCGGCTGCTGGTGCTGCTCGAGCGGCTCGAGGCCCAGGGCATCACCATCGAGCATCTCGACCTGGGCGGCGGCCTGGGCGTGCCCTATCAGGGCGAGCAGCCCCCGGCACCGTTCGACTACGCCCGCGCCCTGCTCGAGCGCCTGGCCACCTGGAAGGAAGGCCGCGAGCTGACCCTGCTGTTCGAGCCGGGACGCTCCATCGCCGCCAACGCCGGCGTGCTGCTGACCCGCATCGAGTACCTCAAGCCCGGCGAGACGAAGCACTTCGCGATCGTCGACGCCGGCATGAACGACCTGATCCGCCCGGCGCTGTACCAGGCCTGGCAGGCGATCCTGCCGGTGGACACCCGCGCCCCCCGCGAGCGCGCCACCTACGACGTGGTCGGCCCGGTCTGCGAGACCGGCGACTTCCTGGGCAAGGACCGTGAGCTCGCCGTGGCGCCGGGTGACCTGCTGGCGGTACGCTCCGCCGGGGCCTACGGCTTCGTCATGGCCTCCAACTACAACAGCCGCCCGCGCCCGCCCGAGGTCATGGTCGACGGCGACCGCAGCCACCTGGTGCGGCGCCGCGAGACCCTCGAGGAGCTGTGGGCGGGCGAGGCACGACTGCCGGAGAATCGCTGATGCGGGTGTACTTCACCAAGATGCACGGCCTGGGCAACGACTTCATGGTGGTCGACCTGGTCACCCAGCGGGCGCGCTTCGACACCGAGCAGATCCGCCGGCTCGCCGATCGCCACTTCGGCATCGGCTTCGACCAGCTGCTGCTGGTCGAGCCGCCGCGCAATCCGGAGATGGACTTCCGCTACCGGATCTACAACGCCGACGGCAGCGAGGTGGAGAACTGCGGCAACGGCGCGCGCTGCTTCGCCCGCTTCGTGCGCGATCAGCAGCTGACCCACAAGCACGAGATCCGCGTCGAGACCCTCGGCGGTCCGCTGACGCTGCTGGTCACCGAGGACGAGCGCGTGCAGGTCGACATGGGCGCCCCGCGCTTCGCCCCCGAGGCGCTGCCCTTCACGGCCGACGCCGACCGGGTGCTGCATGCCCTCGAGGTGGACGGCGAGCGTCTCGAGATCGGCGCGGTCTCCATGGGCAATCCCCACGCCGTGCTGCGGGTCGATGACGTCGACAGCGCACCGGTGGCCCGCCTGGGGCCCCGGATCGAGCATCACCCGCACTTCCCGCGCCAGGTCAACGTCGGCTTCATGCAGGTGGCCTCGCGCCACGAGATCCGCCTGCGCGTGCACGAGCGCGGTGCCGGCGAGACCCTGGCCTGCGGCACCGGCGCCTGTGCCGCCGTGGCCAGCGGCATCCGCCAGGGCCTGCTGGAAAGCCCGGTGACGGTACACCTGCCGGGCGGGTCGCTGACCATCGAATGGGCCGGCGACGACGAGGCACCACTGCTCATGACCGGGCCCGCCGAGCGGGTGTTCGACGGCCGCGTGAACCTGCGCTGATCCTGCGCGGCACACGCCACGCGACGCCCTGATTTCCGCGTAACTGACGAGGACGCCACCCATGCCCCCCGCGAAAGCGCCCGAACCCCGGCAGACCCTCGACCCCGAGATGGTGGCGCAGTGGCTGGCCCGCCATCCCGACTTCTTCGTCGGTCGCGAGGGCCTGCTGCAGCAGCTCAAGGTGCCGCACCCGGACGCCCGTCACGGGGCCGTGTCGCTGCTCCAGCGGCTGGTGCACGACCTGCGCGAGCGGGCCGAGGGCGCCGAGCGCCATCTCGAGCAGCTGCTCGACTCGGCGCGGCACAACGAGTCGCAGTACCGGCGCACCCGCGAGCTGATCCTGGCCCTGCTCGAGGCCGAGGACAGCGACGCCCTGGGCGAGACCCTGGCCACCCAGCTGGCCGAGCGCTTTCGCACCCAGGCCGTGGCGCTGTGGTGCGCCCCCTCGCTCACCGACTGTGACCCCGCACCGCCGCAGCCGCCGCGCTTCGTGCTCGACGAGGCCAGCGGCGCCCGCCTGGCGGCACTGCTCGACGGGCGGGCCAGCCGCTGCCGGCGCCTGTCGCGGACCGACTGGAAGCGCCTGCTGCCGCACATCGACCCGCCCTCGCAGGCCGGCTCCTGCGCCGTCACCCGGCTGACGCTGGGCGAGCCGCAGGGCTACCTGATCCTCGCCAGCCATGACGCCGAGCACTTCCGCGCCAGCCTGGACACCCTGTTCACCGAGTACCTCGGCGAGGTCGTCGCGCGCCTGATGGTGGCCCATGCCCGCCCCGACTGACGCCCTGGACGCCGCCGTCGAGGCCTTCCTGCAGGCCCTCGCCCGGGAGGCCAGCCCGGCCACGGTGGCGGCCTACCGGCGCGACCTGGCGGCGCTGACCGTCTGCGTCCGCGAGGCCGGGCTCGCCGACTGGGCCGAGCTGGACCGCGAGCAGATCCGCCGCTTCCTGGGTCGAGAACGCGCCCGCGGCCTGGCGCCGCGCAGCCTGGCCCGGCGCCGCGCGGCGCTGTCGCGCTTCACCCGCGCCCTGCACGACCAGGGCGTGCTGTCCCACGACCCGGTGCGCCTGACGCGCACGCCGCGCGCCCCCGCGACCCTGCCCAAGCCGCTGGACGTCGATCAGCTGGCGCGCTTTCTCGACACCCCTCACGACGGCTCGCCGCTGGCGTGCCGCGACCAGGCGATGTGCGAGCTGTTCTACTCCAGCGGCCTGCGCCTGGCCGAGCTGGCCGGCCTCGACCTCGACCACCTTGCCGCGCACCGCGTACGCGTGCTCGGCAAGGGCGCCAAGCCCCGCCAGGTGCCGGTGGGCCAGCGCGCCAGCCAGACCCTCGACGCCTGGCTGGCGGTCCGCCCGACCCTGGCGGCGGCCGGGGAGCCGGCGCTGTTCGTCGGCCGCCGCGGCAGTCGCCTGGGGCACCGCGCCATCCAGCAGCGTCTGTCACGGCTCGCCGTCGAGCGCGGCCTGCCGGAGCACCTGCACCCGCACCGCCTGCGCCACTCGTTCGCCAGCCACCTGCTCGAGTCCAGCCAGGACCTGCGGGCCGTCCAGGAACTGCTCGGCCACGTCAACCTGTCGACCACCCAGATCTACACGCGGCTGGACTGGCAGCACCTGGCCGGCGTCTACGATGCCGCCCATCCCCGGGCGCGCCGGCGCACGCCGGACAACGACGACCCATAGCGGTCCCACCCGCAAGGAGCCCTGCCGATGCGCCCCATCACCGCCCTGACCTTCGACCTGGACGATACCTTCTGGGACAACGCGCCGGTCATGGCGCGCACCGAGACCGGCCACTACGACTGGCTCCACGAACGCGTCGGCCATGCCGAGCACTTCCCGCTGGAGGAGTATCAGCGCCGCCGGCTGGCCTTCGCCGCGCGTCACCCCGTGCGCCGCGGCGATTTCACCTGGGTGCGGCGCGAGACGCTGCGCGAGATGCTCGTCGAGTTCGGCCTGGAGGCGGCGGACGCGGCCCACTGGGCCGAGGCCGCCATCGAGCGCATGCTGGCCCTGCGCCACGAGATCGAGGTGTTCGAGGAGGTGCCGGCGATGCTCGACGCCCTGGGACAGCGCTATCGGCTCGGCGCGATCACCAACGGCAACGTGGATCTGACACGCCTGGCGATCGGCCGGCATTTCCCGGTGATCATCAACGCCGGCGAGAGCCTGGCGCCCAAGCCCGACGCCCGCCCCTTCCTCGCCGCGCTGGCGCGGCTCGGTCCGGTACCGCCCTCGCAGGGGCTGCATGTCGGCGACTCCTGGCGCGAGGACGTGCTGCCGGCGCGGCGGCTGGGCATGCGGGTGGCCTGGATCGACAAGGACGACGAGCGCCCGGCGACGCTGCCCGAGGGCGTGTACCGTCTGGGGCATATCCGCGAGCTGCCGGCGCTGCTGGACAGGCTGACCGAGTGACTGGGAGAGCAACTTCAGTCGCAATGAACCCGCCACCGGGCACCGCCGTCGGGGATCAATCCCGGCGGGTCAGCCCGGCCGAGGGACTGCAGGAGCGCGTTCAGGCCTCGGCGGTGTCGAGCAGCCAGGCGTCGAGCCGCGCCTCGAGGGTCTCCAGCCCCTGGCGCTTGAGCGACGAGAACAGCTGGATGCTGACCAGATCCTCCCACTCGCGCAGCTGCGAGCGCACCTTGGCCAGGGCGTTCTTGGCCGCGCCGGGCTTGAGCTTGTCGGCCTTGGTCAGCAGGATGTGCACTGGCATGTCCTGATCGTCGGCCCAGCCCAGCATCATCTCGTCGAACTCGCTGAGCGGATGGCGCACGTCCATCAGCAGCACCACCCCCTGCAGCGAACCGCGCCGCTGCAGGTAGTCGGCCAGGTGGCGCTGCCACTCGCGCTTGACCGCCTCGGGCACCTTGGCATAGCCGTACCCCGGCAGGTCGACCAGCCGGCAGGCCTCGTCGCCGGCGAGGCTGAAGAAGTTGATCAGCTGGGTGCGCCCCGGCGTCCGGGAGGTCCGGGCCAGCGCCTTCTGCCGGGACAGCGTATTGATGGCACTCGACTTGCCGGCGTTGGAGCGGCCGGCGAAGGCCACCTCGCGGCCCTGGTCGGCCGGGCACTGGCCCAGTGTCGGGGCGCTGGTCATGAAACGGGCGGTCTGGTAGTTGAGACGGGTCACGGCTTGCCTCGTCGGGCTGGGCGGAAATCGACTGGACCGGCGATTGTAGCACTCCCGTCCGGCGGCTGTGAGCCTCGCACCCGGCTCGCCAAGGCCATCGCCGTTGGCTCTGACGAGAGCGCCAGGGGCAGGTTGGAGAGGGGGTTTTTGGCCATGGCCGGAAAAATGTTCCTTTCCATATCCGGCATTCCCGCCATCCATGGCGGTCAGATAGCCCAAGTAGCGCCCAGGGAGGGGTCTATAGCGCCCCTCGGAAACCTGCCGACGGATCAGCCCGAGTCATGTTGCAGCTATCTACGACTGCCCTGCCCGTTCCACTCGCCGGCCTTGCCGGAACCTTGGCGCTCCGGGCGACTCCAACACGCCGACGAATCTGATACCTTTAGGGTCATCGCCATCATCGAAAGGAGAATGGGCGCATGTTGAAACAGTGGATCGCGGCCGTCGCCGGCCTGGGCTTCTCCGCGCTGGTCATGGCCGCGCCGCCGGTGGCCGGCGAGGACTACAAGGTGCTCGACACCCCGGTGGAAACCTCGGTGCCCGACGGCCAGATCGAGGTGACCGAAGTCTTCTGGTACGGCTGCCCGCACTGCTACGCCTTCGAGAAGCCGCTCAACGCCTGGGTCGCCGAGCTGCCCGACGATGTCACCTTCGTGCGCGTGCCCGCCACCATGGGCGACACCTGGACGGCCCATGCCCGCGCCTTCTACGCCGCCAAGTCGCTGGGCATCCTCGACAAGGTCCATGACGACTTCTTCGACGCCATCCACAAGGACGGCCGGCACCTGACCGACCCGGAGAAGGTGGCCGAGTTCTTCAGCCACTACGGCGTCACCCAGGACGAGGCACTCAAGGCGCTCGACTCCTTCGGCGTGAAGAGCGAGCTCAACCAGGCCCATGCGCGGATGCGCGGCTACCAGATCATGGGCGTGCCGGCGCTGATCGTCGACGGCCACTATGTCGTCACGCCGCAGTCCGCCGGCAGCCTGGAAAACATGCCCAAGGTCGCCGATGCGCTGATCGACAAGGTTCGCGAGCAACGCAGCCAGTAGGGGCTGCTTTCGCAACCGGCAAACGCGGTGGGCGTCTCCGGCGCCCACCCCATCGGGAGTCTGGAAATGATCGCCAAGCCATGACCCAGGTGCACGCCTTCCACGCCGGCCCCACCGCGACGCTGCGCCTGCTGACCTTCAACCTGCAGGTGGGCATCTCGACGTCGGCCTATCACCACTACCTGACGCGCAGCTGGCAGCACCTGCTGCCTCATCCCCGGCGCCAGCGCCGACTCGACCTGATGAGCGAGGTGCTCAAGGGCTACGACATCGTCGGCCTGCAGGAGGCCGACGGCGGCAGCTTCCGCTCGGGCAACGTCAACCAGGTGGACTACCTGGCGCGGCATGCGGGCTTTCCTCATCACTACCAGCAGCTCAACCGCAACCTGGGCCGCTTCGCCCAGCACAGCAACGGCCTGCTGTCGCGCCTGGCGCCCGCCCGCATCGAGGAGCACCGCCTGCCGGGCACCCTGCCCGGGCGCGGCGCCCTGCACGCCCGCTACGGCGACGGCCCGGATGCCCTGCACATCTTCATCGCCCACCTGGCACTCAGCCATCGCGGCCGGGTGCGCCAGCTCGACTACCTGAGCGAGCTGGTCGCGCCGCTCCACCACGTGGTGGTGATGGGCGATCTCAACTGCACCCCCGAGCAGCTCCACAGCCACTCGCGCTTCTGCAGCGCCCTGCCGCTGCGCCCGGCTCGCACCTTATTGAGTTATCCTTCCTGGCAGCCACGCCGGGCGCTGGATCATATCCTGCTGTCGTCGTCGCTGGAGGCGGACAACCTGCAGGTCCTCGACCAGCTGTTCTCCGACCATCTGCCCCTGGCCGTCGATATCCACCTGCCGCCCCGCTGCCAGCAGGCGCTGGGCCTCCCGTCGGACCGATGAGCCCTTGCCGCCGACCCTGCCCCGGGCACGGCTGAGCGGATCCGGCGGCCCGGCGATCCGGCGATCCGGCGTGGTCGTCACGCCGCCGCTCAAGTTAATGCTCGGCGTGTCGATACGACAGCAACCACAAGCAACGCCACGCAAGCGAGGGTTCCATGAATCGAGGTCCGTCCCTGCCAGCCCCGCTGGCCTGGATCGACGCCATCACCGAACGGCTGGGCAGGGCGCTCGCCTGGCTGGTCATGGCCATGATGCTGATCCAGTTCCTGATAGTCGTGCTGCGCTATCTCTTCAATTTCAACAGCATTCCCATGCAGGAGTCGGTGATGTACATGCACGCCACCCTCTTCCTGCTGGCCGCCGGCTACACGCTCAAGCATGACGGGCACGTGCGGGTGGATATCTTCTATCGCAACTTCTCGCCGCGAAGGCAGGCCTGGGTCGACCTGCTCGGCACCCTGCTGCTGCTGCTGCCGTTCATGGTCTTCGTGATCGCCACCAGCCTGGGCTACGTGGGCAAGTCCTGGGCGATTCTCGAGGGCTCGCCGGACACCGGCGGCATCCACGGGGTCTTTTTGCTCAAGACGCTGATCCCGCTGTTCGCCGGCCTGATGATCCTGCAGGGCATCGGCGAGGTCATCCGCAAGAGCCTGATCATCGGCGGCCGGCTGCCGCCGCGGGAAGGCCACGACCATGCCGAGGAGCGCCTCTGATGCTGGAGTTCATGCCGCTGGTGCTCTTCGCGCTGATCTGTATCGTGCTGATGGCCGGCTTCCCGGTCGCCCTGACGCTGGCCGGGACCTCGCTGGCCTTCGCCGGGCTGGGCCTGGGCCTGCAGGCGCTGGGCATCGATGCCAACTTCGATGCCAGCTTCCTGGCGGCCTTCCCCAACCGCCTCTTCGGCACCATGACCAACCAGACGCTGCTCGCCGTGCCGCTGTTCGTGCTGATGGGCGTGCTGCTGGAGAAGTCCAGGGTCGCCGAGACCCTGCTCGACGCCATGGCGCTGCTGTTCGGCTCGCTGCGCGGCGGGCTGGGCATCTCGGTGACGATCGTCGGCATGCTGCTGGCCGCCTCGACCGGCATCGTCGGCGCCACCGTGGTGACCATGGGCCTGCTGTCGCTGCCGACCATGCTCAAGCGCGGCTACAGCCAGTCGCTGGCCACCGGCACGATCTGCGCCACCGGCACCCTGGGCCAGATCATCCCGCCGTCGATCGCCCTGGTACTGCTCGGCGACGTGCTCTCCTCCGCCTATCAGCAGGCCCAGCTGTCGATGGGCATCTGGAGCCCCAAGACCGTCTCGGTGGGCGATTTGTTCATCGGCGCGCTGATCCCCGGGCTGATCCTGGTGGTGCTGTACATCGCCTACGTGGCGTTCATCGCCTGGCTCAGGCCCGAGTCCGCCCCGCCGGCCGATCGCCGCGAGCTGATGGCGGAACTGGGCCACAACGGCAGCCTGTGGACCCTGCTGCTCAAGGGGCTGGTGCCGCCGCTGGCGCTGATCATCGCCGTGCTCGGCTCGATCCTCGGCGGCTTCGCCACGCCCACCGAGGCCTCGGCGGTGGGCGCCTTCGGTGCGCTGGTGCTGGCGCTGGCCTACCGCAAGCTGGACCGCGCCACCCTCTCCGAGGTGGTGCGCGCGACCACCCACGTCACCACCATGGTGTTCCTGATCCTGGTGGGCGCGGCGCTGTTCTCGCTGGTCTTCCGCGCCTACGGCGGCGAGGCACTGGTCAAGGACATCTTCAACGACATGCCCGGCGGGGTGGTGGGCGCGACGTTCATCGTCATGCTGGTGATCTTCTTCCTGGGCTTCATCCTCGACTTCATCGAGATCACCTTCGTGGTGGTACCGATCGTCGGCCCGGTGCTGCTGGCCATGGGGCTCGATCCCGTGTGGCTGGGCATCATGATCGCCATCAACCTGCAGACTTCCTTCCTGACGCCGCCCTTCGGCTTCGCGCTGTTCTACCTGCGTGGCGTGGCCCCGGAATCGGTGCCCACCACGGCGATCTATCGCGGCGTGATCCCGTTCATCGTGCTGCAGATCGCCATGCTCGTCGCACTGACCTTCATTCCCGAGCTGGCCACCTGGCTGCCGGCGCAGTTCAAGTAGGTGCCGGACCGAGTGCCCCGCGCCGGCCGGCGCGGGGCCCTCGTCACCCGGTCAGCCCAGCATCATGGCGCTGACCACCCGTACGCCATCGATCATCGGCGCCGGATAGATCCCCAGCACGATCACCAGTACCGCCACGACCAGCACCATCAGCCCGCCGGCCTGGACCGCCCAGTCCTCGGGGGCGTCGCGACGCTGCATGCCGGCCTCGGCCAGGTACAGGGTGACCATCACCCGCAGGTAGTAGAACAGGCCGATGGCGCTGCCCGCGATCACCGCACCGACCAGCCACCAGCGACCGGCCTCGACGCCCAGCGCGACGATGTAGAACTTGCCGATGAAGCCGGCGGTGAAGGGGATGCCCGCCATCGACAGCATGGTGATCGTCAGCACCGCCGTCAGGTAGGGTCGCCGCCAGAACAGCCCGCGATAGTGGTGCAGCGCCGCCGCGTCCGAGCCGCCGTAGGGGCTCGAGATCAGCGTCACCACGCCGAAGGCGCCCAGGGTGGTGAGCATGTAGGTGACCAGATAGACCCCGGTGGCCTCGACGGACAGGCCGTCGCCGATCACCAGCGCGGTCAGCAGGTAGCCGAAGTGGGCGATCGACGAATAGCCCAGCAGGCGCTTGAGGTTGGACTGGGTCACCGCCAGCAGGTTGCCCACCAGCATGGTGAGCACGGCCAGTACCGCCAGCACCTCGTGCAGGGCACTGGCCTGGAAGGCCGGCGAGGCCATCACCAGGCGCAGCAGCACGGTGAACACCGCCACCTTGCTGGCCGTGGCCAAGAAGGTGGCGGCCGGCCCCGGGCCGCCCTCGTAGACGTCCGGCGTCCACATGTGGAAGGGCACCACCGAGAGCTTGAAGCCCAGGCCGATGAGCATCATCGCGGCTCCCGCCAGCCCCCAGACGCCGACGTCGTCGCCGAGCCCGGAGACCAGACCGGCAAAGTCCAGGTGGCCGGTCTCGGCGAACAGCAGCGCCATGCCGAACAGCAGGAAGGCGGTCGCCGCCGCCGACAGCACCAGATACTTCACGCCGGCCTCGAGCGAGCGACGCTCCCGGTAGGTGTAGGCGAGCATGCCGTAGAGCGGCATCGACACCAGCTCCAGGCCGAAGAACAGCGTCGCCAGGTGGGTGCTGGCCGACAGCACCAGCCCACCCGCCGTGGCGCACAGCAGCAGCAGGTAGAACTCCTCGCGCGGGCCGCCGTAGTGGGCCAGGTAGGCATGCGCCAGGGTCGTGCAGGCCAGGGCCGCGACCAGGATCAGCGCCGCCGAGAACAGCGCCAGCCCGTCGATGGCCAGCAGCGGCGTGGTCAGCGGCGCCATGAACCACACACCGATCAGCGCCAGCAGGGCCAGGTTGAGCCCTGCCGCGGTGAAGGTGGCGATGCCGGTGTGATGGCGCCGCCAGGCGATCGCCAGCATCACCCCGATGGCCGTGGCGCAGACCAGGATCAGCGGCATCAGCGCCAGCAATTGCGTCGCGGTCAACGTCATGGGGCCCCCGTCAGCAGAAGAGTGGTCGACTGTGAAACGACACCGAACAGGCGCTGCACCTCACCCATGGCCGCGCCCGTGGTATCCAGCAGGGGCTGGGGATAGAGCCCGAACAGCAGCACCAGGCCCACCAGCGACAGCATCATCAGGTATTCGCGCCGATCCAGGTCGGCGAACACGCCTTCACCCTGGGCCGGGCCGAAGTACACGCGCTGCATCAGCAGCAGCGAATAGACGGCCGCCAGCACGAAGCCGAAACTGGCCACCACCACGAAACCGGGCGCCACCGGGAAGCTGCCGAACAGGATCAGGAACTCGCCGAGGAAGTTGGCGGTGCCCGGCATGCCCAGCGAGGCGGCGACAAAGCACAGCGAGAAGCCCGGCAGGCTGCCCAGGCGCCCCCAGAGCCCGCCCATCTGGCGCATGTCGCGCGTGTTCAGGCGCTCGTAGAGCTGGCCGCTCAGGATGAACAGCCCGGCTGCCGAGAAGGCGTGGGCCACCATCATCACCACCACGCCCTGCAGCGCCAGCTCGGTACCGGCGTAGATGCCGATCAGCACGAAGCCCATGTGGGCGATGCTGGTGTAGGCGATCAGCCGCTTCATGTCCTGCTGGCCGCAGGCCAGGATCGCGCCGTAGAAGATGCCGATCACCCCCAGGGTCATCGCCACCGGGGCGAACGCCTGGGACGCCTCGGGGAACAGCGGCAGGGCGAAGCGCAGCATGCCGTAGGCCGCGGTCTTGAGCAGAATCCCCGCCAGGTCGACGCTGCCCGCGGTGGGCGCCTGGGCGTGGGCGTCGGGCAGCCAGCCGTGGACCGGCACCACCGGCAGCTTGACGGCGAAGGCGACGAAGAAGCCCAGCATCAGCCACATCGCCGTGCTCTCCGACAGCGAAGTCTGCATCAGGGTGGCGTAGTCGAAGGAATACTCGCCGGTATTGGCATGGTGGACGAACACCAGGCCCAGGATCGACACCAGCATCAGCAGCCCGCTGGCCTGGGTGTAGATGAAGAACTTGGTCGCCGCGCGGATGCGGGTCCGCCCTTCCGAGCCGCTGTGCCCCCACAGCGCGATCAGGAAGTACATCGGCACCAGCATCATTTCCCAGAAGAAGAAGAACAGGAACAGGTCGATGGCCAGGAAGACGCCGACCACGCCGCCGAGAATCCACAACAGGTTGAGGTGGAAGAAGCCGACCCGCTTGACGATCTCGTTCCACGAACACAGCACGGCGAGCATGCCCAGGAAACCGGTCAGGGCGATCAGCACCAGCGACAGGCCGTCGAGGGCCAGGTGCACGTCGATACCGAAGCGCGGGATCCACGGCACGCGCCACTCCATCGACCAGCGCAACGCCTCGCTGGCCGTGCCGGCGTTGGCCAGGTGGTATTCCCCCTGGAACCACAGCCCCAGCGTGATCAGCAATTCGATCAGCATCGTCCCCAGGGCGATCCAGCGCGGGGGCATGGAGCCGAAGCGTTCGGCCTGCCAGCACAGCAGGCCCCCGATGAAGGGGATCAGGATCAGCCAGAGCAGCGTCATAAGCGGTGGATTCCCTGTCGTTGAAACATCAGCGGCGTTGTCCCGCGCGCGCGGACCGATGGCATCGTCATCCCCCCAGTACCAGTACCAGCAAAATCAGGGTCGCCCCGGCCGCCATGGTGGTGGCATAGAGCCGCAGCTTGCCGGACTGGGTCAGGCTCAGGCCGCGATGCAGCGCCCACGACAGCCAGGCCGGCAACAGCAGGGCACGGTCGATGAAGTCGCTGCGCAGCAGCCGCACCAGCCACCGATAGGGCCGCACGAACAGCCAGTCGTAGGCGATGTCGAAGCCCCAGGCCTGATTCCAGAACCACCACAGGCGCGCCTCCCAGCCACTCGACACGCGCTCGGCCAGCCAGCGCTGGCGGCTCAGGAACAGCCAGGCGGCGACGGCCAGCCCGCCCAGCGACACCAGCGCCGCGACGATGCCCAGCACGGTATGGCCGGCGCCGTGGACCTCGGCCCCGGGGCCGGCCGGCAGCACGCCCTCGAGCGGTGGATGGATCCAGCCCCCGAGGAAGGTGGAGAGCACCGCCAGCACCACCAGCGGCAGGCCGTGCACCGGGCCGCGCCCCGGCTCGGCATGGCGGGCATTGTCGCTGCCCGGCTCGCCGTGGAAGGTGCCGATGATCAGGCGCAGCGTGTACAGCGAGGTGAGGAAGGCGCCGACCAGCCCGGCCAGCATCAGTCCGCCATGGCCGGAGGCCAGCTCCTGCCAGAGGATCTCGTCCTTGCTGAAGAAACCGGCCGAGACCAGCGGCAGCGCCGAGAGCGCCGCCCCGCCGATCACGAAGCCGGCGTAGGTAAGCGGCAGCTTGCGCCACAGCCCGCCCAGCCGGCGCATGTCCTGCTCGTGGTGGGTACAGACGATGACCGAGCCGGCGGAGAGGAACAGCAGCGCCTTGAAGAAGGCGTGGGTCATCAGGTGGAAGATCGCCGCATCGTAGGCACCGACACCCAGCGCCAGGAACATGTAGCCGATCTGGCTCATCGTCGAGTAGGCCAGCACGCGCTTGATGTCGGTCTGCGCCAGCGCGGCGAAGCCGGCGAGCAGCAGGGTCAGCGCGCCGATCACGCCGACCAGGTAGAGCACCGCGGGGGCCAGCTCGAAGACGCCGTGCAGCCGGGCGATCAGGTAGACCCCGGCGGTGACCATGGTCGCCGCATGGATCAGCGCCGAGACCGGAGTCGGGCCGGCCATGGCGTCGGCCAGCCAGGTATGCAGCGGCAGCTGCGCCGACTTGCCCAGCGCCCCGCCGAGGATCAGCAGCGACGCGACCTGGGCCTGCCAGGCGCCCTCGGCCCACACGTCGGGGGCCCGGGCGAGGATCTCGGTGATGTCCAGCGTGCCCAGTTCGCGGAACATCAAAAACAGGCCGATCGCCAGGAAGACGTCACCCAGCCGGGTGATGATGAAGGCCTTGAAGGCCGCCCAGCCGTTGGCCGCGGTCTCGAAGTAGTAGCCGATCAGCAGATAGCTGCACAGCCCCACGCCTTCCCAGCCCAGGTAGAGCAGCAGCACGTTGTCGCCGAGCACCAGCAGCAGCATGCTGAACACGAACAGGTTCATGTAGGCGAAGAAGCGAAGCCTCCCGGCCTCGTCCTGCATGTACCAGGCGGCGAACAGATGGATCAAAAAGCCGACGCCGGTGATGATGCCCATGAGCGTCAGCGACAGCCCGTCCAGGTGCAGCCCGATGGTCGGCCGGAAGTCGCCGACCGTCACCCAGGTCCACAGGGTCATGTCGATGCTCGTCTCGCCGGACGCCAGGAAGCGCCAGCCGACCCAAGCGGCGACCAGCGCTGCCAGGCCCACGCTGGTCACCCCGACCACCGAGCTGGCGCGCGGCGACAGCCGGCCTCGCGACAGCGACAGGATCAGGGTGCCGGCCAGCGGCAGCAGGAAGGTCCAGGGCAGTAACGTCATTGACGGCTCCTCATCCGTTCATGCGGCTGGCCGCATCCACGTCCAGCGTCTTGAAGCGATGGTGTAGCTGGATCAGCAGCGCCAGGCCGATGCTGGCCTCGGCCGCGGCCAGGGTGATCACCAGCAGGAACATCGCCTGGCCCTCGGGCTTGTCCCAGCCGGTGCCGGCGACGATGAAGGCCAGCGCCGCGGCGTTGAGCATGATCTCCAGGCTCATCAGCACGAACACCATGTTGCGCCGGCAGACCAGCCCGGCCAGGCCCAGGGTGAAGAGCATCGCGGCCAGCACCAGGCCATGCTCCATGGGAATACCGCTCATGAGGCCTCCTTGCGGGCTCCGGATTCACGACTGACGGCGGGCTTGTCCGGCTCCGGCAGCCGCCCCACGTGCGACGCGGTGACCAGCGCCGCCAGCAGCAGCATGGCCGCCAGCTCGACCACCAGCAGCCAGGGGCCGAACAGCAGGCTGCCCACGGCCCGGGCGGTCAGCGTCTCGCCGCCGATGACCCGTCCGGGATCGCCGCCCCACAGCGTGGCGATCAGGGTCAGCAGCAGGATCCCCGACAGCACCGAGGGTCCCAGCCAGACCCGGGGGCGCATCCAGGCGCGCTCCTGGGCGACCACCGTCTCGCCGAGGTTGAGCATCATCACCACGAACACGAACAGCACCATGATCGCCCCGGCGTAGACGATCACTTCCAGGGCCCCGGCGAAGGGCGCCCCCAGGGCGAAGAACACCATCGCCACGCTGATCAGCGAGATGATCAGATAGAGCAGCGCATGTACCGGGTTGGTGTTGGTGATCACGCCGAGGGTCGCCAGCACCGCGACCAGAGCACTCAGATAAAAGGCGATTTCCATGTCATTCCCTTCGCGTACGGTTCAGGGGAGCAGCGTCTTGACGTCGATCGGCTCGGCCTCGTTGCGCGCCTTGCCCTTGTCCTTGCCGGCAATCGCCAGCCCCGAGACCTTGTAGAAGTGATAGTCATGGTCCTTGCCGGGGCCGTTGATCAGCAGATCCGACTTCTCGTAGACCAGTTCCTGGCGCCGGTACTCGCCCATCTCGAAGTCCGGGGTGAGCTGGATCGCCGAGGTCGGGCAGGCCTCCTCGCACATGCCGCAGAAGATGCAGCGCGAGAAGTTGATGCGGAAGAATTCGGGATACCAGCGGCCGTCCTCGCGCTCGCCCTTCTGCAGCGAGATGCAGGCCACCGGGCAAGCTACCGCGCACAGGTTGCAGGCCACGCAGCGCTCCTCGCCGTCCGGATCGCGGGTCAGCACGATGCGCCCCCGGTAGCGCGGCGGTAGCGGCACCGGCTCCTCGGGGTAGTTGAGCGTCTCCCGCTTGCGGAAGCTGTGCATGAAGACCATGCCGATCGTGCGCAGCTGGGAAACGGTTCCTTTGAGCACGTTCATCAACATCGCGGTTGCTCCTCGGTCACAGCGGGTCGGCGATCAGGATCACCGCCCCGGTCACCAGCAGATTGATCAGGGTCAGCGGCAGACAGACCTTCCAGCCGAAGCTCATCACCCGGTCGTAGCGCGGTCGCGGCAGCGAGGCGCGCAGCAGCACGAACAGCACCAGGAAGGCCGCCGTCTTGAGGGAGAACCAGACGATCGGTGGCAGCCAGGGCCCGTGCCAGCCGCCGAAGAACAGCGTGACGATCAGCGCCGAGACCAGCACCATGCCCACGTACTCGCCGATAAAGAACATGCCGAACTTCATGCTCGAGTACTCGACGTGGTAGCCGTCGGCGAGCTCCTGCTCGGCCTCGGGCTGGTCGAACGGATGGCGGTGGGTCACCGCGATGCCGGCGATCAGGAAGGTGCAGAAGCCGAAGAACTGCGGCACCACGAACCACAGCCCCTCCTGGGCGTTGACGATCTCGCGCATGTTGAACGAGCCGGCCATGGCCACCACGCCCATCAGCGCCAGCCCCATGAATACCTCGTAGGAGAGCGTCTGCGCCGAGGCACGCATGGCGCCGAGCAGGGCGTACTTGTTGCCGCTCGCCCAGCCGCCGAACAGCACCGCGTAGACGTTGATGCCGGCCAGGGCGAGGAAGAACAGCAGCCCGATGTTGAAGTCGGCCACGCCCCAGCCCGGGGTGATGGGAATGATCATGAACGACAGCAGCAGCGAGGCCATGGCGATGCCCGGGGCCAGCACATACAGCGTGCGGTCGGCGAAGGGCGGGATCCAGTCTTCCTTGAAGAAGATCTTGATCATGTCGGCGATCAGCTGCAGCGAGCCGAAGGGCCCCACCCGGTTGGGCCCGTAGCGGTCCTGCCACAGCCCCAGCAGACGGCGCTCGACCACCGTCATCACCGCCCCCAGCAGTACCGCGCCCAGCAGGATCACCAGCGCCTGGAGCATGGCGATCAGGCTGGCGGCAACGGGCTCCGACAACCAGTTCATGCGCGCCCCTCCTCGTTGGCTTGCGTTGCGGCCACGGCCAGACTCACCGCTTCACCGCCGGCCGGCCAGGGTCCGATCCCCGCCGGCACCCCGATGGTGCCGGCGGGCCAGCGCGCCTCGCAGCGCACCGGCAGCACGAGTGCTCCGTGCTCGCCCGCGACACGCAGCGGCTGGCCGTCGCTCACGCCCAGCCGGGCCGCGTCATCGACCGCGAGCCTGACCACCGGTGCGTCCGCCCGGGCCTGGATCGGTGCGGCGCGGGCCGAGGTCTCGTCACCGCCGAACAGCCGCGGCAGCCGCACTACCTGCCACGCATCGCCTGCGGCGCGGTGGGCGGCGGGGATGACGTCGGTGTAGCGGTAGCCGCCGGGCCGGGGCGCCAGCAGGCGCACGCCCGGATCGCCGGCGCGCAGATGGCCGCCGACCTCGTCGGTGAACTTGTTCCAGGCCTGGGGCGAGTTCCAGCCCGGCGCCCAGGCGAAGGCGACCTCCTCGCGGGGCCGGTCGAAGCCGTTGTAGCCCTCCATCGAGAAGGTGAAGGCCGAATCCGGGTCCTGGGGGGCGCGCGGCTCGCTGACGCTGATGTGGGCGCGCATGGCGGTGCGCCCGCTGTAGCGCTGCGGCTCGCGGGCCAGCTTGAGCCCGCGGACCCGGTAGTCGGCCCCCGGCGCGGCATCGACGATGGCGGCCAGATCCGGGTAGTGGCGGGCGCAGTCAAGGGTCACCGCATCCAGGGCGATGTCGCCGACGTCATGGCGCAGCACGTCGGCCCGCAGCACGTGCAGCCAGCGCCAGCTCTCGCGGATGCGTGTCTCGGGGCGCATATAGGCCGGGTCGAAGACCTGGAAGAAGCGCTGGGCGCGCCCCTCGAGGCTGACCAGGGTGCCGTCGGCCTCGGTGAAGGCCGCCGCCGGCAGGCCCAGGTGGGCCCGCTCCCAGGTGGCGGTGCGCTGATGATCGAGCACCACCACGGTCTCCGCGGCCTCCAGCGCCGACTCGATGCGGGCGCCCGGCAGGCGCTGATAGAGGTCGTTCTCCAGGACCACCACGGCGTCGGCGCGCCGGCTCTCGAGCTCGTCGAGCGCCCATTCCAGCGGTGCGCCGCCCATCAGCGCCAGCCCGGTGCTGTTGGCCTCGCGGCGTACCAGCATCAGGCTGCCCCGACGCGCCCGGCGGGCCAGGGCGCGGGCCACGTTGCCGGCGGCCTCGACGATGGCTTCCGAACCCAGCGAGCCGCCGCTGATCACCAGCGGCCGCTCGGCGGCCAGCAGGCGTGCGGCGATGTCGCGGGCCGCCTCGCGGGTGGCGGCGTCGAGGTGGTCGACCGCCGGCGCGCCGGGGTCGATCTCGTGGGCCACGGCGAAGCCCAGCCGGGCGATGTCGTCCGGCGCCAGCGTCCAGCCGGCCTCGGTGATGTCGTCCAGCTCGGTGGGAGTCGGGTAGGCGATGAACACCGGATGGTAGCGGTCCTGGCCCAGGGTGCGCACCGCGGCGTCGTTCCAGGCGGGGATGCCGCGCTCGGCGGCCAGCGCCTCGCGCCGTGCCTGGGCGGCCTGGCGCACGGCCAGGGCGACCCGGGCGGCGCTGGCGATCAGGTCCTCGCCGAGAATCAGCACCGCATCGTGATGCTCGACGTCACGCAGCGTCGGCGTGGGCAGGCCGCATTCACGGTTGAGCGTCTGCATGCGCGCCAGCAGGCGCTGCTCGGCGGCGGCGATGCCGGTCGAGAAGTTGCCCTCGCCGACCAGAGCACGCAGCTGGTGGTTGCTCTCCAGGCTGGCGCGCGGCGAGCCGATGCCGATCACCCGGCGGGCGCTGCGCAGGCGGTCGGCCCCCCGGTCCAGGGCGGCATCCACTTCCAGGGTGACGCGCTCGTCGCCCCGGTCGCTGCGCCATTCCGGCAGGCGCGGCCGGTCGTCGCGGTTGACGTAGCCGTAGCCGAAGCGCCCGCGGTCGCAGAGGAAATAGCGATTGACCTCGCCGTGGTAGCGGTTCTCGATGCGCCGGATGTCGCCGTAGCGCTCGCCGGGGCTGATGTTGCAGCCCACCGCGCACTGATGGCAGAGGCTCGGCGCAAACTGCAGGTCCCACTTGCGGGTGTAGCGCTCGGAGTGGGTCTGGTCGGTGAACACCCCGGTCGGGCAGACCTCGGTCAGGTTGCCGGAGAAGGGGCTTTCCAGCACGCCCTCCTGATGGCGACCGAAGTAGATGTTGTCGTGGGCCCCGAAGGCACCCAGGTCGGTGCCCCCGGCATAGTCCCGGTAGAAGCGCACGCAGCGGTAGCAGGTGATGCAGCGGTTCATCTCGTGGGCGATGAACGGCCCCAGGTACTGGTTGCGGTGGGTGCGCTTGCGAAAGCGGTAACGGCGCCGGTCGTGGCCGGTCATGACCGTCATGTCCTGCAGGTGGCAGTGGCCGCCCTCCTCGCATACCGGACAGTCGTGCGGGTGGTTGATCATCAGCCACTCGATGACGCTGGCGCGGAACTCACGGGCCTCGTCGTCGTCGATCGAGATCCAGGAGCCGTCGGACGCCGGCGTCATGCACGACATCACCAGCTTGCCGCGGGTGTCGTTCTCGTCCTGGTACTGCTTGACCGCGCACTGACGGCAGGCGCCCACGCTGCCCATCGCCGGGTGCCAGCAGAAGTAGGGCACGTCGAGGCCCAGCGACAGGCAGGCGTCCAGCAGGTTGTCCGCCCCGTCCACGTCGTAGCGCTGCCCGTCCACGTGAATCGTCGCCATGCCCTTACCTCGCCTCGCAGTGAATGGATCGATGCCGGTAACGCCTCATACCTGACCCACCGGGATGGGGTCGGCGTGCGCGGTGCGCGGCGGATGCGTCACGCCGCGCTCGAACTCGTCGCGGAAGTACTTCAATGCCGACTGCAGCGGCATCGCCGCCCCCGGCGCGTGGGCGCAGAAGGTCTTGCCCGGCCCGAGATCATCGGCCAGCTTGTCGAGCAATTCGACATCGCCGTGCTCGCCCTCGCCGCGCTCCAGCGCCTGCAGGATCTTCACCGTCCACGGCAGGCCGTCGCGGCAGGGGGTGCACCAGCCGCAGGACTCACGGGCGAAGAACTGCTCCAGGTTGCGCACCAGCGACAGCACGCTCTGGTCCTCGTTGACGACCGTCAGAAGGCCCGTCCCCAGGCGGCTGCCCAGCTTGCCGATGGTGTCGAAGTCGAGTGCCGAATCGAGATGCTCGGGCAGCAGGAAACCGGTACTCCCGCCGCCGGGCAGCCAGGTCTTCAGCGCCCTGCCGTCGCGCAGGCCGCCGGCGCGCTCGAGCAGCTCGCTGGCCGGGGTGCCGATCGGCAACTCCCACAGCCCGGTGCGCTCGACCTTGCCCGAGACGCCGAACAGCTTGGTGCCGCCGTCGTTGCTCAGCTCGCCGGACAGGTCCTGGTACCATTTGGCGCCGTGGGCCATCACCGCCGGGGCGTTGCAGAACGTCTCGACGTTGTTGACCACGGTGGGCTTGCCCCAGGCGCCGGACTGCCCGGGAAACGGCGGCTTGGCCCGCGGATTGGCGCGCTTGCCCTCCAGCGAGCTGATCAGCGCGGTCTCCTCGCCGCAGATGTAGCGACCGGCGCCGGTGTGCAGGGCGATGTCGAAGTCGAAGCCGCTGCCGGCGATGTCGTCGCCCAGCCAGCCGGCGGCACGGGCCTCGTCGAGGGCCTGCTGCACGGCACGGGCGGCCTCGACGTACTCGCCGCGCAGGAAGATGTAGCCGTAGCGGGAGTGGTTGGCGTAGGCGCCGAGGATCATGCCCTCGATCAGCAGGTGCGGCTGCTGCTCGAGCAGCAGGCGGTCCTTGAAGGTGCCGGGCTCCATCTCGTCGGCGTTGCACACCAGGTAGCCGCGCGGAATGCTGCCCCCCTTCATGGTCAGGCTCCACTTCATGCCCGCCGAGAAGCCCGCGCCGCCGCGTCCACGCACGTTGGCCTCCTTCATGGTGGCGATCACGTCGTCGGGTGACTGCCGGTTGAGCACCTCGCGCACGGCGGCGTAGCCGTCCTTGCCGACGTACTCGTCGAGCCCGATCCGGGCGCCGTCGTCACGCAGGCGCCAAGTCAGCGGATGCGTCTCGGCACGACGCTCGGCGGCGCTCTGGCGAAGCTGGCTGTGGTAGCGCGTCACGCTCATGAGAAGCCCTCCAGCAGGTCGGCCACGTCGCCGGGGGCGACGGGGCCGTAGGTGCAGTCGTCGATCATCAGCGCCGGGCCGCGATCGCAGGCCCCCAGACAGCACACCGGCAGCAGCGTGAAGCGGCCGTCGGCGGTGGTCTGGCCGAAGCCGATGCCGAGCTCGGCCGACAGCGCGTCGCGCAGTTCCTCGTAGTCGTTGAGAAAGCAGGAGCTGCTGTCGCAGACCAGGATCACGTGACGCCCCACCGGCTGGCGGAAGATCAGGCTGTAGAAGGTCGCCACCCCCTCAACATCGGCGGGCCCCACGCCCAGCACCTCGGCGATCGCCGGGATCGCCGCGTCGGGCACCCAGCCGTGGCGGCGCTGGACGATCTTGAGGGCCTCGATGCAGGCCGCCTGGGGCTGCTCGTAGTGGTCGCGTTCGTGCTCGATGGCGCGGCGGTCCTCGGGCTCGATGACGAAGCCGTCGCGGGCGATGGTGCGTGCGGTGTCGTTCATGTTCAGCGATCCACGTCGGCCATGACGAAGTCGATACTCCCCAGGTGGGCGATCAGGTCGGGCACGAAGCCGCCGCGCATCACCGCCGGGATCTGCTGCAGGTGCGGGAAGCTCGGCGTGCGGATACGGGTGCGGTAGCTCATGGTGTTGCCGTCGCTGGTCAGGTAGTAGCTGTTGATGCCCTTGGTCGCCTCGATCATCTGCAGCGACTCGTTGGGCCTGAGCACCGGCCCCCAGGAGACCTGCAGGAAGTGGGTGATCAGCGTCTCGATGTGCTGGAGCATCTTCTCGCGCGGCGGCGGCGTGGTCAGCGGGTGGTCGGCCTTGTAATCGCCGGGCGGCATGTGGTCGACGCACTGCTGGATGATCCGCAGGCTCTGGCGCATCTCCTCGATGCGGATCTGGCCGCGGTCGAAGACGTCGCCGTTGCGGCCCAGCGGCACCTCGAAGTCGAAGTTCTCGTAGCCGCCGTAGGGGCGCTTCTTGCGCAGGTCGAAGTCGCAGCCGGTGGCGCGCAGGTTGGGGCCGGTGACGCCCCAGGCCAGCGCCTCGCGGGTGGTGTAGGCGGCGATGTGACGGGTGCGCTCGCGGACGATGGCGTTCTCCATCATCGCCCGCTCGTACTCGACGAGCCGTTTGGGCATCCAGTCGAGGAACCCCTGGACCAGGGTATCCCAGCCCTTGGGCAGGTCCATGGTCGTGCCGCCGATGCGGAACCACGCCGGGTGCATGCGAAAGCCGGTGATCGCCTCGATCACCTCGTAGCCCTTCTGGCGGTCGGTGAAGGTGAAGAACACCGGGGTCATCGCTCCCAGGTCCTGCAGGTAGGTGCCCAGGAACAGCAGGTGACTGGTGATGCGGAACATCTCCGCCAGCATGATGCGGATGGTCCTGGCGCGCTCGGGCACCTCGATACCGGCGAGCTTCTCCACGGCGAGGATATAGGGGAAGTTGTTCATCACCCCGCCGGTATAGTCGACCCGGTCGGTGTAGGGGATGAAGCTGTGCCAGGACTGGCGCTCGGCCATCTTCTCGGCGCCGCGGTGGTGATAGCCGATGTCCGGCACGCAGTCGACGACCTCCTCGCCGTCGAGCTGCAGCACGATGCGAAACGCGCCGTGCGCCGACGGGTGGTTGGGGCCGAGGTTGAGAAACATGAACTCGGTGTCGTCGTTGGTGCGTCGCATGCCCCAGTCCTCGGGCTGGAACTGCAACGCCTTCTGCTCCACGTCCTGGCCCTCGACGGTGAGCGTGTAGGGGTCGAACTCGGTGGCCCGGGCGCCATGGTCCTTGCGCAGCGGGTGGCCCTTCCAGGTCGGCGGCATGAGCAGGCGCGTCAGGTGGGGGTGGCCGGCGAAATCGATGCCGAACATGTCCCACACCTCGCGCTCGTACCAGTTGGCGTTGGGGTAGAGCGAAACCACGCTGGGGATCTTCAGGTCACTCTCGGCGAGCGCCACCTTGAGCATCACGTCGCGGTTCCGTGAGATCGACATCAGGTGATAGAAGACCGTGAAGTCCGACGCCGGCAGGCCGCGGCGGTTGGCGCGCAGCCGCTCGTCGATCGCCGACAGGTCGTAGAGCATCTCGAACGGCTCGGGCATGTCGCGCAGGAACTTGAGCACCTCGGTGAGCGACTCGCGGGGGATCCACACCACCGGCATGCCGGTG